>Ga0255443_1017_pt1 | contig 15988 bp, 13 predicted proteins | sample ANMaggSSYBR02D11_FD_182641 | JGI IMG/M metagenome (GOLD analysis project Ga0255443, IMG submission 182641) | Sediment cell enrichment communities from methane seep in Santa Monica Basin, California, United Staets - ANME aggregate JGI... | ecosystem: Environmental > Aquatic > Marine > Cold seeps >... | reverse complement strand
CGCCTTTTACCATAATCTGATACGAATACGGCAAACTAAGCAATGCCATTCCGCTGCTCAGCACGGCAATAATCAAACAGCCTCCAAACGTACCCCATATTCGCCCGTTGCCTCCGGAAATCGCGGTTCCGCCAAGGATTACCCCCGAAATCGCATCCAGCGGCAAATCTTTACCGATGTCCGGCAGTCCGGAGTTCATGAGCGCAGCGAGTATCAGCCCCGCAACAAAAGCGAAAAATGCATTCAGCGTATATGCCGCAACTTTTATAAAATTCACTTTGATACCGGCAACTCTTGCCGCTTCCGGGTTTCCGCCGATGCACCGCACATAAAATCCGAATTTCGTTTTTTTATACAAGAACAGCGATGCGGCAAACAAAATAGCTATAATCAGCACCGGCGTCGGAATGACTCCGAATATCTTGCCGTTTCCAAAGAAATCCGCAAACCCTTCTACAACAATCGGTGTCGGTCTGCCCCTCGACAGTATAAGCGCCAGCCCTCTGAATATGTTCATCGTAGCGAGCGTAACCAAGAACGGCTCAATTCTGCCCTTCACGGACACAAATCCGTTAAAGAAACCAAGCGCAAGCGCCACGACAAGCATTATGAGCAACGCCGGGAAAATTGGCATCAGCCCGCCTTTCACCAGCATCGCAAACCCAACGCCCGTAATCGCCGCCACGCCGCCAACAGACAAATCCAGCCCGGCCAGCGTGATAACAAACGTCATTCCAAAGCCAACAATAAACACAAAGCTCTGACGCTTCAGCATATTCAACAGGTTTATCGGATTAATAAACACATCGTTAAGTGCCGTAAAAATTGCCATCAAAACGATTAGTATTATGATTGTTCTAAACCTAATAACAATTTGCCCTATCGTAATACTGTTTCTCTTTTTTACACCGCTTTTCGCCTGCATCGTCTTTCCTCCAATATTATCTCTATATTTTAAAAATTTTGTGTTTTTGGTCAATCCTTCAGTGCAGCCAAAGTCATCACAGCTTCCTGCGTCGCCTCACTCCTGCTCAAAACGCCTTTCATCACGCCTTCTCTCATTACCATAATGTTATCCGCCATGCTGATAAGCTCGGGCAGCTCAGAGCTCACCATTATAACCGCCGTCCCATGTGCAGCAAGCTCTCCCATAATGTTATATATCTCCGTTTTCGCGCCTATGTCTATGCCGCGTGTCGGCTCATCAAACAGCAAAATGTCGGGTTTAAAATCCATCCACTTGCCAAGCGCAACCTTTTGCTGATTCCCGCCCGACAGCGTATCAACAATTTGTTTAAGCGTAAACACTCTGATGTCAAGGCTGTCCTGCTGCTGCTTCGCCTTGGCCATCAGCTTTTTCCAATTGAGTGTTCCAAGCGGCGCCTTTTCCTGCGCGTTAATCATGTTCAGGTTTTCCATAACGGGCAGACACAGCACCAGCCCGGATTTCTTTCTGTCTTCGGTAACAAACGCAATCTTGTGCTTCATCGCGTTAATCGGGTTCTTCGGTACAAACTTTTTACCATTCAGCTCTATTTTCCCGCCCGTAATTTTGCGCATCCCATACAACGCTTCAAGCACCTCGGTGCGCTTTGCGCCAACTAACCCGCCGATGCCGAATATCTCTCCTTTACGCACTTCAAAGGAAACGTTCTTAAAAGTGTTTTCGCTTTCAAGACCCTTCACACTAAGCACAATTTCCCCAAGCTCTATGTCTCTCTTTGGAAACATATCCTTCAGCTTTCTGCCCACCATCATGTTAATCAAATCGTTCTCATCAACGTCCTTGTTGTTCACCGTCCCCACTAAATCGCCGTCTCGCAGAACGGTAATCCTGTCTGCAATCCCGTCGATCTCGTGAAGCCTGTGTGATATATAGATGATGGTAACGCCTTGGTCTCTCAGGTTCCGAATAATCTTCATCAGCTCATCCGCGTCCTCTTGTGATATCGATGAAGTCGGCTCATCCATCAAAATTACCTTTGCGTTGCTGGCAATCGCTTTTGCAATCTCGACAACCTGCTGCTGTGCAATCGACAGCGTTCTCACCATTGCAGTCACTTTGATGTCCTTTTGCTCCATCTTATCTAGCACTTCGCGTGCGACTTTGTTATATTGCTGTGTTTTTTGCAGCATGCCCTTAAACCTGTCCTGCTTGTCTATCACAATGTTTTCTGCGACAGTCATGTCCGGACAAAGCGTCAGTTCCTGATAAATCGTATGTATAGACGCATCAAGCGCGTCTTTGGGCTTTTTGAACGCCACAGATTTTCCATCGAGAATAATCTCTGCGGGTTTTTCGGTCGGATGAAACCCGCTCAATATTTTGATCAAAGTAGATTTGCCCGCTCCGTTTTCTCCAAGCAGCGCATGAACCTCTCCTTTGATTAAGCCAAGATTAATACTTCTCAGCACACTCACGCCGGAAAAAGACTTCCCAATGTTTTTCATTTCAAGTATATATTCGCTCAAAACCACACCTGCTTTCAATTAGTTTGCGTTTCAAATTCATGAATCTTTCCAGAGAGAACAACAAACCTTTTGTATGCTTTCTCAAAGCCGCTGCCTGCCGTTTCGTTTGGCTCAAACCGCTTTTCTTTTTTTGTAACAGCTGCAAACGCTTCGCTCGGGTGCTCTATGTTCCCCATCGCCACCCCGGCCATCGCCGCTGCGCCAAGCGCCGAGGATTCGCTCACATTGCCTCTGATGACATAGCGCCCTGTGATGTTCGCCTTCAGCTGCAGCTGTTTGTCAAGCTTCGCGCCGCCGCCCACGCTTCGAATTGTCTTAATATCTATCCCTGCTTTTTTGAATGCGTCGCAGTGCAGCCTAAGCTCAAAGCACAGCCCTTCAATCATTGCCTGCACCAAATCTTCTCTCGTGCTGTCAAGCGTAAGTCCATACATTACGCCCTTAGCCTCTGGGTCAAAGTGCGGATTCCCGCTTCCCGAGAAATGCGGCACAAACACCATGTCTCCCGGCTTGTCAGCGCTAAGCGATTCTAACAGCTTCTCAAACACATCCTCACCGCTCTGCGTGCATTCCTTATACGTATCGCCTGCAATCACATCCCGATACCAGCGCAATATGCTGCCCGCAGTTAAGTTCACGCTAAACGTGACGTACCCGTCGTACCCCGGGTAACACGGAAACGAGTTTTCAAGCATTTTTCTGCCTGTATTCGCCTGCTCCATTGCCACAACAATGCCCTCAATCGTCCCTGCGATATTGACTGCCGTCTCGCTGTTTCTCTCATCAAGTCCCGCGCCGATAGCCGCGCACACCATATCATGTCCGCCGCTGACAACCTCCGGCGGCGTGGCAAATCCAAGTTCCTTTGCCAAATTAGTCTGCACTTTTCCCAAGATTGTACCCGATGGCACCGCTTTTGCCAGCATCTTTTCATCCATCGGTACTTGATCCAGCACCTGCCTGCTCCATGTTTTGTCCCGGATGTCAAACAGCATCGTTCTTGCCGCTTCACTGTAACTCACATAAGGAGGAAGTCCCAGCTTCTGTACAATAAAATCTTCATAAGTACCCCATCTTTGTACGCTGCTGTAGACATCCGGTTCATTTTTCTTTATCCAAAGTATTTTTGCCAAACTGCCTATAAAAAGCGGCGGCATACCTGTTATTTGAAAGAACGCGCCTTCACCAAATTCCTGCGCAAACTGTTTTATCTCCTGCGTGCCCCTCGGGTCAAAGTCAATAATCGAATCTCGCACCGGCGTGCCGTCTGCTTTAAGCGGCAAAATCACGTCTCCGATGGCAGATATGCTGAGTGCGTTTACAGGCTTGTCCGCCTTTGCGTTTACTTCAATGATGACCTGCTTGATATTCTCCCAAACAAGCTCCGGATCCAGCTCCAGCAGCCCTTCTCCTACAAAGCTCAGCGCATACTCGCGGTACGCATCACAAACGATATTGAATTTTTCATCGAACACCACCGCTTTACAGCCCGAAGTGCCCATGTCAACGCCCATCAATCGCAAAACTTCTCTCCTTTTCGCCGCTACACGTTCTTGTGCCAATAAACCTTATCTTTTGCTTGCTTGCTTTCTTTGCGTAAAGTCGGGTCAGACGGTGTTACAGGTCCGACATCCCAATTTTGGGCAGGCCCGTCCGTCTTGCCTTTCGGTGCTTTCGTACTTCCTGTCACCGAAGCGGATATCCCGCCCCCGCCTATTTGCGCTGCTTCATAGCTGTCGCTTTTGTGCACGCGGCCCGTGGACGAGAACATTTCCATGCACACCTGCGCCGCGTCCACAAACCCATCGTTTATCACGCGTATCAAGTCACATATGTCATAATTGCCTTGATACTCGGGCTTTTCCTGCACATACGCGTTGGCGTTCTTCTTGCCCTGCACGCACATATCGGTATATATACACACCTTGACGATGCCCATTCCCATCGCGCGCTTGATATGGTCTTCGGGTATTCCTGTGCCGCCGTGCAGCGTCAAATACACGTTCTGGCTCATCAGCCCATAATAAATCTGCTCCAGCCGAGCAAAATCCAGGCTCGGTTTCCCTTTGTACAGCCCGTGCGCGTTTCCAATCGAAACCGCCAATATATCAACGCCCGTCCGCTGTACATAATCCTTTGCCAACGCCGGATCCGTCATGGTATCCACCGATGTCGCTGCTGCCGCTCCGCCTTCGGATGCGCCCGGCAAAGCACCAAGCTCGCCTTCTACCGCAACACCATAGCTGTGTCCCATTTTCACAGCTTCTGCGGTTATGCGCACATTCTCTTCGTATTCCAGCTTGCTTCCGTCATACATCACAGACGTAAAGCCTGCCTTCACTGCTCTTTCAACAATATCCAAATCTCCGCCGTGGCTAAGATGCAGCCCGACAGGCACGTTTGCGTTTTTTGCTGCGTAATACGTCACTGCCGCCATCTGCTCAAAATCCACGTAAGGTTCGATGACTCCGGGTTCTGTGATGAGTATCGGAGCACCCAGCTCCTGCGCACGCTTCACAAGCGCACCCACTTGGTCAAGCCCGTTCAAGTTAAACGCGCCCACCGCGAATTTGTCCTGTGCGCATTTTTCCAATATGTCCAAAGTTTTTACAAATGCCATAGTTGCCACCTTTAATAATTAGTTGTCGAACACCTCTGGGTTCACAATCGGTTTTGGCTTGCCGCCCGCCATGTACAGCAGCAAGTCATTGACAATCATAACCGATTGCAAATAAATCACATCTCTTCCCGTTCCTGCAATATGCGGTGTCAAAATTACGTTGTCGTAATCAAAATATTCGTCGTTCTCTTTTATAGGCTCGTTGTGAAACACGTCCAGCGCAAGACCGCCAAGCTTGCCTTTGCGCAAGTTCTCGCGCAATACTTCTTCTTTCACAATGCCTGCTCGCGCGTTGTTGATAAAGAACACGCCGTCCCGCATCATATCAAACTCTTCTTTCCCTAGCATACCCATATTTTTCTCCGTTACTTTAGCGTGAATAGATATAATATGCGACGATTTCAGCAATTCAGGCAGCTTCACTCTTTGCGCGTGATGCTCTTTGATAACCTCTTCGTCTTGATACGGATCATACGTGATAACTCGCATTCCAAAACCTTTGCTTCGGTCGGCAACCTGCTGCCCAACGGTACCAAAGCCAATGAGTCCAATCGTTTTTCCTTCAAGCTCAATGCCTTTTCGCGACTGCCACGGCCCCTGCGGGCTCATGTCCCAAATCACATCGCCTTCGCTGCCATAGTCCCCGTCCGGCGCAGTAAACAAGCCGCCTCTAAGCTCCCTGTCCGCTCTCGCAATCTTTCTTGTGACCGCGAGAATCTGCCCCATTGTAAAGTCGGCCACCGGCAGCGCTTCTCTGCCAAACGTGAAAAACACAGGGATGCCGATACTCGTCGCATAATCGACATCGATGTTAGCGCGCGGGCCTCCGCGGATCGAAGATATAATCTTCAAGCTCGTATTTTCGAGCACTTTTCGCGTAACCTTTTCGTACCCTACCACCAAAACATCCGCATCACCGATATCGGCAATCAACTTTTCTTCATCGAGTATTTCGCTGGTAAACCCCCAGCCGCCGGTCACGACTTCGTGCCCTGCCACCTTCAGCAGCTCAATCCCGTCTTGGCTAAAGTCTGCACATATGTATATCTTCAAAGCTCTTCCTCCAAACTTTTTTTATCTGCTAATCTTCGGGATACAATATAATTTTGATTGCTTTTCTTGACCTTACCAAATCAAACGCCGCTCTAAACTCGCTTAGTTTCATCTTGTGCGAAATCATCGACTTCAAATCGATTTTCCCGGCAACAGCCAAGTTCATCACACCTCTCCAAGAAAGCCAGTTGTACCCAAAATGTCCTTTCAGACTGACCGCTTTATCTATCAACGGATCGAGAGAAAACCCGACAGGCTTCTCATCGTACCCGATTTTTACAATTTCTCCGGCAGTGCGCACAATCTCTATCGCTTGACGCAGCACCACCGCAACGCCCGCGCAATCGACAACCAAACCAACACCTTCGCCGTTTGTCAGTGCGTCCACTGCTTTGATAGTATCCACTTCATCCGCAATCACGATGTCCGTCGCACCGTTTTGCTTTGCCAATTCAAAGCGTTCTTTGTCTGCGGCTAATCCAATCGCGATAATTTTTGCCGCTCCGGCAGCGCGCAAAGCCTGAATCGAAAACTGCCCCAGCGCCCCCACGCCAAACACAGCGCCGTAATCGCCCGGCATAAACTTAGACTCCTGCACCACCGCCATATACGCGTTGCAGCACGGGTCAAGTATCGCCGCTTCCTCAAAGGACAGCTCCTTAGGTATTGCCATCAAGCTGTTTGGAAACACTTTCAACGTTTCCCCCGGGATTCTCACATACTTGGTAAACCCTCCGTCCATGCCGTATCCGAGCCCCAATCGCTCCGGACAAGACAGATAATCCGCCACACCGCACGCATAGCATTTTCCGCACACTTTGCCGGTGTTGTCCGACACCACTCTGTCTCCAACCTTCCACTCCGTCACGTTTTTGCCGATTTTGCTGACCACTCCCGCAAACTCGTGTCCAAGTATCACAGGCGGATTGAGCAGATTCTCGTGTCCGCCGTCATCAAACGCAATATCCGATCCGCAGACTCCGGCCGCTTTCACCTCAAGCAGCACATCGTCGTCACCAATGCTTGGAATCGGCACTTCTCTTATTTCTGTCTCATGCTTGCCAAATCCATATTTAACGATTGCTTTCACAGCTACGACCTCCTTCTGTTGATAAGCAGATTAAAACAATCCGATCTTAGATACTCCTCTGCATACAGCAGTGGGTCTCCGTAAATGTCCGTCACCACCTGCTTTATCATCAGCACGGGCTCTCCCTCTTTAATCTCCAGCATTTCTGCCAGCCATTCTTCTGCCGCTACAGGCAGAATCTCAGCAATCCCCGAGCCGATTTTAAGGCCGCATACGTCCTCCATAAAGCTGTATATCGAAACATTTTCGTCCATTACACCAAGAAACTGCGCAGATAGCTTTGGCACAAAATAGTCCATAGAATACACAACCGCCTTGTCGTCTGCGGTTCGAATGCGCTTAAGCACAAGCACATCCGCGCCTTCCTCCACGCTGATTTTCTCTGCAATGTTTTTGTCCGCTTTCACCAGCTTTTTCTCAAAATGGTTCACACCCGGTTCGTGACCGCTCGACCTAATCATTTCGCTGATACCAAGGTTGTTGTTCAGCGTGTTTGCGATATTGTCAATATTCCCCGACACAAACGTACCCTTGCCCTGGATAGAGTTGATCATTCCCTCGTTTTTCAGCGCGTTAATGGCCTCGCGCAGCGTCAATCTGCTGATGCCAAGTATTTTGCACAGCTCGCTTTCGGGCGGCAGCCTGTCACCAATGTTCACTTTATTTTTCTTAATATAGTTTAAAATTCTTTCTTTCGTCGTAACATACGCTAACATACGCCTGCCCCTTTTCTATAGTTTCTCTTCATTATTTGCCATAATCATCAGTTCAAACAAATTCGCGCACCTCAACCAATTTGCTTATCCAAGCTCAGCCGCGCTAGTGCCGATTCTGTCCACGCCAAGCGATATCAGCGCACCTGCCGCTCTTGCGTCCCGGATATGTCCGACCGCTTTCACTTTGATACTGCCTTTGCAAAGCTCAACAACTTTTTTTGCTTCTTCTATGTCGTGCGCCCTGCCGCAGACAATACTCGAAATTGTGATATAGTCCACATGGCATTGCTTGCACTCCGCAATCGCAGCCGTTCTTTTATCCGGCGATATATCCCCCACTTCGATAACCGCTTTAACAACCGCTTTGTCCTTTGCCGGCACCATCGCCTCTTCCAAATCGTTCTTCAATTCTTCAAGATTGCCAAGCTCCAGCAGCGACATATTAATCGGTATGTCCACTTCATCCGCGCCGTTTTTCACAGCCTCTTTCACTTCGGCGTACTTTGCCGCTGTAGAAGATTCCCCGCCCGGCAAACTAACCGATGTGCATACTTTCACGTTTGTGCCATTTAGCTGCTCTTTCGCATATGCAACAAACCATTGCGGAACACACACACATGCGAAGGTTTTTTTCTTGGCAGCATCACACACGTTCTGTACATCTTCAATTTTCATTTGGGGATCCATCGCCGTATATTCCATGACCCCTGCGACATCAATATTAACGGTGGCTGCGGCTTGTATATTGCCTAAGTCGACTGCACCATCGTTTTCAATCCGCAAGCACACCTCATCAGTTATTTGCGCAATAAGTGCATCTAAATCCATTGTCATCTCACCTCATCAGTCTTGTTATAAATCTAAATTCGTTTTTGCACAGCGATAAATTGCATCTGTATTTTGGTAGTATCGCAGTACAAACAGCGCTGGATTACTTGCTTGGCAATATCGATTCCACATCGTCGTGCGGACGTGGGATCACGTGCACGGATACAAGCTCGCCCACTCTTTTTGCTGCTGCTGCGCCTGCGTCCACAGATGCTTTCACAGCCCCAACATCTCCTCTAACCATCACGGTAACCAGCCCCGAGCCAGTTTTCTCTTTGCCAAGCAGCGTCACATTTGCTGCCTTTACCATTGCGTCTGCCGCCTCTACTGCGCCAACGAGACCCCTCGTCTCAACCATTCCGAGTGCTTCTTTAACCATCATCATTCTCCTTTAAGATATTTTCATGTTAATTCTTGTATCCATATAAAGCGATATGTTCTCGCCTACAAAATCCGTAATCGTATAATCGACCATACTGCTTTGCACAAGCACCACAAAGTCGCCGTTTCCGGGTCTTACGTTGCTGTCACCCGCCACAATAACCTTGTCCGGCCGCCCAAGGCTGCTATATAGCCTCACAACCTTAAGCTTTAGCCCTCGCAGGTCTTTGTTTCTTACGCCGCAATCCACATCGCCCAATACTTCGCCAATCTGCATAATTCTATCTCCTAATCTCTACTCTGCTTCGTATTTTTGAAAAACGCGGCTGCCGATAAGATCAATCGAATCCACAATACCGATGATGGCAAGATCAACAGGTTTCTCAAACGTTTTTGCCGTTTGGCGCGAGCTGCTTCCCGCAACACACAGCACAATCTCTCCCCGCCCTGCACCAACAGTATCAATCGCCACTTTCGGTTTTCCCTTCTCTTTTTGCGACGGGATATCCATTTCGATAACAAGAAGCATCTTCATGCCCTGCATTCTATCCGATTTTGTTGTGCTGACCACGCTGCCACACACTTTCGCCACAATCATATACAAACCTCGCAGTTCATTGCCCTTGTTCCCATGATATCAAAATTGAGAACTTTTTCACAACATCATACTAATTCTGGTAATCATAATATTATTCATTGCATTCATCTGATGACTTGAATTATAACGCATACCTTTCAATAATGCAAGTGTTTTTTAAAGAAAAGAATTGTTTTTTCACGCGTCTTTCAGCAAGCTCCGCAAAACCGCCCATCTGTCATTCATTCCACTTCGCAGCCGGCCTTCCGAGGGGTTCTTATCCTCTAAGTCATTTTTCCTGCTTTGTAGGGGCGATTATTAATCGCCCGCCAGCCTTCACCACCATCCGTCACCCCATTCCACTCCGTAGTGAGCGAAACCGAATGGTCTTATCCTTCCCATTCACAATCTGTCACCCATTCCACTTCGTAGTGAGCGTAGTCGAAGGGTCGTATCTTTTCGCAACAAAAAAAGGTGCCGTATTTCTACAACACCTTTCCTATTTCATCGTTGCCCTATTCCTTAATCTCAAACGCCGGCGCAGTCTTAAAATACATCGTATCCCAATCTGCAACCTCTTTTTTGATGTCCTTCGTAATCGCGTCCATTTCTTTCAAATCGGCTCCGCTGATAGTGAAATCCACCGCTTTCAAGTTTTCCTCTAGCTGTTTCGGTGTCCTCGCTCCCACAATCGCCGTGCTGATTCCCGGCTGGCTAAACACCCAATTTATCGCTGCCTGCGCAACCGTCATGCCGTTTCTTTTTGCGATAACAGCCAGTTTTTTGACCGCCTCCAAGCTTTCAAGAAACAGTTCCCCGCCAAACAACGCGACCGTATCCTTTCGAATGTCGCCGTCTTCAAACTCATGCCCCTTCTTATACTTGCCCGTCAGCAATCCCATCGCCATAGAGCTGTACGTCATCACACCGATATCGTTTTTCACGCAATACGGCAAAAACTCGTGTTCAATATTTCTCCAAAGCAAACTGTACGCAGGCTGAAACACATTGATAGTGCCGACTGTGCGCGCAATGTCCATGTGCCGCGTCGTAAAATTTGACACACCGATATACTTAATCAGCCCTTTGTCTCTCAGCTTTTCCATCGCTTCCATATTAGCGGCAACAGATATCCCCGGCTCCGGCCAATGTATAAAATAAATGTCAATATAATCGGTATCAAGGCGCCTTAAGCTGTCCTCCACCGTTTTTTGCGCAGTATCGCTCGTCAACACATCGGCGCTCGCTTTGCTTGCGATGACAAGCTTTTCTCTCTGTCCCTTTATCGCCATGCCTACAACTTCTTCCGAGTGTCCGCCGCCATACCCCATCGCCGTATCAATTACGTTGATACCGCTGTCGATTGCGGCATGAATCGTGTCGATATACCGCTTGTCATCGTGGTCGCTGCCCCACCATTCGCCGCCGCCCATAACCCACGTCCCAAGCGTAATTGCGGACGCATTAATGTCGGTCCCAATCATTTTTCTATACTTCATAGCGCACCTCCTTTAATTTTATACAAACAATATAACCCATTAATACATTTTTGTAAATCAAAAATATTGTGGATTTTCGAGCGACTAATAAGCTACCCTCAGATTTAAGCCTTTGTCAAAACTATTCAAATAACCAATTTTGGTGCAAAGATTTTCATAGGACAAAACTATCTCTGTTCGGCATTAAACGTCCATGCAAACACACGAAATTCCATTAATGAATTCAACTTCAGAACGGACATCTTGAATCACTTCAACCTGCCCTTTGTGTACCATATGCATGATTTCTATTCCACTCAATGTGCTTTTTGCCAACTCGCAACTCATAAACCCCAACATCTGATTCGTCTTTCTCTTCCTTATTCGGTCGGCGGCTCAAACCCGTTCGAATCGGATTCGACGGATTGAAAAACTGCCCCTAGCCTGTCATTCTGAGCAAAGCGAAGAATCCTTCCCGAAAACACCCGAAAACACCCAAATGCATCTCCCAACCTACACCCTAAAAAACACCGGGAAACGCCAAAAAAACCGATAGATATCGACTTTTTCGCTGGTGCATCTTCATTGACTTCCAAAGGTGGCGCAAAACCGATTCGTTCCGCTTCGCTCCACTATCACGCCTGAGTTTGTGCCTATTTCCTCCCTGTTCGGTCGGCGGCTCATACCCGTTCGAATCCTTCAATCACAATCAAAACAAAAAAGCACCCACAAGGGGCACTTTATTATTTTGGCGGAGAGAGGGTACGCACACCCGCACTTCAAAGAGTAAATTTCCGCATGCTTAGGAATAGCGACTAGACGATTAGTGTTTATGGTTCCTCTAGGTGTAATGATATATGAGAACTTAATATTAGCAGAATTTTATAGTTGCTATGAAAACAAATTATCTTGAAAACTATATGCTTTTATGTTACTCTGGTTTTGCTATATATGGAAGTTGATGAGGAGTGTATATGAGGTATAGTAGCACAATTGTTTCTATATTGCATATTAATAATATTAGGAGATGAATTGATGAGTGTAAAGTATGATATCGAATTTACTATTAATAGTTGGGATGAATTTTGCGAAAGAATAAAAGTTATGTCCGAACTTCCTAATGGGTTGGGTTCTCATGGATTATTTTTGTTCAGAGGGCAAGAAAATAAAGACTGGTGTCTTTCAACTTCAATTCAGCGCAAGTTTCGTGAGTATAGTATATATTTTGTCAGTGAAGCTATCGAGTATGAAAAGAATGCAGAGAAGTACTTTTTAGAAAAAGCAAGAATATACATTCCTGAGATGAACAAAGAAGTGGTATATTGGGACAGATTATCAAGGTGGGAATTCATGCAACATTATGGAGCAGGTAGCAGGTTGTTAGACTGGACAAGATCACCCTATATTGCATTGTACTTCGCTTGCTTTGGCGATGAAAAAGCTGATGGAGTAATATTTCGACTTTCTGCTGGTAAGCTTCAGAATAGACAAACTGGTAAACATAAGAAGAGCGCAGGTTCGTCTAGTTACTATGAGTATTTCAAAAAAGAGTTAGAAAAATCTCTAAAGGGAAAACCTTATGAAAGACTTATAGAGATAATAGCTGATCCATTTCCAACGAAAAGAATGGTTCAACAATTTGCTGAATTTACAGTTACGACAGACCTTTTAGAACCTCACGACATTTTAATTAACGAATCTGGTAATTTTGGCGATTTGAAGCTTCGTAAACCTATAATTAGATTTATTATTCCTGAGGATAAAAAGCAAGAATATCTAATCAAACTAGAAACAATGGGTATAAAAAAGGAAACTGTATACCCTATTTTAGATGGCACAAAGATTCTTTCACGAGATCATGAGTTGATTGAAAAAATTAGCTACAAACCTATTAAATAGCAATATTTATCTCTGTAAATTGAACTTTCTGCGCTTCCATATATCCCAGCTAATTGAACTTTCTACTCTTCAATATATCTCAGATTATTCGCAAGCAACTCAATCTTTCAAACTTTAGTTCTCTCTCTATTCATTCGATAATCCTTCTATAAGTGCTTTTATATAGAGGGTTCTGCAAAGCCTAACTTTCCTCAATAAAAATAAGCCATCCACTAAAGTGAATGACTTATTCATTTTGGCGGAGAAGGTGGGATTCGAACCCACGTGCCGGTTGCCCGACAAACGCATTTCGAGTGCGCCCCGTTATGACCTCTTCGATACTTCTCCATATAAATTGCGCCGCGTGCACCGACAAATATTTATAGCACACACAACGCAACTTTTTAACTGATTATTTATCCCATTCTATTATAGAAATACTCGATATCTGCTTCTTCTATCCAGGCATCAAGCATCTGCAGATACATGTCTTGCTCTGCACCCGGCTGCAATGCCGTCTTGATGAGCTCTTTCAAAACGTCAAAAGCAACCACCCCCGGCGTATACACCTCGATAAGCTGCAAAACGTGCACACCTTTATAGTCCGCAACAGGATCGGACACATCGCCAACACTTACAAGTCCCTGCGCAGCCTCTACAAACTCCGCAGAATAAGTCTCTGTTCGCGGATCCACCACATATCCTTTGGCTCCGTTTGGCTCGCTTATAAACTGCGCATCCACAGACAGCTCAGCAACGATATCATCAATCGCCTCTCCATCTTCCATCCGTGCTTTTATATCGACCGCCATGGCAATATAATCACCTGATGATAACAATAACAACCCCAACAAGTCTTCATACGTACCCATATCGTCTTCGTCATACACCGCTTGCAGATCGGCGGACTCTTCTTGCTCAAAACCAAGAAGCACATCCCTCACAGCGACAACTCGCGCAGGCACATACGTATAAATTTTGTTCGCATAAACCAACCCTTCAAAAGAACCTGCCTGCTCATCCATCTCTTCTTGCTGGATAGCCAGCGTTTGGTCATACCACGCTCTAGCATCCTGCTCGCTCACTTCAGTAAGCCCAATCATATAATCCCTTACTTTAGTAATAAGTTCCTGCTCACACAAATATTCATAGTATATGTCCAAAGACAGCTTGCTTTCCTCGAGCAGTTCTTGAAGCCTCGCTTCCGCCTCTGCCACAACCGCCGGATCCGTTTCTTCAACCAGTTCGATTTCGGTTGTTTCTGCAACAGCTTCTTCTCCGGCTTCTTCCGCCGCAGCTTCCGCAATCTCCGCCTCAATTTGAGTAACAAAGCTATCTCTCACACTATCAAAATGCGCTTTTGCCGACACCATCAAGTCTGCTTTTTCTTCCACTGTCAAAACGAACCCAAGCTCCGCCGCTTTTTGCAGCATAACCTCGTCGTTCACAAGCCCTTCAAGCAAATAGTTTCTGTGATCATTGTATATCTCTTCCAGCTGCTCCGGGGTCAAATCCCTTTCGCTCATACCGGAATAGTACAGAGTCTGCTGCACATCGCTCGCAACGTCTTCTTCGTTCACTTCATAATTATATATTTGCACACCGTTTACAGTAGCAATTACCTGCATCGCAATTCTCTCTTCGTCCGGGCTCACTAGTGAACATCCGGCAAACAGCATCACGATTGCCAGCACCAAAGCCACAACTTTTAATTTTCTCATGTTTTCCTCCTGTTTTCTTCTGTTTCGGTATATTATTATACTTGATGTTCGCTAGTTTGGCAACGGCAGATATCTTTTAAGAACCTAAGCAGCTCGTCCATGGCGTTTTTTTGCGTCCTAAACAGTATATATGGGGGCACAGCTGCTTTAAGCTGCGCATATTTCCCGTGTTTTTTTAGCACGCTTAACAAACTGTTTACATCCACCCGCGCCTGCTCATCATACTTCAACGTAAAAATCCGCCCGTTTCGCGTAATCGAAGTGATGCCTGCCCTGCTCGCAAAGTGCTTGACGATTGCGATCAGCAGCAGGTTCTCCACCGTTTTAGGCAGCTTGCCGTACCTGTCGATAATCTCTTCCCTCACCTGCTTTGCACTGGCAATTCCGTCCACCGCCGCGATTTTTTTATACACTTCAATGCGCTGTATCTCGTCGTCTATATAGCTTGGCGGCACATGCGCGCTGATTTTAATCTCGACCGACGCGGCTCTGATCTCTTCCTTTTGCTCTCCGCGCACCTCTGCCACGGCCTCGCGCATCATGCGGCAATACATATCGTACCCCACTGCCGCCATCTGCCCCGACTGCTCCGGGCCAAGCAGGTTGCCTGCACCTCGTATTTCAAGGTCGCGCATCGCGATTTTGAACCCAGCGCCAAACTCGGTAAACTCGGCAATCGTCTGCAGCCGTTTTTCCGCTTCCGGCGTCATTCTCGTTCCTTTGATATATGTCAAGTACGCATACGAGTTTTTCGTCGCGCGCCCCACCCTGCCCTTTATTTGATACAGCTGCGCAAGTCCAAACATCTGCGCTTCGTATATCACAACGGTGTTCACGTTCGGGATGTCGATGCCCGACTCAATAATGGTTGTGCAAAGCAATACGTCATATTCGCCCTCCAAAAAGCCTTCCATCACGTTCTCGATTTGCGTTTCGCCAAGCCGCCCGTGCGCCATCGCGACCCTCGCTTCGGGCACGTGCTTTCTAAGGTCGCCTGCCAGCCTGTCCATCAATCCAATCTGCCTGCACACAAAATACGTTTGTCCGCCGCGCTCCATCTCTTTGCTGACCGCGTCGTGCAATAGCTGCCCCGAATACTCCAGCACATAGCTCTCGGGCGGCTTTCTGTCCTCCGGCGGTGTGTCAATCATGCTCATGTCCCGAATCCCTGTCA
>Ga0255443_1015_pt1 | contig 16099 bp, 13 predicted proteins | sample ANMaggSSYBR02D11_FD_182641 | JGI IMG/M metagenome (GOLD analysis project Ga0255443, IMG submission 182641) | Sediment cell enrichment communities from methane seep in Santa Monica Basin, California, United Staets - ANME aggregate JGI... | ecosystem: Environmental > Aquatic > Marine > Cold seeps >... | reverse complement strand
AATGTGTGCTTCTTTGGACCTACTGGTGTGCCTGTGCTGCCGCCACCTAACTATGTGGTGCAGTTCAATAGCTGGATGATTAATGTGGAGGGGCGGATCGATGGGTTTACAGTTGTAGATGCGGATAATGAGGTGCATCCGAACCCGATATTCGGGCATGAGGCGCAGGTGTATAGGAGGACGGATTATATTGTTAGAGATTCAACTAATAATTACATAGAAATTGGTAGAAATTATCCAATTGAATTTAGTTTTACTACTGGAACATTCATTATAGTTCCACCAGGTCCAAAGGGAATTGGTGATAGTTTAGGTGGAATTGATGAATCTTCACAAGAAATCGGCAATATTTTAAGGAAATGACGTTTTGGAAAAAAAAATAAATGTTTTAATGATTATATTCACACTGATATTAAATTTTAATATAGTGATAGCTGATCCTGCTGAAAATGATTTTGGAATTGTTAATGCATGGTTTAACGGACAAGAGGCTACAGTAGAAAATATTCAGTTGAAGGTTGGAGAGCCTGCAGAAATAGATGTATATGTGAAATCAAAAATTGATTGTGATATTTACATTGAATTGATTAATCCATTAGTTACTATGCCATATGACATCATAAGTGGACCAAGTGAATTTGATGAATTGATTAAAAATCGTGGTGTAAAATCAGGATGGTCGGAGAATTATAAATGGATTATTAAACCAAATGAAGAATGGACTAATGGGAATGCACCAATAAATATTTTTGTTCAATTCAGTGATCGAGATGAGAACAGAATTGAGAAATTCACCATCGCCAACCCCCACATCCTTGACGAACACTACTCAGGCCCCACCTGCACTGCCGCCGCCCCCTCATCCACTGACCAGCCCCCGTCCCAGGGGTCGCCAGGGTTTGGGGTGGCGGGTGCGCTGCTTGGGATTGCGCTTGTGATGATGGCGAGACGGAACTGAATCAATAGTGATTCGGGGTACCCTGCTGATGGCTGCGGCAGGGAACAGCCCTGGACCTAACAAACAAGATCGAGGCGAACCAGAGCAGGTATGTGGACAAGGCCAGATTCTATAGCGGCGGGAAGTATTCCAGTTGCAGTGCCAAAACCATCAGCCAGGTGCGGGAGTGGTATGTGGATGAAGTGCTGTACCAGGTGAATAAGCAGTATATGGCTGCGGCAGGGAATATCAACGAGCAGATAGATGACAAGTTTAACGAATCGGCAGACGATGTGCGGGAAGCTAATAAGAACGGTGCCAGTCTGTTAAAGTCTGCGCTGTGTTTTCCTATTGGGCTGACTATGAGGGCAGAGCATGTGATGGACGATGGGACGAAGTATGATGTGGATGATCTTGCCTACTGGGAGGAGAATGTGACGCTGATGGTGGATATGGAGCCGGATTATCTACAAGATGATAAATTCTATGACCCGGAACAGGACATCTGGATAGATGCAATGAAAATAGGTGATTAATATATAGCCGATCCGGTACAGAACCCATCAAGTGAAACTTTTATTCCACTTTCACTGAAATTTGTTTCAGTTTCAAACATTGCGGCTTTAATTACGGCATTGACAGCTTTTAAAGTGTGAAGACAAAACTTGATCGGGCACCAAGTGCTTTCAGTAATTTGTCAATCTAAGGGCTTAGAAGTAAATTTTAGGGACAAGAAGAACTTATGGTTTTAAAGACGTTATGTGGGTTTTGCCAGAGACTCAATTAGAAAGCTCAAGCTAATATCCGGTAATATGAAAAAAATAGAAAGCTAATATCCAATATGGAAGTAATTCCATTAAAGATCAGAATTCACGTACAATATGGATATTAGCGAAAGGGATATAATGTTTTTTACCTGCATCGTCCCCTTCAAGCGGGAAGAATACCAGGTATTGATTTTCATGTTTTACTTCAACAACCTTGGCTGATGTAGTCCAGCTGTCAAAGGTCGTATTCCCTTTATCGTCAATATAACGCTTGGTTTCTATTATATATTTCCTTTCAGACATGGTAATTAATTCACCCCTAATAATTTTGCATTTCAATAATTAGATACAACGTATTAGATAATTAAAGTTGCTATTATAATAGTATTTCCGATTCTTATACCTTAAAAAAATATTAAAAAAAAGGAGTATTTACCCCCTTTATTTTCATTGATTATGCTATATTTTTTATAGCATTATTCAAATTCTATGGTTGCCTGAGCTGCTAATAAACCTCCATTGTCGACATAAACCTTAGCATGATTTATAAAATCACTGTAGTCAGGCATCTTATGCTTCAATGCTGTTCTAAATTTAACATAAATCATAAGATGTTCATTTGGTTTAAGCGGTTCTGTTAAATTAATGATTAATTTTACTCTATTTATATCATTATTGACTTCTGCTGAAGATACATTTGCTGTATCTGTAAGAACCACAGCATTACATGTAGTTGAATTCAATCTGATGACTTCTACTCCACCACCACGTTTTCCAGGATTCACATCGAATTGACTCCCGAATGTATCATTAATAGAAATATTAGTGACACCTGCGCCTGTGATGTTAATTACTCCAAAGAGTTGTCCAGGATTGGTACTTTTTACATTGCAATCCTTTTTACTAAGTACATAGCTCACATTATATTTGCCATTATCATTTGAATCTAACAGAAGATCCCCAAGATTTGCTGGTTCCTTACTAAACTTTACTTTTGCATACCTGAAGTCTTTCTTGATGGTAGCATGTGTTTCTTCAGGCTCAGGTCCTTCGATATGAATCGTAAGCCCAGTAATCATGGCAACATTCACGTTTCCATCATGCACCTCATCACTTGTTATAGTTGAAGTGAAACTGTCTTCAGATACAATTGTATCTCCAACACCTCCTATCACATCAAGTGTGTATTCACCATCTCCTGTTCCAACCAATTCGATTCTATAATTCCCAGTTTCTAGGCATGGAATATATATTTCCTGACCACCATTGCTCGAATGAGTCGCACCTGGTATCTGTATCTCGATATCCCCTGTTCCATAATTCATTCCTACATGTCTTCCAAGTGGATCATAGACATGAAGATCTGCATTTGAGTGTAGAATGAAAGTAAGATATGAAAGGCGCTGGATATCAGTTGGAATTATTCTAGTTTGTAATGCAAGAATTGCCTGCTCAGTTGCAAATAGATCCCCTTCAGCAGAAGTCCAATGTCCATCATCAAATTGTTGATCTACAATATAATTTGTGATGTCATTACTCGCTGTTTCCTGCCAACTACCTACAGGAATCTCAGTCATTATTAATGACTTTGCAAAACTTAAGAGATAGTAATATAGATACGTATTACCAATACCGGGATTTTGTACTGTATCTATTGGAGCATAGTGATCTCTTAACCAGTCCAATCCAGCCTGAACCCTCTGATCGTCTTTATCTACATCAGTAAGTCTAAGACCCCAAACACCTGCTGCCGTCATTGCACCATAAGATTGACTTGGATCTTCCCACCAGCCCCAGCAGCACGAGATACTTGGAGGTTGGTAAGTAAAACCACCATCGTTTGTTACATCATATACTGGATTAGTTACCTGCAGGTTTTGACAACTTGTAATATACATCTCTGCCTTATTCCATGTATTATCAGTTTTGGATAAGTTAGCAGCGTCCAGCAATTCCCGTTTTATCTCCCGCCGCATTTTTTAAATCTTACTTATTGAATTTTTAGCCTTAAATTAAGCATGTAGAAAGAATAAAATGCTCAGAATATAAATAATATAATTAATATAATTTAAAATCCACAAATGAAATCACCGAAATACTATACCTACCAGTAGGCGGGGGTTAAAATCAAATTCATCCTTTAATCACGTTTTTTCAGATGCACATTGCCAAATTATTCATTAAGATATGGGTGTATCTTCAAGAATAACCAAGTGTTTCCTTTTGAATCCATAAAACAGTGCTTTAAAGATATCTTCCATCGAATCAAACTTATATGCGTAAAATAAAGCCCTCATCTGCTCCCATAGGTTTCTTTTACTTCCCAACTTCCCCCAAACTGCCTGAAATAGCTGGCAGACAAGTTGCTGCGTTTGATCCACTAGAAACGCCAGCATCATCAACATAGCAAAAACAACTGATAGGTTCTTGTTTCCATGTCCAAAATTGTGTTCAAAGTGATATCCCTGGTTTTTAAGCGTATTGAAAGTTTCATTTTCGATTCTCCAGCGTGCTCTACCACCACGCATGATCTTTGAAACATTTTCTTTTGTCACGTGTATATCCGTGACCCAACTAAAATGCAGCGTTTTTTTAGGCGTAGTTTCCCAGTATTCTACAAAATTCACCAGTAAATCTTGATTAGACGCATTCAGAGGAACCTGGTTGATAAAACGGAACTGATGAACAACATCATCATCTTCATATTGAAATTCTGTCGTTAAACCGTCTTTAGCAGCAGACTCGACATAATCGAACAAAAAAGCATGATCGCCTTTTTTTGCTCCTAAAATATAGTGCATTTGATGTTTTTTCAATTCATGAATATGCGGGGCATTTGAGCTTAATCCGTCCTCTGTTACAATAAGGTGCAAATGCGGATGCGTTTTCCTTAATTTCTTCAAAAAACGTTTGCTTGCATTGCGTTCGCTATCATTTTTCGATTCTCCATCCTGTTTGATGATCGGCTCTGGTGTCAACGGTATTACTTCCTTGATATCAGGGTGAACGATTGCTGCACCTAACATTTGATGTTGATAGGTGATTTCCCCTGTTCTTGAGTTTGTTTTTGTACAACAAGAGTCGCAATGAATCTTATTCGAAGAAAAATAACCTGTACCATCGATAGAAATCAGATAGCAACTGTTCATAAAGATCAGTGGTTCCAAAACCTTCCCGCGCTGGAGATTGCGGAAAATATCATTGAATGAAGGCTCTATATCAACAGGGTCAACCTCATCTAAGATTGTGCGCATCTGAGTGTCACAAGGTACGTTATTTATCTTGTAGATCGGCTTTAAGTTCGTATCTTCAGAATGTCTCTCTTCAAAAGCTAGCAAAGAAGGATCTTTGAGTGAAAACATGGCAAAACCCGACATAAGTGCATCGGGTAGCGATATTTTGGTGTTATTTGACCGATGGTCTTTTATTTTCTCAAAACCCGAATGAACAACGCTGAATAATGCATCAGCATTCAGATTTTTTCTAAGTTTTATTTTTTCACGCATACATAATTCCATCCCTAAAATTTGAAGATTGCTAATAATTACTTTAAATTATTAGCTTTATCACTCAATATTATACACAATGTCTACGAAAGTATAAAATCGTAATCCTTGGTAACCCTTTAGCTGCATGCGTTTACAATCTTGACGGGAATTGCTGCTTCCGAATTAGTATACATTTTCTTACTGTATAGATCTATAAGATTATGTACTCAGGTAAATCCGGGTGATAGGAGGTTTTTTCTGTAATTTTGTGGAAAAAATGGGTGTAAAATATTCCTATGTTGGTTTTTCGGATTGAGTAAAAGTGCTCTAATCATAATGATTAAAGCGTATCTACATGTCCATTCCTAAAGTTTCAATCCATATATAAAAGTAGGTGAGATTATAAAAAGTTAGATTAATATACTATTATTAATATAATGTTATTACAAATATATAGCACAATATAATTTCCAGTTATTATAAAGCATTAATTAACAGTGATTTGCACCGATTTCGATTTGTATCGGCATAAGTCCAGATAATATGAGTGTGCGACAAATGCCAAAATAACTGTATTTTTAAACAGTGCCAAAATATTCAAATCTATTATTCGAAATGGCTGTGATTTAACATGGAAAAAACAAAAATCATACTTGACGAAAACGAGCTTCCAAAGCAATGGTATAACATACTGCCAGACCTTCAGACTCCCCTTGAACCGCCACTGAACCCTGCGACCAACGAGCCTATCGGGCCGGACGACCTTTCACCCATATTCCCAATGAGTCTTATTGAACAGGAAATGAGCCAGGATCGGTTCATCGACATCCCGGAAGAGGTAAGGGATATTTACCGCCTGTGGAGACCTTCTCCCATATATAGGGCACACCGCCTGGAAGCTGCCCTCAAGACGCCTGCCAGGATATATTATAAGAATGAAGGAGTAAGCCCGCCAGGCAGCCATAAGCCCAATACAGCTATCGTCCAGGCATATTTTAATATGAAAGAGGGTGTAGAACGTCTTTCCACCGAAACCGGAGCAGGACAGTGGGGCAGTGCCCTGGCTTTCGCTTGCTCTTTATTTGACCTGGAATGTAAGGTATATATGGTCAAATCAAGTTTTTACCAGAAACCCTACCGTAAATCCCTAATTAACCTGTGGGGTGCTGATGTCATACCCTCACCCAGTACCGAGACACAGGCTGGCAGGTCTATCCTTGAAAAACATCCTGATACTTCAGGCAGTCTTGGGATTGCCATCAGCGAGGCTGTGGAAGATGCCGCAACCCATGATAATACCAAGTATGCACTGGGTAGCGTGTTGAACCACGTTATGCTGCACCAGACAGTGATCGGCCTGGAAGCGAAACTGCAAATGGATATGGTGGATGATTATCCGGATGTTATTATTGGCTGTGTGGGTGGAGGTAGTAACTTTTCAGGTATCAGCTACCCATTCGTTCGCGATAAGATGAAGGATAACAGGGACATTGACATTGTGGCTGTGGAACCAACGGCTTGTCCCAGCCTTACAGGAGGAGATTTCAGGTATGATTTCGGGGATACAGCGGAGATGACACCCCTGCTTAAGATGTATACACTGGGACATGATTTTGTGCCGCCTCCAATACATTCAGGCGGGCTGAGATATCATGGTGAGTCCCCGATCATTAGCCAACTGTATGCGGATGGTATAATGAGGGCTGTGGCATACCACCAGACCGATATATTTGATGCTGCTGTGACCTTTGCCAGAACAGAGGGTATTGTACCTGCACCGGAATCGGCCCATGCTATCAAGTGTGCTATTGATATGGCCCTGGAGTGCAAGAAGACTGGCGAGGAAAAGAGCATACTGTTCAACTTCAGCGGTCACGGTCATTTCGATATGGCTGCATACGATACATATTTCAGTGGTGAAATGACAAACGAATAATATGAGACGGATGCCTGACAGGTATCCTTCCCATAACTTTTTAATTTTTGAATACCCTTTTAGCCTGAATATATTTGAAATTCATTGAGAAGATTTTCGGGAAAAAGGAAGTAGCACCTTCCAAATTGAATCTTAAGTCCAATGAGCTTGCGGCTTGGCTGGAAAAGGAGGGCGAGAGTACATTTGCTGAGCTTGGGGCACATATCGGGCATAAGTATTCTGAGATCAGTACTGCCCTTGAAGACCTTTCTGAAGCTAAAGTGCGCCTGGTGGATGCGTCTTTTGGTGAGAAGGTGTATAAGCGCTTAGCCAAGGCTGGCGCATCCAACAGGGATAATCTTGTAAAGAACCTGGATGTTATTATAGAGAAGACTGCAATACCTGAGGATACGGACCCGTCTGAAGCATACCAATTCCACCTGGATGCTAAATCTGTGTTGAATACTTGCCTTGAGAACGCTGTCAGGAGCCAGCAATATGTCAAGGCTCTTTTTCCTGAGGAATATAAGGATATCTGGGGTGGGCTGAAGCACCTGGATGTCCTGCTGGATGAGCTTGTTGCTCCTATCAATGAGGTAAAGGATGAACTGGAGGCATATGACAAGCTGCCCGGGGATATTGAACTAATCAGGCAGATGCAGCAGCAGATTCCGGCAGGGCAGAAGAACATCAATGACCTTGCTGGCAAATACGAGACATTGAAGGTTGAACTGGGCTCTGAAGAGGCGAGGCTGGAAGAGATAGAGGCTGGTGATGAGTTTACCAGGGCACGGGAGCTGGAAGAGCAGGCCCGAACCCTTAAGGGTCAGATATCTGAGGTTGATTCGAACCTGGTGGGTTTGTTTGCTCCATTGTCCAAGGCTCTTTCCAGGATGGAGAAACAGGATGGGAGCGGGCGGCATATTATGTCTGCTGAGAGCAGGAGGTGTCTGAAGATTGTGAAAGATGAGCTGGTGTCTGCGCTTGATGTTGATCTTAGTGGTTTTTTGGTTGAAATGAAGACCAGGGTTGAGGATGGGAGTCTGGGTCTTAAACAGCAGAAGATGAACAAGACGCTTGAGCAGATCGATAGGTTGGTTGGGACTGATGTCCTGTCAAGGCTTAGAAGTCAAAGGGAGGGATATTTTTCTGAACTTACCGGGGTGCAGGGGGAGTTAGAGGGACTTACTGTTTATAGGGAGAAAACACAGGTTGAAGATAGGATCTCTGAGTGCCGGAATCTGATGGATTCTACCGGGCAGAAACTGGATGCTGAGAAGATGGAGCTTGCAAGGATGAAGGATGAAGTTGAGGAATTGAAGTCAGGGTTGGATTCCGATTTGAGTGATATTTTCGGGAAGGATATCGAAGTGGTATACTAATCGTTAGGACTTGAAAAAAAAAGATGTGTGGCGCCCGGAATGGACGCCTACGGTTTTCGTTTCAGTTGAATTAGACTTTATACTGTTATGCTATCACTTGTTTCGACATTAGCCGGTGGGTCATATAACCAACCTGACAGCGAAACATCATCAATTGTAAAAGTAAAGGTTCCACTTGCACGTTTAACCCTATCTGATAGTAAGATGACTGTTCCACTTGCATCAGTTATTCCATCATCAATATCACTTGCCTTGCCAGTCCAAAAACCTGATACTGTTGCTCCTGATACTGGTTTATCATCGGTATCAAAAATAGTGACTGTAGCTATTGCATTTGTGTTTATTCCAGCATTTCTCTTCGACATGCTGATGCTGTGGATATGCATTTTTAATGAAGTTGCTTCGGCAACAGTGACTGTTGTAGAACTGGGTGCAGAATCCACATCCCCGTCATTAACTACCAAAGTTACTGTGTAAGTACCTCCCGCTGCATAAGTATGAGTAGGATTTGCTCCAGTTCCAGTTGAAAGATCTCCAAAGTCCCATAGGTATGTTAAAACATCTTCATCAGGATCAGAAGAACCGGACCCATCAAATAATAATGCAATACCTTCAGTACCAGAGTATGGGTCACCTGCATCTGCTATTGGTGGCTGATTTGTGGGAATTGTGCTAAGTAAAGCACTATGGGCATTTAACCTTCCACCACTTACCACATTTTCTAATGTTGGATCAACTGAATTCATGATTATATTTTTAATCTGAATGGGTGTACTGCTAGGATTCATAGAGAAGAGAAGTCCAGCTACTCCTGATACATGCGGAGTTGCCATGGAAGTTCCGCCAGCCCAGGCATACCAGTTATTCTTGTACGTACTTAGTATATCTACACCCGGGGCATAAATATCAACAGATGTACTTCCATAGTTAGAAAAGCCTGCCTGGTTATCATTTCGGTCCGAGGCTGCTACTGATAATATATTATATAAATTATAACTCGAGGGGTAATGCGGAGTTACATCATTATCAAGACCTTCATTACCCGCAGCTGCAACAAATAATGAATTACTGGCAGCTTCTATAGCATTGTATAGAGCCGGGTCAAATCCTCCACCACCCCAACTGTTGCTTGTTATTTTTACGTCGTTCATTTCTGCGTAATTTACACATTTTACTGCGTTAGCCGTTGAACCCCGACCATTTTTATCTAAAAATTTAAGTGCCATTAATTTAACATTCGGATTGACTCCAGCAACACCTTTACCGTTATTTCTCACAGCTCCTATAGTACCTGCAACATGTGTTCCATGCCAATGATCATCCCATGGATCATTGTCATTATTTGCAAAGTCCCAACCATAGACATCGTCTACATAACCATTTTCGTCATCATCTATTCCATTTCCTGGTATTTCTCCAGGATTTGTCCATATATTTGCAGCTAGATCAGGATGATTGTACTGTATACCAGTATCGATTACTCCTATAAGTACATCGAAATTTCCTGTGAATATATCCCATGCTTCCGGGGCATCAATATCTGCATCCGTAGTCCCTCCTTCCTGACCTGTATTGTGCAAACCCCATAAATCGTCGAAATATGGATCATTTGGCGTTGAGTCTATGGTGTATATAAAATTCGGTTGTGCATATTCGATGTTTTTATCTTCGTTGAATTTCTTGACTATTTTGTTAATATCAGTGTTTTTGGAAAGTTTTAATAGATATAATCTATCAAGATTGTGTGAATTTTTTTTAAACTTATCATTCCTTTCTTTGAGAATTATATCCATTGATTCAACATTATTTTTTGATTTGAAGTCTTTTTTTGCTTTCTCACTTATATCGGGTTTGAACTTGACTATGACCTCTCCTGCTACAAATTCTGGATCAGTCTGAACATTTAAACTATTTTGGATAAGACTGTTCTCAGTTTGAGCGCCAACCGGTAAAGGTAAGATTCCCATAATTAGAGAACTTAAGACAAATATTACAAGAATTTTTTTTATTTTACTCATTCTAACCACCTCATTGAAAATGTTAAACCTTTTTGATTCAACCGTTATTTTTATAATTTAGAATTATTATACTATTTATATATATTGATTGTGGTGTTATTTTTTAAATCATATGAAAAAATATTAATATAATATCTAAATCAAATTATATTCAAAAAGGCTTGAAACTTTTTTTATCAAGTTGATTGATTCAATTACCCACTAGAATATTATTTAAAAAACAAAGAACAAGTCGTATACCTCAGCCAATATAAAATTTTATTGTAATCCAAACATATTATTAAAAAACATAGAGGCACTAGAAATGACCATGGGTAATAACTTGTTGCGCGTTGACCTAACTTCAAATAAAATAACTTCTACTTTCATCCCCCAGTCCATCCTCCGCAAGTTCATGGGCGGCAAGGGCCTAGCAGCCCACTACCTATACAACGAGAACCCGCCCGGCTGCGACCCCCTGTCCCCTGACAACCTGCTTGCTATTATGAACGGCCCCCTGACCGGCGCCCCTGCCACCAACTGCGTCAACTTCGCGGTCTGTGCCAAAAGCCCGCTCACAGGCACCTGGAACGACAGCCACTGCAATGGCTGGTGGGGCACCGAATTACGCCGTGCCGGGTATATGGGTATCATCATCAGTGGACAGGCCGACTCCCTAGTATACATCAACATTGTGGATGACAAAGTGGAGATACTGGATGCTTCCGACCTGTGGGGTGTGGACACATTCTCAACCCAGGCCGTCTTGAAAAAACGCCATTCCACTGACCGCGAGGCCAGGGTGCTGACAATCGGGACCGCAGGCGAACGGATGGCCAAACTGGCAGGCATATTTGCAGAGAACCGCACAGCGGCTCGTGGTGGACTGGGTGCGGTCATGGGCAGCAAGCACTTTAAGGCCATAGTGGTGTCCGGGCATGGGAAATTTGAACCTGCAGACCCTGAAGCATTCAGGGCCATCAGGAAAAAGATCAACCAGAAGGTCAGGACCAGTACAGGCGTGGAAAACCTCAGGAAGATGGGTACTTCAGAGCTTGTGGAAATTGTAAATGAAACCGGCGGCTGGAGTAATCGCAATTATACATCAGGGCGGGACGACGAACTATCAGAGCACCTGGACGGTTTTGCCATAAAAGAGAAATTGTGGGATGGTGGCAGCAGACGCAGGCCTTGCCCGGGCTGTGCCATACAGTGCAGCCACCTGGCAGTGGTGCAGGAGGGGCAGTACCGCGGGTTGACACACGATGGGCCAGAGTTTGAGTCCATTACCCTGCTGGGTTCCAACTGCGGAATCGATGACCCGGCAGCGGTCACGGCAGCTGAACACCTGTGCGACACATACGGACTGGATAGCATTAGCACTGGCAGCACTATCGCATTTTTAATGGAATGTTATGAACGGGGGCTGATCAGTAAGGGGGAAACGGACGGGCTGGAACTTACCTTCGGCAGTGTTAATGCACTGATCGAAATCATCCACATAATGGGGTCAGGTGGGGGGGCACTGGCATTTGCTGCAAACGGCACCAGGGATGCCTCTGGAATAATAGGGCAGGGTACAGAAGATTTCGCCATGAACGTCAAGGGCCTGGAGATACCTGCATACCTGCCCCAGACTGCAAAGGGTCAGGCACTGGCCTATGCCGTATCAGACAGGGGTGCCTGCCACTTGCGTCCATGGACCTACGGAAAGGAAGTGCTTGGCAGGGGCGGACAACTGGACCCAATGGCTACGGCTGGAAAAGGTAAGATGGTCTGGGACGGGCAGCAGCGCAACGCTATCTATGATTCTATAGGAATCTGCAAGTTCTTTACATACGCTGCCGGATTAGATGAGCTATTAAAACTATATACTGCCTCTACCGGGTTTGATATGGACCATGACGAATTCGATAGAGTAGGCAGGAGAGTAGCTGTACTTACCCGTGCTTTTAATAACAGAGAAGGATTTGGCAGGGATCAAGACACCTTGCCTGACAGGGTAATGAAAAGCAGCAGCAATCCAGTAACAGACCGGGAACTGGATGCTATGCTGGATGAATTCTATTATGCGTCGGGTTTCACCAGTGATGGAATTGTGCCTGAACAGCTACTAATAGAACTTGGGATCAAGTGAACTAATTTAGTAAACTGATTGAGTGAACCGATTAAGTGAACCGATTAAGTGAACCGATTAAGTGAACCGATTAAGTGAACCGGATCACACCATCATGGATCTCAACTCTTCCACCAGTTTCTGCTGGATAGTAGAGTTGCGGTCGCCGCCGCACACACATCCCCTGATCCCGATAATATCAGGACCGATCTGGTTTATTGCCTCTATATCCTCAAACTGGATGTTACCTGCAATAGCGCTAACAAGTCCCAGGTCATGGGCAGATTCCACGAATTGCGATAGTTCCTCGTTGGTCATGAACTCGAATGTTGAACGACCGTCCTTGATGCCCGTATCCATCATTGCCACATCTGCGCCGTAATCTGCACAAACAGCAGGCAGTTCACGTAACGGGATGGAGTTTATACGTTTATAGTCAGCATAGCCTGAAATAACGACCTTCTTACTAGGGTCATAATCCTTTACAGATTTCACCACATGCTCTACCATATCAATGGCCTGCTCAGTGGTCTGGATATCATACAATCCCACTTTCACATAGTCAGCACCGGCTACAGCAGCACCCAAGGATGCAAGGGATGCTGTTCCGGGTTTGTAGTTCATATCCCCGATAGTAGCACTGACCGGGGTGTTAGGGCCCATTGCTTCTTTGACTGAACGAATGACCCACGGGAAATTTGCACCAAGACTTCCCTCTTTCGGGTTCTTGACATCTATGATGTCTGCTCCACCGTTGTAAGCAGCCTTAGCTTCCTCAAGATTTATGGGACTTACCAGTAATTTCATATCTTTATACCTCTAATCCGTGAAACGAATAATACACTATCGTAATATATATGTTGCTATATCGTTCAATCAGGATTCTGCCAATGTGGTCAATTATCCTTCATTCAATTCATAAGACTTTAATATGAATAATATGAATAGCCATATTGACTGATAAGAAAAGTGATGAGAATAACCTATTTTGAAGTTTTTACAAAGATTCCATGTTTAGAATAATATTTGTCCTGGATATTTTAAACGGAAAGGTAGTGCATGCCGTAAAAGGGGAACGGGAAAAATACGCCCTGTACACAATTTCAGTAAAGTCTGTGAATCTTCAGACCCCCTGCAGATCGTGGATGATCTTTCACCCAGGGAGCTCTATATAGCAGACCTGAACCGGCTGGAAGGTAGTGGAAATAATGATGAGGTCATCGAACAATTGGGTTGGAAGACCAGTTTAATGCTTGACCTTGGAGCATCTACTATGGATGATGTACACCTGGGTCAGGAGATGGCAGGCTCCGTAATCCTGGGAACAGAAACTGCAACCCTTGAGTTGGTGGAAAGTGCATCAAACTTCTATCCCAGGTCAATAAACCTGAGCATTGATTTCAAGAACGGCAACATCCTCACCAATGAACCGGCCTTTAATATTCCGCCCATTGACCTGATCAAGATGCTGAATGGATATGATATTAATGACCTGGTCATACTTGAACTGAGCAAGGTAGGGACATCAAGCGGTATTAATACAGAGTTCCTGAAGCAGGTTGTGGATCATTCGAACCATAACATACTACTGGGTGGCGGTATAAGGAATACGGATGATATCAGCCACCTGAAGGATATTGGCTTGGCAGGTGTGCTGGTGGCGACTGCGGTGCATAACGGTGCGCTGCCCCTGGATATGATCAGGTAGGTCAGGCTTTTAAGCGTAGAATAAGTTCGCCAGGGTCCAGTAGTTCCTGCTTGCCCGATTCCATGTCTTTCAGTGCAACCTTACCCTGTGCCACTTCATCTTCGCCCACTATCACGGCCCACCTGGCCCTTATGGTATTGGCAAATTTTAACTGGGCGCTAAAACTCCTACCCATGACGTCCACGTCTACAATTAAGTGTTCCCGCAGGGAGTCGGCGATGCGCATACCTTCTTTTCGGGTCTCGTCAAAGCAGACCACAACAGCCCGATCTTCAGCAGGGGGCTCTGTCGTGCATACTTCCATTACCCTGTCAAACCCGAGCGCAAAACCTGTGGATTCCACTTCTTTCCCGCCGAACAGGTGGGCAAGCCTGTACGACCCGCCGCCGCATACCTGGTTCTGTGCACCCAGACCGCTGCTGTATATCTCAAAGACCATGCCTGTATAATAGTCCAGGCCCCTGGCAATGCCGAAGTTGACAGTGTAGCCGAGGCCGTGGGTGTCCAGCAACTCTAGCAGGGTCTGGAATATTTCCAGTTCTTCTATGTCGCCCAAAAGTGCTTTTGCTTCATCTACTGCACTGCTGCCGGTGAGTCCTATGAGCTCGAAGAGTTTTTGCCTCATCTCGATATCTGCATCGATCTCTTCAAGGTAGTCTTCCAGGCCCTTGTCGTCCTTCTTATCCACAAGGCGCATTATCTGCCCCTGGATGTCGGTGTCCAGCCCCGTAAACAGGGTCCTTATTATACCCAGGTGTCCGACATGGAGTTCGCCGTCCACGCCTGCCTCGTGGAGCATCCGGCAGGCCAGGGCTATGACCTCGGCGTCGGCTTCGGGCCTGGGGCTGCCAATGACCTCGGCGCCGAACTGCCAGAATTCCCTGAACCTGCCTTTCTGGGGGCGCTCGTACCTGAAGCAGTTGTCGAAGTAGTAGAGTTTGATCGGGCGGGGAGCGCGCTGGAGTTCGCTGACATAGAGCCGAATGACTGGGGCTGTGAGTTCGGGGCGCAGGGCTATTTCGCGATCGCCTTTGTCTTTGAAGTTGTATATTTCACCCAGGATGCCTTCGCCGGATTTTAGTGTGAATAGTTCGATGTGCTCGAAGGTTGGGGTTTTTATTTCGTTGTAGCCCCATCGTTTGGCGGTTTGGCGGAGTTTGTTTTCGATGTATCTGCGTTTACGGGTATCTTCGGGGAGGAAGTCCCTGGTACCTCTGGGTTTGTTGATCTTCATGTGTGGGTCTCCGTTGTATGGGGGGTGATTAGGATGTTATGTGAAATAGGTTTTGTTATGGGTGGTCTTTTCAAGGTCGGGCTTATCTTTAAGTTGTACATTAAGTTCAAATATCCAACCTGCTCCTCAAGTTTTCAACACTACCCACATCAACAGGCTTCTGGCGCATTATTTTCCTTGCATGTTCCACATATTCAGGCTTTAGTTCTGGTTCGAGTATTTCCTCTTTATATTGCGTTGCCATGAGGTCAATAGCAGAACTTTTGTCATTCAAGCCATATTTAGCCTTGATAATATTCAGTATTCTGTTAGTATGTTCATCAATGTTTATAATAGCCTGAACCATATATCGCCTTAATATCATGTTAGTATCATGTTAATATGATATCTTACATTCCACTAGAATCGTCTTGTTTCCATTTGAATTGGACAACAACACCCGAGTATACAAAAATCGACGCTATGGCTGTTAAAATATATGCCTGATACTGCACCGCAAAGCACGCTAAGGGCGCGAAGAATCCAATAGTTTGGCTATGTATACCTACTCAATGT
>Ga0255443_1014_pt1 | contig 17013 bp, 16 predicted proteins | sample ANMaggSSYBR02D11_FD_182641 | JGI IMG/M metagenome (GOLD analysis project Ga0255443, IMG submission 182641) | Sediment cell enrichment communities from methane seep in Santa Monica Basin, California, United Staets - ANME aggregate JGI... | ecosystem: Environmental > Aquatic > Marine > Cold seeps >... | reverse complement strand
TCATTTAATTTTTCAATAATGGCGGGCATCATGTCCACGCCTTTATGGGTGGCTTTAGTGACCCAACCGAAATGGTGCATGCCTACGTACTGTACCCATAGTTCTTCGTAGGGTACAGAGAGCATCTTAGCAATGCCTTCACCAATCCCGATGGGTGAGTCGCAAACACCGACAATGTTGACTTTAGAATAACGAGTAACCGCATACTGGATGAAACTATTTGGATTGGTGAGGTTAAGCATTAGCGCGTGTGGGGCATGTTGTTCGATAGCTTTGCAATATTCAAGCACCACAGGGATAGTTCGCTTGGCGTTGTTCATCCCGCCGGGTCCGAAGGTTTCTTCTCCAAGGATGCCAAATTGTTTTGGGAAGCGTTCGTCGTACGCACGGGCTTTGTATCCACCTACACGGATCTGATTAAGGATGTAGTCTGCCCCTATCAGCCCCTTTTGCAGGTCAGTTTCATAGGTGATTTTGAGCGGGATATCTGCGCCTTCAGTGAGCGCTGCACTGACAGCAGCAACCTTTTCTAATTTTGCTTTGGTGCGGCCAACCAGGCATACCTCAAAGGGCAGGCGGTCTTTTCTGGCGAGGAATTCCTGGATCAGTATTGGTGAGGCAATTGAGCTGCCGCCCAGGACGGTTAACTTTTTCATTTCAGTCATGTTTACTTCCTTACCAGGATCGTTTAAACGCGATCGTAATATGCCAGAATGGCTTCTGCGGTGGTGACCGCTTCATCCTCGCGCAGTGTTTCGAACATTGGCAAGTTCAACACACGGTTTGCATAGGAGGCGCCGATGGGAAAATCTGCTTCGGAATATCCTAGATCATCATAAGCGCCCTGCAGGGGTACGAGGATCGGATACATGGCAAAACCACCGATGTCATTCTCTGCCAGGTGGAGGAGAAGGTTCTTACGTTCTTCCTCGTCCGGCGTGATGGTGGCATAGGAATAATAGACATGATGGGCATACTCTGCCACATGTGGAAGTTGGAGGGGAGTATCCGCGAGCATTTTATCGTAAATGCCGGCAATCTTGCGGCGGCGGTTATTCCAATCATCGAGATTGCGTAATTTGACACTGAGCATAGCCGCTTGAAGTTCATCAAGGCGCATTTGGAAACCAACTACTTCGTGGATAAATTTCACGCGCTGGCCTACATAACGCAGCATGCGGATCTTTTCAAGGAGCTCCTCATCGCTGGTAGTAATGATACCTCCATCGCCATAGGCACCCATGTTTTTGCTGGGGTAGAAGGAGAATGCAGCTGCGTGACCAAGTGAACCAGTTCGGCGCCCTTTGTATTTGGCGCCGTGGGTGTGGGATGCATCTTCCAGTACCCACAAATTGTGTTTTTCTGCGAGTTTCATAATGGGATCCATATCCACCACATGTCCATAAAGATGAACAGGGAGGATGGCTTTGGTTTTATCGGTGATTTTCTTTTCTACTAATTCCGCAGTAAGGTTATATGTTTTTGGATCAATGTCTACGAACACGGGAGTAGCGCCGCAGTATGAAACCGCGAAAGCAGTCGCAACATAGGTGTTGCAAACTGTGACAACTTCATCTCCAGGGCCGACCCCCATCGCTTCCAGTGCGATATGGAGGGCAGCGGTGCCGCTGGAAATGCCGACCGCATATTTGCTTTCGCAGAATTTGGCGAATTCTTCTTCAAATTGTGTGAGATAAGGCCCGAGAGTGTACTTTCCGGTGGGGAGGACCTTTTTAACTGCCTCCATCACTTCATCACCGATCTCTTTCCACTGCCGTTCCATGTGCCCACTGCCGATCTTGGTGGGTTTCATCAGAGGTTCAATCCAATCAGGAAGGTTAATTTTCTTAGTTAGGTCAATTTTGGTCATGTCTTTCTCCTTTATGAAATAATTATTTAAAAAATTGGGGAAGATATTGTTTATGTGCTTCCATCATTTCATCTACCAATGCGACTGCTGTTGGATAATCTGGTACAAGCGGATTCTGAAGCATGGCGAGAACCGCATCTTTGTGAGAGCCTGAGATAGCCGCTTTCACGGTCGCGGATTCCCACGCTTTTGCCTGCTGACAGAGGGGGCGGATAGAATCCGGCAGGTGCCCCATAACGAGTGGCGTAACACCGTGGGCACCGACCACGCACGGCACTTCCACAGAAGTGTCCGGGGGCAGGTCAGCGATACTGCTGCCGTTGCGTGTCACAACGATTTGCACATCCCGTCGATCAAGCATAAGTGAGAGAATCAGGTTTATGGCTGCTTCGGAATAACGGGCGCCGCCGCGCTGTGCCAATTCTTCCGGTTTGACAAGCACCTTTGGATCCGCGTATTTTTTAAGGAGTTCTTTTTCCACTTCCAGCACTACCTCCCCGCGTGATTTCTCAGCCGCTTTGGCTTCTTCCACCCGTTTGGGATGGTAATAGTAGTATTGCAAATAGTAGGTGGGGAATACACCCAGGGTGCGCACAAGTTCTGGGTCGAACTGCGGCATCTCCTCGATCTCAGTAAATTCTTCAAGCCGGCCCATAAGCACTTGCGTCATATCTTTCTCTTTGATGAAGACACGGCGTACCCAGTTGACATGATTGAGCCCCATCCATTCAAGAAAAATATCTTTTGGTTCTACATGGAATGCCTCAGCCATTGCGGCGATGGTGTTGATGGGGTTATTACATAACCCGACCACGTTTAGATCGGTGTGCTTAAACAGCGCTTCGGTCATTATGCCGGAAGGATTAGTGAAGTTGATAAACCAGGCATCCGGCGCGTATTTTTCCATATCACGGGCAATATCCAGAGTAACCGGGATTGTGCGGAACGCTTTGAAAGTACCGCCTGGTCCGGTGGTTTCCTGCCCGATAACGTTGTATTTAAGGGGAATCTTTTCATCTATGATGCGTGCTGGCATTTGGCCGACGCGCATGGAAGAGAGGACAAACTTTGCCCCATCGATAGCGCGCGGACGGTCTGTATTGAGGGTTATTTTTGTGTTAAGTTCCGCATAGCGCACCATGCGCTGCGCCATACCACCAACGATATTCAACCGTTCTTCATCAATATCATATAAAGCGATTTCCTCCACCTGAAGATGCTCTTCATTTTGGATGAAACCATCAATTAACTCAGGGGTATATGTACTGCCCCCTCCGATAACCGTTATTTTTTCGATGCCTGATCGCGCCATTTTTCTACCTCTGCTTCTAAAGCACTCATTCGCTTCAACACATTTATATACTGCTCGGTGTAGTCGATCTCGCTCCATGCCAACATCAGTAAGTCAAGGGCATGGACTAGGAGGACGGAGAACTCAATGCCCTCTCCCCGCACCGCTTTGGTGATGATGGTGGTGTTTACTTTGTGCGCTTTGTTCTGCTCCTGATTGGCTTCCTCGAGAGCTTTTTCCGCTGCATCCCAATCGCCTTCTTCAGCATATTGGCCGGCTTCTTTGGCAAAACTTCGGGAACTGCCAGCGTGGAGGATCAACTGGAATAGAATTTGTTCCATTTCGTTTATTTCTGTCATTTTTCCTCTTTCTGTACTTAATATTATAGTAAATGGCTGCTGTTATTCAAATAGATGGGCTGCCATGTGTTTTCCTTTTGATGAAATTCAGATATACCACAGGAGGTCCAGGGACCGATCTCACGCCAAACCGAAAGGTCTTTGCCCTGCAAGTACTGCGTGAGGATGCTGAGTAAACCCCAATGAATTACAAAAAGGATGCGCTGTTTCTTGTGCCGGGTAGTTATATCGTCAAAGGTGCTGATCACCCGGTCAATGAAAAATTTCGCGCTTTCCCCGGATGATCTTAAAGCAAAATTAATGAATGGGTGCATAACCTTTGGGCCGGAGAGGTCCGGCTCGAAAAGAGAAAGCGGTTTGCCTTCTAACCAGCCATAATAGCGTTCTTTTAACCCGTCGTTGGGGACAGGCACCCTATTGATGACATTCCCGATGATTTCTGCTGTGTGCATGGCGCGACCGATCGGGCTGGAGTAGAACGCTCCAAACGACTGTCCGCGAAGGCGATCAGCAGTTTTGTTTGCATCCTGAATCCCTTTTTGTGATAGGGGGCTGTCGGAATGTCCGTGGATGCGGTTTTTTGTGATCATTTCAGTTTGCGCATGGCGTACAAGGATTACTTGTGTGGATAGTGTCATCTCTTAAGATGGTACATTGCTTTTACTTGATGGGTTCCGCTGTGTCTGAGGCGCAACGAAAACCAACGAATGGATTTTTACGGTGCGGGGTATGCATGCGGATATGGAAAGTCTGCGCTTCTTCTACCCCATCGAGCCAATCGCCGCCGCGCAGAGGAGCACGGAGCTGCGTGGGCGCACCGCCGCCGATCCATTCCCACGCGTTACCGGCCATATCCCAGCAGCCATATGGGCTGTCTCCAGCGGGAGAATATTTTCCTATCGGGGTTGTATCTTCTGAATAAATATTGCATTTGTCAATGTCGAATTCATTCCCCCACGGCCAGGTGCGGCCGTCGGTTCCGCGGGCAGCCTTTTCCCATTCTTCGTTGGTGGGAAGGCGTTTACCTGCCCATTCCGTATAGGCGGTTGCACTAAACCAGTTCACTTCCACGACGGGATGGTTTTCCTTCCCTTTCGGGTATGTGCTGTTGCGCCAATGTTGCGGCTGTTTATGCTCGGTGGCATCCACGAATAGTTTATATTCGGCGTTGGTCACGTGGTGCTGATCGATGAAAAACTCCTTTGTTTCCGTTTTCTCCTGATCTTCTCCGTATAAAAACTCGCCAGCAGAGATTTTTACCATCAGCCGCCCATCTTTGCCTGCAGTATATAATTTGAAATTTTTAGCTGCCATTACACCTCTCAATAATTACTTCGTATGTGCTTTTAATTGATTGGATAACCATCCGTATGCTATTCCAAAGGACAGTAAATAATATAGGATAGTGGCAATTGAAATAGCTGTGGGCGTACTTCCGACAGCAATCTGTCCGGGAACCTTTTCGCCCATTAGAAATTGGATGGAGAGGATAACCCATGTGAATGTTGTGTTGATAAGGACCCCTACCCAGAACTGCCCTTTGCTCTCTTCGATAGATTGGGCTGTGAGAAAGCCCTGCACTGCACTGATTGCAAGCAGAGCCACGCGAAAAACGATGACAGCAGCCAGGCTAGTAAGAATCATCATTATGTTGTTGTTGGCGATAGCAGAAAGGGTTTCAACTGACCCTGTATCACCAAATAACAGCTTAAAGCCCACCCCTACCAGAATGATCCCGGTGAAGACCTGTGCGACCAATCCAACACCAAAACCAAGTGCTAATCCGTTAATGAGCGGGCCGTCTTCGGGGTTCTTTTTCTTTTTATATTTAAGGACGAGGAGCATCCCTAATCCCAGAAAGAGCGCGGATATGAATGCGTTGATCAGGGTAATACCATAAACTTTTGACTGCCCAGCGTAGCTGGCAACTGTCTGCCCCTGATACAAGATTTGGCGGATGAGACTCTGGAAAAATAAACTTGGAATTAGTGTTATCAGCCAGATGCCAATACCCCAATACACGAGATCGCGTTTGTATCCCGGGCTGTGGCGGCTTATCAAATTCATTGGTAAGCCGGGTGAAAAGATGAAAATAAACCCGCTGGCTATTACCAGCAGTGCGCGAAGGAACATGATTGCCTCTTACCTGGATTTATTGTGTTTAATTATTATTTAACGTCGTGTTCTTCGATGGCGTCCATGATCTGTTTAAAGATCATCTCTCCGTCCAGCATACCGTACGCAACCGAGTCGATATTTTCAACAATGATCCCATGTGGGTCGGCGGCTTTTGAGATGGCGCGTTTTTTAAATCGCGCTTGAGGAGCGATAAGCACAATGTCCACAGGATTTTCTGCAAAGTTCCAACGGCCAACCTCGGGTACGGTAACTGCCTTTATTTCAAAAGGAACTCCGGCTTCCTCAGCTACTTTGGATGTTTTTTGTTCAATCAGGCTGGAGGACATGCCAATTGCGCATACCATTAATACACTTAATTTCTTCTTTTCTGCCATATTTTCTCCAATTTATTGTATATAGAAACTTTCAGGCCAAGCTCATTTTTGATAGTATATCATTCTAGCTTTGGAAAATAATCTCCATGCTGTTCAATGTAATCATCAAGGATTGATTTTGCTATCTTGAAAGATGGGACCAGCGGATGGATGGAAAGCGCGCGCAGAGCGAGATCGTAGGAATTTTCCATGGCTGCCTGAATGGTAAGCTGTTCGTAGGCTTTCACTGACTGCAGCAAACCGAGGTTCTCGTCGGGGATCTTTCCTGTAGCAAAGGGGCGGATGACACCGTTACCTACCAGGCAGGTGGTTTCCACAACAGTTTCTTCCCCCATCCCAGGAATTGCTCCGCGATTGGGAACGTTCAGGATCATCAACTTTGGTTTTTCAGTGAGTGCCTTAATGACGTTAAGCGCGACCGCGGAATATCCTTCAGCGGATTCATCCAGGACTTCCTTTACATCCTGTTTTTCAATCACTTCCATTGATTCCTGAGCAGCCGATCTCCCTGTTTCGAGGGTCATATAGGTGCTGCGGCGCTGGTCAAGATAATGCAGGTACACCGCATGAATTTTTGAAGGGTCATCATCTTCATCTCGAATGCGTGCAAGGTTGGAATAAAGTTCTTTATTGAAAGGAAGGATCTGCAGCGCACGGCTGATGCCAGAATTGAGCAGATTTTCCACAGACTCATGGGGATGATAATAAAAATAATTATATTCGTTTGGAATGCTCCCACGCAGGGCGATCTCTTCACGGGTGAAGTGAATGTGGTCGAGATATTCATCAATTGCTGCGCTGCTCTTCAGGAGGTCAGGGATCACATCTTTGCCGTGCAGGTATAAGCCACGCAGCCAACCGAGATGGTTGATACCGTAATAATCCGGGAAGAGAAGGTCTGGATCCACATCCAGGATCTGTGCCGCTCCGCGCAGCATGCCGGCAGGATTATCGCAAATCCCGACTGCTTTTTCAAAGCCGGTCTCTTTGGTAATCACTTCAGTGATAATTCCGGCAGGGTTGGTGAAGTTGATCAGCCATGCATCTGGCGCCAATTCTTTGATCAGGTTGACATAGTCAATAATAACTGGGATGGTGCGGAGTGCCATCGCAAAACCTCCGGGGCCGGTGGTTTCCTGCCCGAAGACGCCGTATTTGAGAGGTACCTGCTCATCGATTACGCGGGATTCAATGAATCCTGAGCGAAAAGTGGTAATGATAAAATCCGCTCCTTGAATGGCTTCACGGGCATTGGTGGTCCATTCAAGTTTGAATTTTGTGCCTTTTGTCAACCGTGGTTTACAGGCTAATTTAATAAGCTCTAAGCGTTGTGAATCGATATCCATCATACAAACTGTATCAAGCGGCATCTGGTTTTGAAAATTCAAAATGCTCTGGATCACTAATGGAGTTCGGACGCCCCCAGCACCGATGAATGTTAATTTCATAATGTCCTTTCAATCACAACGGGGGATGTGGATAGTCCACATCCCCCGAACTAACAGTGAAAAAGCGCGCTTATTTCTTGACGGCTGCTTCTTCTTTTTCCAGAACCTGTTTCTCCCAGGCTTTAAAAGCGGGGAACCAGATGATGCCTGGAATGACAAATTCGACCAGGATTGCGAGAATGATCGCTCTCCAGTCATAGCCGGTGGCTAAGAACATCAGGATCGGCGAGGGCAGTGTCCATGGAGCCGCAATGTATGTGGCCCCTACGAGCCCGGCTGATGTGGCCAGATACGCAACCGTTGTGTTAATAAAGGTGATAACGATGAACGGAATGGCCAATACGGGGTTGAAGATAACCGGGGCACCGAAGGTGATCGGTTCGTTGATGTTGAATATGCCGGGCCAAACACCCAACCAGCCAACTTTGCGCAGCCGTGCTGATTTAGAGCGGGTGAAGTAGATTGCCAGAGGCAGGGTGGCGCCAGAGCCGCCAGGAACAACGAATGAACGGAAAATTTCCGTATAAACGGCGGTGGGGGCTAAGCCATCAGCAACTGCTTGTGCGTTGGCGGTCAGGTTAGCTGCCCAGACTGGCTGCAGCGCGATACCAATGGTGAGGTCGCCATGGATACCCATTGTCCACAGGAAGGCGTGGAAAGTTTCCGCGATTGCGGCGGCCACATAGGTGGATGCCGCAGGAACTACTGCACTGAGTACCTGGAAGAGGCCTGCTGCAATGTCAAAGTTGAGGACGAAGCGGACCAGCCACCAACCAAATGCCAATACGGCACCGGGGACGAGGGCTGCGAAAGCAGCGGTGATTGCCGGGGGTACGCCTTCGGGCATTTTGATAACCAGGTCGCGTTTCATGAAGAAGTTGAATATTTCAACAGAAACAACAGAAACGACGATCGCAGTAAACATACCGGAGTTGTCCAGGAAGGTACCTGCACCGCCGTCTGGTAATTGCGGGCTGGCGACGAGGATGAAGGACATGAATGAGAAGAACACCGGCATAAGTGGATCCAAGTCACGGCGGCGGGCCAACGCATAGGAAACTGAGATCACAATATATAGTGATAATAGCCCGAAGGTGACGCTGAAAACACTCCAAAGCGAACCGGAGATGTGCTCAGGGAGAACGCTTTCAAAGTAGCAGGCTGCTTCATCCCGGAAGCAAAGCGGGAATTGCAGAACTACTAATACGAGCGCACCTACAATAATAAGGGGCATTAAGGCAACGAACCCATCACGAATGGAGGCAAGAATCGGCTGGTCAAAAAGTGGTGCCAATTTCTCCATGAAATCGGTCATGCCATCTGCCCAATTTTTCTTTTTAGCTGACATACTATAAACTCCTTTACTTATTTAACTTGAATAAATACTTTCTGTGACTACTAGATGTTTATATATTATTTCAGGGGCACCTCCTTGTCGATAAATTTGTATAAAAAATTATGAAGGATAAATTGCTGTTGAGTGGGAAAATAAAACACCCTGCTGTATGCGCAAGGTGTGGTTACGTAAATAAGTATTAATGGTAAATAAAACCCAGGACTTGATAAATATGCGAGTTGGGTTGATATCGGCGGCTATTTTCACGCTCTCATCTCCCGTTCTTTACTTGCTTATATTATATAAGGAAAAACCTTTATTTGTACGTATTAGTTCTCAATATATATATAATAATCTAAAACGTATAAAATACTCACGCAATCGATCAAAGATTGATTCGCCTATAGATAGATTATTACGAAAAAAACCATTTGTCAAGTTTCTGTACACATGATCTTAATCATAAAAAAATCATCAAAATTAATAAGCGAAGTGTTATCTCCGCTTATTAATTTTATTTTGTGGCCGGGTATGTGGGGATTGGTACTAATGTGGGTACTGGGGTTGGCACGGGTGCCTGGATGACATGGTTAGTAGGTGCCTATCTGCGAAACAAGATATTGCGGGATTTTTGTGAACCATGAGAACAGTCGACTCACCATTAGTCACTCTTGATAATATGGATGCTAACCAATAAATACCCAAAAACGGGTTTTTAGGAGGGATATTAATACTCTATTAATAGAATTGTTTTAGAAAATTTTGAGAAAAATAAAAAACCGCCGGAGCGGTCTGATGCCGAAGGTGGGAATCGAACCCACAATCCCAGGGGAACACGAGTTTGAGTCGTGCGCGTCTGCCAGTTCCGCCACTTCGGCAATTATTATGAAAGTATATCCAAGAATGGAAGCATGGTCAAGATTGAGAAAAAACACTTAACGAATATAATTGGTGGAAAACAACAACAGGAATAATATGCAATTAGGTATCATTGGGTTGCCCCAATCAGGAAAAACAACTATTTTTAATACACTAACTCATGGCGATCAGCCAATCGGTGTGGCTGTTGGGCGAATGGAGGTGCATAGCGCTGTGATCGATGTGCCGGATGAACGCGTGGATCGATTGTCAGAAATGTTCAATCCCAAGAAAACGGTGTACGCAAAGGTTACATATGCGGATATTGCCGGACTGGGAAGCGCAGCTGATAAGGGCGAGATAAGCGGGCAATTGCTTAATCAGTTGACACAGATGGATGGATTCATTGAAGTAGTACACTGTTTTGAAAGTCCATTGGTTCCGCATGTACTCGGAAGTGTTGACCCTGCGCGGGATATTCAGTTGATGGATGAAGAGCTTATACTGAACGATCAGATCATGGTCGAACGGAAACTGGAGCGGTTGGCTGAAGAACATAAGAAGGGCGGAGGACGGGAAAAAGGTATTATCGAACGCGAGATCACTTTGTTTGAAAAGCTGCAGGATGCGTTGTCTACCGCGATACCGCTGAGAGATATTCAATTAACAGTTGAGGAAGAAAAAACACTTTCCGGATTTGGTTTTCTAAGCAGAAAGCCGCTCTTGATCCTGCTCAATTTGGGAGAGGGTCAAGCGCAGCCTGAGATCCAATATGACCATCAACGCAGCCAGATCGTAAGTCTGCAGGGAAAATTGGAGATGGACCTGGGTCAGTTATCTGATGAAGATGCTGCTCTGTTCATGCAGGAGTATGGGATCGAGGAATTGGGACTCAGCCGCATGATCCGATCCTCTTATGAATTGTTGGGCCTGCTGTCCTTTTTCACCGTTGGTGATGATGAGGTGCGCGCCTGGACTGTTCGGCGTGGGGCTTTAGCGCCTGAAGCCGCTGGGGAGGTCCATACGGATTTTCAGAAGGGATTCATCCGTGCGGAAGTGATCACCTATGATGAACTTATGGAAGCTGGCAGTATGGCAGAAGGCAGATCGAAGGGTAAATTACGGTTGGAGGGGAAGCAGTATCCTGTTCAGGACGGGGATATCATTTCGATCCGGTTTAGCGCGTAACAACTATCAGTTTTGTCTGAAGAGTGCTATTTATCTGAACGCAGCAACTTTTCAAAATCTGCAAGATCTGTGCGGGACGTGAGGTTGATGCTTAGTGGAGTCACAGACACCAGTTTTTCTACTCGAACCGTGTGAATGTCATTTCCCGGGATGATTTTATCTGTTTCCAACATGCGGGACCTGATGCGGCCTTTTTCTTCCAGCTTTCCTTCTCTTTCCACATAGGGTCTGAAGTATCTAAAATTGGACAAAGGGGTAACTTTCCATCCAGTTTCAGGTGTAGCGTTTTCGGGGACAACCACATTCAATACGTGCACATCCTCAGGAAACTGTTTTTCAAGCATGAGTTTTGCGAAGAATTTTGTAAAGTAAGCAGATGTTGTGAAATCGATGCTCATGGGGTCTCTGTCCCAGGCATCAAAAAATATTTGCTGTGACATGGCTAATCCAGGAATACCAAGAGAAGCGGCTTCAATGGCGGCGCCAACTGTACCGGACCAGGTCACATCCGTGCCGAGATTCTCACCGAAATTAATGCCGGTAACAACCAGGTCGGGTTTTTGAGGAACAATCTCTAAAACGCCGTGGGCAACAGACTGGGATGGAGAACCCCCGACCGCGTACACATCCCACTCTTGACCGCGCACGGTTAATTGTTTTTTAGTTATCATGCCGTCCGCGTTTTTCTGGAAACCCCGCCCTGTTGCTGACATATGATCGCGCGGTGCTGCAACGGTAACATAGCCCAGTTCGGACAGTGCTTCTGCGGCAGCCCATAAACCGGGTGAATCTATACCGTCGTCATTGGATAAGAGAATCTGTTTTACTGAAGTGTCCATATTATTCCTGTTGATAAAAAATTCAGGAGCGGGTGTGATTTCCGCTCCGATTATGTGAGTGCCCCCGGCAGAATTCGAATCTGCAGCCTTTTGCTCCGCAAGCAAACGCTCTATCCAATTGAGCTACGAGGGCAAGGGAACCGTCCCCGCATACTATACCCCAGCGGGTATGAACCGTCAAGGAATGTAAATTAACCAACTGCCAATTTCATCTAATCAATTACTTTGAAGGCAGTGTAATTTCCTGCATCGCTTTATAAAAAGGCTGTAAGCGTTTATACATCCGCAGGTAGATTTCATTATATAACTGGTTATATACCGCATGCGCTTTGGAATCCGGGTTGAATGTGTCACCGAGGCGGGTCATTGCTTTAAGAGCCGAATGGTAGTCCGTGTGAATACCCACTCCTACGGCGGCGTTGATGGCTGCACCCAATCCAGAAGCTTCATATAAATGCGGACGGGAAACGGGCAATCCGAATACATCTGCTGTGAGCTGCATAGCAGCATCACTCTGGCTTCCTCCTCCAGCAATACGTATTTGATCGATTATTGTCTTGGTACGCTTTTCTGTGCGCTCTTTTCCGTCTCTAAGCGCGTATGCTAGCCCTTCCAGAATTGCGCGGTATAAGTGGGCGCGAGTGTGTGTGTCATTGAATCCAATAACTGATCCTCTTGCTTCCGGCCCTGGATGGCGCAGACCAGGTGCCCAATATGGCTGGAGTACCAACCCCTGTGAACCGGGTGGAACACTTTTAACGAGTTCATCAAATAGAACTTCCGGCTCAACGCCGTTTTCTCTGGATAAGCGCATTTCGCGAAGTCCAAATTCAATCTTGAACCAGTTCACCATCCAATATCCGCGGTAGATTTGCAGTTCCAAATTATAGAGATCTGGCACGGCGGCAGGGTATGGAGGTATAAGGGGGATAATCTCAACATATTTTTTATGTGTGGTGTTGATGGTGGCAGCTGTTCCGTAGCTAAGACAGGCAACATTCGGTTCCAGGCTGCCTGACCCCAGTACCTCACAGGCTTTATCTGCGGCCGCAGCGATGAGGGGCAGACCAACAGGGATGCCTGTCTGGTGTGCTGCTTCTGGTGTGATCTCTCCCAACATATCACCAACAGGGATAAGGTCAACTAATTTATCCGGTTTGATCGCGAGCGCCTGCCAATACCAATGGCTGCTGGCTGCCCAACTCTGTTTTTTGTAGTCAAAAGGCATATATCCTACCTGGCAGCCGATTGAATCAACAAATCGGCCGACCAGTAAACGAGTCAGATAGCCGGAGAGATAGGTAAATTTGAAGGTTTTTTTCCAGATATCAGGTTGGTGAAGATGAATCCAGTTGGCTTCGCATTGTGCCTGTAAATACTCCACCGTCGACTTTGCTCCAGAAAGCGTGAAGGCAGCCCCCCAGAGCCCTTTAACAGGAGGGAATTCTTCGGCACGGCGCTGATCTAACCAGATGATCGCTGGACGCAGCGGTTTGCCGTCTTTGTCCAGGTTAACCACGGTGGCACGTTGTGTGGTGATCGACACTGCCGCAATGCTGTCTTTTTGCGCTTCCTTAAGTGAGAACAACTGCTTGCATGCCTGGCAGAGAGCGTCCCAGAACACGTTCGGGTCCTGCTCAGCCAGACCAGGCGCGGTAGAGAAGTAAGGTTCAATCGGTACACGAGCCTTGGCCAGGAGATCTCCCTGCGGGTTAAACAATAATGCGCGGACAGATTGTGTTCCGCAATCAATTGCTAATAAGTTTTCAGCCATACTCGCCTCCGATTATTCAGTAAAACCCCAGTGTTTATTTATCTGGTCCTCTAATATATCTAACCCCAAAGTACCTCAAGGGTTCATAATGCTATGCGGATTAAAAGGTTTTAATAATGGTTGAGTCAATTGTATCCATCCAGCTCCAGCTTGGCTTTCTAACTATGTACAGTTTACTTGCTACTACCGTGATAATAATTCACAGCAGCCTCAACTGTCCAGGTTGCAACTAAGATACCCTTTAGGGTGGGGTAGACATAGACGTTTTGATAAACGAATGTTAAGCGTTATAAGTTGAGGCAGTCACATCTCCGCCTTCACCGGTCCAATTGGTGTGAAAAAAATCTCCTCGCTGTCTATCTACTCGTTCGTATGTATGCGAGCCAAAGTAATCCCGCTGTGCCTGGGTGAGGTTGGCGGGCAGGACCGCGGTTCGATATCCATCGAAAAAACTGAGCGCGGAAGAAAAAGCAGGTATCGGTATGCCTGCCTGGGCAGCAATGCTGACCACACGCCGCAGAGATGGGACATTGTCTTCTGCCATCTTGAGGAAAAACGGATCCACCAGCAAGTTCTCCAGGTTTGGGTTATTAGAAAACGCGGTTTTAATGTGTTTCAGGAGGGATGAGCGGATAATACAGCCGTTTCGCCAAATGTTGGCGATTGAGGTGTAGTTCAGGTGCCAATGATATTCTTTTGCCGCTTCTCGAAAGAGCATGAATCCTTGGGCATAAGAGATGATCTCTGCCATATAGAGGGCATTTTCAAGGTCCTGCAGCATATCCTCTTTGCGTCCTTCGAAAGAAAAAACAGGCCCCCGGATCAGTTTTTGGGCACTGACACGTTCGCTTTTTAGAGCTGAAAGTGCGCGTGCGAATACTGATTCGCTGATCAGGGTGAGTGGTATGCCTAATTCGAATGCTGATTCAGAGGTCCAGCGCCCGGTTCCTTTTTGCCCGGCTGCATCTAAAATCTTTTCTACCAGAGGGCTGCCGTCCTCATCTTTGACAGTAAGGATCTCGCTGCTTATCTCGATCAAGAAGGAATTTAGTTTTCCATTGTCCCACTGTTTAAAATACTTGGCCATCTCTTCGTGGTCCAAGTGCATGACTTTTTTCATGAAGAAATAAGATTCCGCTGTCAGCTGCATGAATCCGTACTCGATGCCGTTGTGAACCATTTTTACATAGTGACCTGCTCCATCAGTTCCCATCCAGTCACAGCAGGGGACATCCCCATCAATTTTTGCTGAGATTGCCCGCAGGATCGGTCTTACCAGTTCCCATGCTTTTTCAGAGCCACCCGGCATGATCGAAGGCCCCCGGCGGGCGCCGATTTCTCCACCGGATACACCTGCGCCAATGAAGTGAAACCCTTTCTGTTCAAGATAGGCATGGCGTCGAATGCTGTCTTTGAAAAAGGAGTTTCCGCCATCAATGATCACATCCCCTTTTTCCAGGTAGGGCAGCAGGGCTTCAATCGTGAGATCGATCGGTTTTCCTGCTTTGATCATGAGCATGATCTTACGGGGTTTTTTCAGAAGAGCTGTGAATTCCTCAAGTGAGGCCGCTCCTGCGATCTCCCGCCCTTGGGCGCTGCTTTTGAGAAAAGCATTTGTTTTCTCATAGGTACGGTTGTAAACGGCAACTGAAAAACCATGATCGCTCATGTTCAACGTCAGATTTCGACCCATAACCGCTAAACCAATTAACCCGATGTCATATGTCTGCACGCAAACCTCCAACTGCCTTTAATTTATGGATATTATAAGATTAATTAAAGACTACATATATAAACAGCACCTTATAAATACGATAAAAAGAAAGATTTTGTTGAGGTTAGACAGAAAGATGCTTTCAAGACTCCATAAGAGTCACACTTTCTGCTATTTTTGAACAACGCTTTTTCTCTGTCCATGGTGACATTAATACTGGTGATTCACAAAACAGCATAAGAAGTATTGACAATATGAAATTACGAGTTATAATATATTCGTTTTATTCGGAAAATATCATGACAAAAAAAATGACACGGCGCCAAAAACAATTTCTCGGCAAATTCCTTGATATCTATCAGGAGTCTGAAGAGCCAATTCATTATGTCGGACTGGCGAAGCGGCTTGACATTGGCAAAATCACAGCATACGAAATGCTGAGGTTACTTGAAGAGCGAGGTTTGGTCAAGGCAGAATACCACCTCCCGCCCGGCAACCGGGGTCCTGGCCGCTCCGAAGTATTTTTCCGACCGACCAAAGAAGCCACCCGGCTTTTTGAGCGATTGTCAGAGAACACCGCAGACACTGAGGAATGGGAAATAGTAAAGCAGCGCATCTTGGAGGAATTGCATGACGGAAAGGCAGGCGGGTATGAAACTTTACTGAATGATTTATTAGTTAGAATTCCCGAGCAGCGTTCACCATTGATCTTCATGACCGAGATGGTTACAACAATCATCCTTGCGCTCACACCGATCAAAAAAGCTGTGAAAGATAAAGGTCTTCTAGAACGCCTGAGCCGGATTGGCCTTCCAGGGGAAATTGGTTTGATAGCCTTGTCTGGATTTGGTATAGCTCTCTCTTTGGTAGAGAATGTAAATTTACGCTTCTCAACTTTTTTACTGGAACAAAGCGGAAAATACCAGGAAATGATGGCACAGCTTAGTGAAGAAAAAAAGAAACAATTGGCCGATTTTACCCGTGACGTTATCAAAATAATAAAAGGATAATTTTTTTATGCAATTCTTTCGTAATTTTCGGAATATTTGGCTGGTAATGTGGAAAGAGAACCGTTGAAATTGATGGAGTTTGCTAACGTTCTCTCAAAGTGAACCTTAAATAACTAATAAGCAAGCATTAAAAACATTTCTACAAGATAAAGGAGAAATCTCATGGCAAAAATTGCAATCGTGACAGACAGTACGGCTTATATACCAGAGGATTTTATAAAGCGACATAACATACGGGTCATTCCAGTTAGAATCCATTGGGAGGGTACTACCCTTGTGGATGGCGTCGATATCACTCCTGCTCAATTCTATGAACGATTAGAAAAATCACCAGCCATTCCATCAACTTCCCAACCATCAGCGGGTGATTTTTTACAGGCTTTTAAAGAACTCGCTCCTCATTATGATGGGATAGTAACTCCTCTCATCTCATCTGGTATAAGCGGTACGGTAGGTTCTGCTCAAGCAGCTCTTTCTATGTTCTCTGAAATACCCGTCGAGATTATTGACACACATTCAACCTGCGCAGGTTTGGGATTGGTTGTAACTGCAGTAGCACAGGCAGTTTCTGATGGAAAGAGCCTAAAAGAAATCAAGCAGCTTGCTGACGGCATTGTAAAAAGGTTGAAATTGTTTTTCGTTGTGGACACACTCAAATATTTACATGAAGGCGGAAGAATTGGGGGGGCATCGAGGTACTTTGGAACGGTACTCAGCATCAAGCCAATTCTACATTTAGATGATCAAGGCAAGATTGATGCGCTGGAAAAAGTCCGCACAAAGGGAAAAGCCAGCAGCATAACGAGCGTAGCC
>Ga0255443_1013_pt1 | contig 17764 bp, 18 predicted proteins | sample ANMaggSSYBR02D11_FD_182641 | JGI IMG/M metagenome (GOLD analysis project Ga0255443, IMG submission 182641) | Sediment cell enrichment communities from methane seep in Santa Monica Basin, California, United Staets - ANME aggregate JGI... | ecosystem: Environmental > Aquatic > Marine > Cold seeps >... | reverse complement strand
AGGTGAGTTACTGACTCTTAATCAGTAGGTTCCGGATTCGATTCCCTGATGCGTCACAGAAATACCGTAGAGATGCGGTATTTTCCTTGCAATGATGATAACCGCATAATATCCAAACAATTCATTTACCGTATCTTATTTTGAGAATAATGATGATTGGCTATTTTCCAAGCAAACTACCGAGTAGCATAGAGACCACACCCGCAAGAAGTGTTTTGAGGCCGTATATAAATAGGTTTTCTTCCGCAACATACCCCAACCAGACTCCGAGTGCAAATAATGCCAGAAGCGCTGCCCCAAGCGAGGAGTAATAAAGGATATAAATATCCGGAAATAAAGAACTGAAGAAAAATGGGATAAGAACGAGAATAGCTCCCAGGAATGGAGAGAGACCGTCTACTAGGGAGACTGCTAAAGCAGCAAAGCGCGAGGCGCGATCGATGAGGCTTCCATTCAGATCAGTGAGTGTACTCCTGCCCAGCTCATTGAGACTTTTCTTGCGCTCAGAGATTTCAGTCAGGTATGCGCCCCAGGCACCTGAGATCATTATCGCAACGCTTGTTGTTAATCCAGTTATTATGACCACACGTGGGTCTTTGACGCCGGAGGCCATTGAACCGATCAGGACACCGATCATGGTCAGAATACCATCAAACGCGTTATTGCCGAAAGAACGTCTGGCTATTTCAGCTATATTCGCAATATCATCGTACTGGCCCACTTTTTCTTTGAGGAGCTGTAATTTTTGGCTATTACTCCCATTTCTTTCTTTACCGTCATTTTGCATAATGCCCTATTATAAACACAAATTGGACAAAGAGACAATAAATTCTTTTTCTTCGCACTATTCTGTTGGATTAGAGATATGTATTGCAAAGTCTACCAAATTGGGAGTCGTGAGCCATTAGGTTTTTTCCAAATATCTCAGCAGGATTTTTTTGAGTAATACTGGACATTTTGCTTATTTGCGATGTTCTAAAATTAGGCATGAATAAAGACGATGATCCAAAGAAAGCATTAGGAAAAGCCAGCAAGTTCAGTAGTGTATCGATTGGATTTGAGTCGCCTTTCCTGTTTTCGTGTGCAATTCGTGTGCAACCCCTGTCAGCCACCCTAAACCAAAGTTTATTTCTCATTAAACTTTGGTTTATTTTTATAAATATTTGAGTGAATTTGTGTAGTGGGTGAAGTGACTGACTCTTAATCAGCATGTTGTAGATTATTCCTGCAAAATACAGGCGAATGGAGAAATGATATAGTTAACATTAGAAACTATGAATATCATTCAAACAGAGAATCTCGTCAGGGATTTTAACAGCTTCCGGGCAGTTGATCATATTTCTTTTCAGGTAGAAAAAGGAGAAATATTCGGACTGCTGGGGCCGAATGGCGCCGGGAAAACCACAACCATTCGCATGCTGACCGGCGTGCTGGAACCCACGGAAGGTTGCGCACGCATCGGAGGGTACGACATTCAAGAAGACCCAATTCAGGCCAAACAGATGATGGGAATCGTGCCAGAGATGGCTAACGCTTACATCGACCTGTCCGCAATGAACAACCTGCTGTTGATGGGGGAACTATATGGTATTAGCAGGGAAAAGAGAAAACGGAGGGCAGAAGAACTACTGAAAGCCTTCAAGCTGTACGAAAAGCGTAAACAGAAGGTCAAGACCTTTTCCAAGGGCATGAAGCAGCGCGTCATTCTAGGCATGGCGTTGATGAATGACGCCGAGATTCTGTTCCTGGATGAACCAACCGGCGGACTGGATGTGGAGAGCACGCGGCTGATTCACCAGATGATCCGGCAATTCAGTAGGGAAGGCACCACTGTTTTTCTGACCACGCATAATATCGAAGAGGCCAACATACTGTGTGACCGGACGGCGATTATGAATTACGGCAGGATCGTTGCCATTGATAGTCCAGAAAAACTTAAAAGTGCTATCCAGAGCACCTCTTCGGTAGCGGTCGCTTTCCGCAAGACGGTGGAACTAGAGGCACTGCAGTTTAAAGGGGTGTCCTCGGTTGAGAAAGAGGGTGACAAGTACCGCTTATACAGTCGCGAGGTTGAAAAGGTCATTCCGAAGTTGGTGCATTACGCAGAGGAGACAGGTAACACGGTCATCTCCTTGAAAACGCTCGGGCCCAGCCTGGAGGACGTATTTGTGAAACTGACCAAAGGCGGGGAAACATGAATTTACTTGAACAGCTTAAAAGGGCAGGCGCGATCGCCAAGAAAGACCTCATGATCTATTATTTCAGGGGACCGGTGATCATCCAGGGCTTGCTAATCCCCGCGTTCTTGTTCTTTTCATTCTCCTTTAAGAGGGATGTTCCCCTAGATTTTCTGCTTTCAGGTCTGGTAGGGATGTCGCTCTTTTTCGCAGTATCTGCAATCACGCCCGTTATCGCGCCGTGGGAGACGCGTATGAAGACTTTTGAACGGTTAGTGTCCTGCCCGATTTCCCTGTGGGCGATCATCATGGGGGATGTCGTGGCTTCCGTGCTGTTCGGTATGTTTATCACGATTTTTATCCTGGCGGCTTGTGTTGTTATTCTAGGCGCGCAGATCATCACACTTCCCCTGTTGGCCGGTATCGTCACTGGTGCGTTCTGTTTTTCATCCTTCGGAACGCTCATTTCAGTCCCACCCACAGATCAACCATCGGACATTATGCTGATAGCCACGCTGATTAAGTTCCCCTTGATTTTCATCAGCGGCGTGTTTGCTCCGCTGCACGATATGGGAGCAGTAAGGTTTTTGTCATACATATCTCCTCTTACATATTTCACGGATCTTGTGCGGCACGCGATGCTAGGGGAGAGCTCCTTTTCCCCATGGGTGAGTGTGCTGGTGCTGGCTGGGTTTGCGGTTGTCTTGTATAGCACCGCGGTGATATGGCATAGGAAGAACCTGGGCAAACGCTTTTAACGCAAAAATATTTTCAGTATCACGCTTGACATATATCGGAAAACTGAGAATTTTCCGCGGAGAACACAGCAATTTCCTGTGAACATTTCCAGATCTGAATTCGAATAATTGGATTGCTTGTTCGAGTCGCACCGAGAACACTTATCTTTTCATCAATCAGGTTTATCCTAAATTTGTTCATGCATAAATAAAAAATCCTTATGAGTCGCCTTCCCAATTTGAGTTTCGTGTGCAACCCCTGTGGAAACAATGGACACAATGGATAGTTTTTTTTGGTTTGTGTACTGTGTGGACACAATGGACGCTGTGATACGCTGTGGACAGAAAGTTTCATGTCTGTGGAACAGGATGTTGCGGGTTTCCTGTGATGCGTCAGGACAGGCAACCCCCGTCAGCCATCCTAAACCAAAGTTTATTTCTCATTAAACTTTGGTTTATTTTTATTAAAAATTCATAGAGATTTGTAAAGTGGGTGAGTTTCTTACTCTTAATCAGTAGGGTCAGATCAAAGAGACCTTATGATTCTCCTGTGGAGAGTCATAAGCCCTGGTGCGTCATTAATTGTCAATGTAATCAATGGGAGTGCCTTTAGGTACGAGGAGCAGGGTTTGTGGTTGGCAGTTTCTCCCTTATGCGATTGTGGATCCCCGCTAATACAGCCAGCCCAATTAAGAAAAAGCAGAGTATCTCTACTGGAGAAAAGAAACTTTTACATGTGTTCTTAGCGGGATGTATAAGCGCTGGCACATCAAGAACAAAACGTATAACTCAAAGAAGTTGCTTTTGTAAAATAAATACCTATAATATATGTATATGTTATTTTATAGGAGGAGCAATGAATAAGCGATGGTTATTGGCTCTATTTTTATTTACGGTAGCCGCCTGCGCACCTCAGGATCAGGTCCCGCAGGCAGAGGTGATTGAAGCTCCGGATAACAGTAATGATGTTCTTTTTACTCCAGATTGCATCCTGGGTTTTGAAACTTACCCTTCTGCTATTTCCCCGATTGGGGATGTTGTAGACCCCTCACCACCGCATGTTTTCACCTGGGATATGGACTGTGTACCGGATAGTTACAAAATTAGATTATTTAAAGACGGCGCCTCCACAGCTATTGAAGTATTTGATAATATCGATACTTCGGTAGAAAAATATACCAGCCAGGTTCAACTGGAGCCATTCACCCACTATACCTGGGAATTACAAGTGTATGTCAATAAAGGTCCCAAATCCTATGCCTCTGGACATTTCCAAACAGGCCCATTGTGTACTGCCGAAAACCTGGTACCACCCACACTTGTGTCACCTGCAGATGGATCGGTAGATTCGGGCAAGGGTTGGGGAAATCTAGAAGAGGTGCAGGCTGTCATCAAGTACCCTGTTGGTAATTGTAGGCCTAAGTATTTTGATATTGATTATTCGTGGAACGCGGATTTCAGCGGGGAAGACATTTTCAATATAGCACAACCCTCGTATGGCAAGAAAGAAGGTGATTGGTTAATATTTGAAGATGATTCTTCAGCAACCATTGATTGTAATCTTTATTACTGGCGTGCTAGGTCAGTGGCAGATTCAGGCCACAGTGATTGGGGCGAGACCTTCACATTCTATTTAGATGTCTATGGCAACTGCTTCCACTTTCCCGAATTCAAAGCGCTTTCAAACGCCAACTGCCGCAGAGACCCCTGGGCAGGAGAAAACTATGTGGGTGTCATTTGGGAAGGTGATACCGCAGAGCTTCTCGGGCTGAATGATGACGCTTCCTGGGGTATGTTCAAACTCAAAAATGAGCTCGAGTGCTGGGTGAACATGGACCTGTTAGAAACAGACCCACCGGATGCTGTTTTCTTCCCCGGATATTATCCAGTGCTTGAGCATGGTGAACAACCGGAAAATGTCCCAGCGCTTGCACCCGAAGATGAAGTATCAGACGGAGAAACCCCCAGCGGCTGTATAGTGATAGATGAATCGGGAAATCCTGTTTGCGTGATTCCATGTCCGCAGAGGAGTTCTACAGCGAGAGCATGTCCTTAAGAAAAACCGGATAATGATCTAAACAATACCGACAAAATCTTGGGGTACAAAAAGTTGTTTATTATTCAAAAGGCTCATGAGCCCTTGGTCGTGGGTTCCCCATGTGGAGATGGGATTCCGCAAATCCCTCCCGCATCATTTGTTATGTTAAAAATTATTTAGAATACATGGAGGGAAATAATGCCTTACTCCCTCTTTGTTTTATCATTGAGCATTATTGAAAATAATTAATCAGTGGTACCTTAAGGTACCAGAGGAAATATTTGTAAACGGATAATCTTCTTGTTTATGAATTTATTTCGCTTGAAGTGCGCTGAAGAACATTTCAGCAAGCTCTTTCCCGCCCATTACTATTGGAAATTCCAGAGCGTAAGCATCACCTGACTTTGTAGACAAAACAAAGGTTGCCATGCCCCCTGAAAACTCATATTCAACATCAATTTCATCTTTTTGCCAACGGGCAACTTCCTGCTTGATCTTAAACTTGAATCCCCTAGGAGCATATTTAAAAGCATAAATCGATTTTTCACCGACTGCAATAAAAACAGGATTGGGGAGGTCGCTGGTCTTCCCGCCTCCACCGCCTTGTCCCAACAGTTTGGAAACCAGTAGGGAACGCATCGAACCAGCGTGGCTGCATGTGATAGCTGCTGTAATCTTTTCATCACAATGTGGTTGAACTGAATCAACCATCTTCGCCATTTGTTTCTCAGATTTCTTAGTCATCATTTCATCTCCTAATAGAATTGGTCAGCCTAATACAATCCATATACATAGAATCTATGTGGATAAATTCATTATACATATTTTCCCCATTTACGCCCCAGTTTTCCTGATGTGTTCTTGGATGATGCTGATGGAGGACTTTTCAATCTAATTTTTGGTTACATACGAATAATTACAATGAAATTCACCCCGGAATAGAAAATCCAAGGAATAGAGCGCAACTGGATTCACAGGCTGTTTGTGATGTAAGCATTGTAATTCCTAGGACTTTGGACTCATAAGCCCTCGACCGAGGATTTCCTATTAGAAAATGTGGTTTTAGTTTGCTGTGCACCCCCTTCCTCACCACCATTTTTTCACTAAAAGTGAAAAAACCAAAGGAAAATTCCTGTAAATACTCAATAAAAATGTGTGAAGTTGCCCTTCCTTCTAATGCAAATGGTGCAACCGTGGTGCGACCTGAGTAGAAACTATGGAAACTATAGACGTAATAGACAGTTTTACCCTTACTTTTGTCACTCTGTAGACGTAATAGAGATAATAGAGAGGATAGAGTGAATTAGGGATAACTCTTGATCAGTAGATTGTCATGAGACCTGTCTGAGGCGCATTATAATTCGAGTGAAATTTTATTGGGTGATTGAATCGAGAATAAATGAAAGATAAGAATAATAAAGATAAATTCAAGCTTGTAATATCTGATATTGATGGCACATTAAAGTGCTCAAATCAATCAATTAGTGAATTTACCAAAAACGTGGTGGATGAGATTAGAAGCAAAGGGCTTTTTTTCACACTGGCGAGCGGACGCAATCTGTCGGGAGCGAAAGATATTGCAGAGGATCTTAAAGTAGATCTTCCTCTGGTGCTTTCTAATGGCTGTATTCTACAGAAGGTCAGTGGAGAAATCCTTCACCGCGCGTTGATGCCGGAAATCATCACAAAAAGGGTGATTGAAATTACCGATGAATTTGACTATGATCTTGTTCTTTTTGTGGACGATCAGCTTTTTTTTAAAACGATGACTGCCAATATTGAACCGATTTTTGGCCATATACCGGATGCTTGCCATGAGATCAATGAGTGGAAAAATATTCATAATCAGCTTGGCGCGGTGAATAAATGCATGATCCTTGAACGGTCTTTTCATGAAAAACTGGCTGCTCTTGAAGACATTTTTGAAAAGGAATTTTCTAATAAGGCAGACTTTTACCGAACCAACATCAACCATCTGGAGGTCATGCCCAGAGGGATATCAAAAGCAATAGGTCTTCAAAAATTAATTGAGTTTTTGGGTATAAAAATTGAAGAAGTTATTGCATTTGGAGATTATGACAATGATGCAGAATTGCTTGCAGCGGCTGGTTTGGGCATAGCGGTGGAAAACGCAACAGAAAACGTCAAAAGCAACGCGGACTATGTCATTGGTTCATGCAGTGAGGATGCGCCTGCTAAGTTCTTAAGAAAAATGTTTTTATAATAGCTGAAAGGTTTTTAAAAAACCTGCCCATTATATTGACTCTCCTCTTAAGTTCTTTACAATTGCCATCAACTCTCCAACCCGGTCCACGTCCACTGGATTCCAGAGATTGCCGTCTTTCTTGAGCGCGCTGCCAACGATGGCGCCATCGGCAATCGATAATTGGGCGATTACGTTTGAAGTCTTTACGCCTGTGCTCACCAGCACCGGAACTTCAGCGCTTATTTCTTTTACCGCGGCAACACCATCAAGCGAGACCGCTTCGCCGGGTTTTAATCCGGCAACACAAAGTGCGTCAGGGCGCGCATTGAAAATGGTGGACCTTGCCTGATCCTTGATTGAGCGTTTACCAAGATAAACAGCCGCTTCCGGTATGACCTCAAATAAAAGGCGGACGGATTTAGCATTTACACGCCTTTGGTGGCGGGCGGTCTCGCCAACATTTGTGTTCCATAAGCCAAAATCACTGGCATAGACACCAGTGAAAACCTCCCATGCAAAATCGGAACCGGTAGCAACCGCCAGGTCGATCGTTGCCATAGGGTCCCAAATGACATGTACGCCAAAGGGTACATGGATCGCATGCCGGACCTGGCCAATCAGCGCGGCCATTGCAATCGCAGTGACCTGTGCAGGGTTGGTCATCCAGGGCTGGCTGCCTTCGTTAGAGAGCATGATGCCGTCAACTCCGCCTTTCTGTAAGGCTTCAATGTCACGTAATAACAATTGAGCGGCGCCGCGAACATCAGTTGAGACAACGTATTTTGGGTCACCCGGCAGTGGCTTGAAGTGTGCCATGCCGATGATCGGTTTTTCTACACCGAATAATGAAAGCATCCAGTTCATGAGTTTGTGCCCAAATGGTGGAATTGCCGTTTTTTATCCATTTTGACTTCCTCAGTTAACTATTGAAAAATTGTCAAACAGCTGACTTGCGGATCGATCTGACTTTATCCATGAAAGTGCGGACCCGCACCTCATCCACCTCGTTCCAGATATACCCGTCGCGCTTAAAGGTGGTGCCAGTAATGGCACCGTCAGCGATAGCTAATTGCTGCTCAACGTTTTCAAGGCGGACACCGGTATTAGCGAAAACGGGTACATTATTGATCACGTTTTTGACTATCTTTAGGTCCTGGAGAGGAGTCTCCATCCCTGCTGTCATGCCTGAGATGCACAAAGCGTCGGGTTTGGTATTGAATACGGTGGATATGGCTACGCTGGCCAGATCTCGGTCTGCGAGATAAACAGCAGCTTCGGGGGTAATGTTAAAGAATAGACGCACGTCTTGACCGCAGACTGCGTGTTGATGGCGGACAATCTCCCCACATTTAGGTGCCCACAGGCCGAAATCGCTGGCATAAGCGCCAGTGAAGATCTCGCGCACAAATTGTGCTTTTGTGGCTACGGCCAGGTCTATTGAAGCGCTTGGATCCCAAATTACATTAACACCGTAAGGAACTTTAATTTCGCTGCACAATTGGCCGATCACATATGCCATGGTTACGGGAATGACAGGTTCAACTTTAGTCATCCACGGCATACTGCGCTCGTTGGAGAACATAATGGCGTCCACGCCACCGTTCTGGAGCGCGTACAAATCAGCGCGCGCGGACTCCAGGATCCATTCTATCCCTTTGTTTGCGTCATAATCAGGATCGCCAGGCATTGCCTGAAGGTGGCACATGGCAATGATAGGCTTTTCTACTCCGAAAAGATCTTTAAACCATTGTTTCATTATGTTTTTCCTCCAATAAGAGATGTGGTTTGTGAAAACGAAAACAGATTATTTATCCTTAGTAAACTCGCATGAATCTATTTGATGAACCATCAAATTCAGGCAGAAAATCATTTTTCGGGTTTGTATAGTTTCCAGATGGAAAAATCGGTTAAAAATATTTAAACTCGCCAAAGTTTGCGAGCTGTATTTTTTCTGGATCTGAAAACACCCTCCTGTTCCTTAAGATAATGGCAGATAATGTACATTAACGTACATTATACTACATGAAAATGTTCAATACTAAACATTATGTGCTTATTGAATAGATGACATCAAAAAGAGATAATTAAATCCTTATCTTAGTATGGAAAAGATTAAATCATGCAGGGTTTCATAAAAAATTCTTTTTATTAATCAACCGATCCAAACGACCTTTCCAATTTAATGGAGCCATTAGACGGTTGCGTGTTCGAGTTGTGCAAGGTAGCCAATTACATGGGGATACGATGCGCTAATCTTACATTTCAGGGTAATTTACTGCTTAAAAGTATCCAGTTTTTTCAAATTCAACAGATTTGACTTTACTGATGTATGGTAAAATATTTTGGGCAACTCACATTATTGCCCTATTTTATTTACATAACAACAACCAAGGAAAGCCATCCAAAGGAGGATCAATATTAATGAAACACGATCTATCTAAGAAGGGTTTTGCAACCCGGCAGATTCATGCAGGTCATATTGAGGTTCCCGGTATTAATCCCTTGGCCACTCCAATTTTTCAAACCAGCACATTTGTGTTTGAGAATGCCGCGCAGGGTGCAGCACGCTTTGCGAAGAAAGAAAAAGGATATATATACACACGATTGGGAAATCCCAACCAGGATCAGGTTGGCGCCAAGGTTGCGGCACTGGAGAATGCGGAAGCAGGGATTGTCCTTAGCTCAGGCATGGGTGCCATCAGCACATGCTTCTGGACAATACTGGAGTCAGGTGACCACGTGGTTGCTAATGACACCTTATATGGTGCTACATACTCTTTCCTTACAAAAGCTTTCCCTCGTTATGGCGGAGAAGCTACATTTACGGATTTAACTAATTTGGAAAACCTGAAAAGCAGTTTGAGATCAAACACAAAACTTGTGTTTTTCGAAACACCAGCGAATCCAAATCTAAATGTTATCGATATTGAAGCAGTTGCTGAAACTGTTCATGCTTTTGATAAAAACATAAAAGTGGTGGTTGATAATACTTTCTGTACTCCATATATCCAACGCCCTTTAGATCTCGGCGCTGACGTGGTAGTGCACTCTGGCACAAAGTATCTCAATGGCCATGGCGATGTCATTTCCGGTATGATATGCGGCAAAGCTGATTTTATCGAGAAGTGTAGATCTTTTGGTTTAAGTTTTGTAACCGGTGCTTCGCTCAGCCCCTTTGATTCTTTTTTGATCAGCCGCGGCCTTAAGACATTGGATATTCGTATGGAAAAACACTGCAGCAATGCAATAGCAATCGCGGAGTTTCTTGAAGGGCATGAAAAAGTCAATAAAGTGTATTATCCTGGTTTACCCGATTTTCCCGGGCGCGAAATTGTTAAAAAGCAAATGAAATTGCCAGGCGCGATGATCTCTTTTGAGCTTAATGCCAGCAAGGCCAAATCAGAGGCATTTATAAATTCGCTTGAACTGTGTGCGCTTGCGGTAAGTTTGGGAGACACAGAAACTCTGATCCAACACCCTGCCTCCATGACACATAACTCCTATTCAAAACAAGCGTTAAGTGAAGCTGGAATCACAGAAAGTATGATACGGCTTTCTATTGGGTTGGAAACTGTGGATGATCTTATTGAAGACCTGAAGGATGGTTTGGAAAAAATATAATTCAATTTGCTTTTCAACGGCAACTTTTCCGGAAAATGATTGTTTGTAATTTAGATAATTGATCAATTGTTTTACCGAGAACATTTAGCTAATAACGCCAACCATGTTTCTTCGATGGTTGGCGTTATTCTTTTTCATGAAGACATGAATTTACTACGCTTCTTCACAAGGTCAAATCCGAACTCGTTTGAAGGTTTAATGATTATACTTTTTCGATTTCTCGGTTATTCACGAATCCTCATATAGAGCCAAAATAAAATCTGCAAATGTGCACAGCATTAGCTTTGCCACCGCTGCGCCAGGATCGATCAAGGTACGTGAGGCCTCGCCTCGCAAAGCTGCACGCCCATGTTTTGCGACCATTGAGGTTGTGTTCTGCAGATCATTTTCAGCAGCGCTAATGATGAGCGGTGCGCTTTCATTCAAGGATATTCCATTTGCTGCGCCCTTCTTTAAAACTGTAAGAGCCCCATTCATGCCATCTAAAAACGTCTTTTCGCCTATCTGAGCACCGCCAAGTTTTTGTACACCATTAAAAAAGGCTTCAAAAAATTCAGCAGCTCCTACTTCATCAAGCGCTTCTTTGCCCCTTAACGCTTTGCCTGCTTGCATGAAGCCTTGAGCCATCAAAGTACCCATGGTAGAAGGAACCGCAGTGGACATTGCTTTCCCCGCAAAATATGAAAGTTTACCAATATCCGCTTCTTCACTTTTTTCAACAGCAGTGGCGGCGGCCAAAAAACCTTCGCTCATGGTGAGACCCAGATCCGCATCTCCAACGATACTATCAAGGTCGATGAGATATTCCTTGTTTTGCATCATCACATCCGCCCATTTATTAAGGAGGGCTTTAAATTCTTTTTGTTTGATGATCATATATTTACATTCGCCATTCACGTTAAACTTGAGTAAAAAACGGTGTGTTTGCTGGTGCTTCTAAAAGAGCACGCAGCTCATCATCAAGCAGCATCAGTGAGATCGATGCCCCTGCCATTTCCATAGACGTAGCGTACTCTCCCACATATACGCGAAATACTTTGATGCCTTGCTTGGAAAGTACCTGATCTACTCTTCTGTAAATTAAATACAGCTCTTCAAGCGGTGTTGCGCCAAGGCCATTAACAAGCACAGCGACTTCATCCCCTTTTTTGTAAGGTATATCGCTAACGATTTTTTCCAGCATCTCGTCTACAACCTGGTCCACTGGTTGGAGTTTGCCGGTTCGTATACCTGGTTCACCATGGATGCCCATGCCAATTTCCATTTCGTCCTCTTTGATCTGAAAAGTTGGCCGGCCGACCTTGGGCACCGTGCATGGGCTTAGTGCTACACCAAGCGTCCTCACATTGGCGCAAGCTTTTTCCGCAACACGCTTGACCTCTTCAAGACTCATCAACTGTTTGGCAGCAGCCCCCGCGCACTTATACACAAAAAATATCCCAGCCACACCACGACGGATATTCTTTTCATCCGGGGTTAATGGGCCTGGCGAAGCAACATCATCAGCCGCGATGACAGTTTCGACCTGGATATCCGATTCGAAATCAGCCATTTCTGCAGCCATATTAAAATTAAAGATGTCGCCGTTATAGTTACCGTAGATATAAAGCACGCCTGCGCCTGCGTCAATCCGCTTGGTTACTTCAAACATTTGCTCAGCGCTTGGGGATTGGAACACATCACCCACAGAGCAGCCATCTAACATGCCATCACCGACATAGCCAAGAAATAGGGGTAGATGTCCCGAGCCGCCGCCCGTTGCTATGCCTACCTTATTGGGTATTTTATTTTTGCTTACAAGGCAATGGTAATCATCATTGACATATTCGATCATGTCTTTATGAGCCAGGTAAATACCTTCAAGCATCTCACTAACCATGTTTTCAGGCGAATTAATTAACTTTTTCATATTTCCTCCTTTATCACTACGAGGCCAATTTTTTATTGATAAAATATTCTGTGTTTCAGTAATTTCATATATTTTATAAGAAAGGGCCTCAATCGGAATTAAGGCCCTCTCTTTTATTCATTTATTGTCTGTTATTTGTCATTCAACACTAGGGCAATGTATTCATATTAACAAATTTACCATCGATTATCATGATCGGTTGGAGTATTCTTAAGGCATCACCCAATTCATTCATTGAGTAAGTACCAGAGAGACACTCATAGTCTTTCATATTCGCAAGCGTATCACGAAGATCATCGATATCATCAGAGCCGGAAAGTTCAAGAGCTGTTGCGAGCTGCCTGGTGAGGTCATAGGTCTGCATCACAAACGCGTCGCCTTGCTTGCCGGTGATTGCTTCGTAATCTGCCATAACTTTCTTGAAGCGGTCTGTATTAATATCAGGAGAGAAGGCATTCATCAAGAAAGCATCGTTAGCCAGATCGCCAGCGATGTCGAGCAGCTCCTGCTTTAGCGTTGCGCTTGAAAGGATCATCTGTACATCAAAATCCAGGGAGTCGGCCTGCTGAAGAATATTCGCAGATTCCGCATAGAAACCGATGGGGAAGAATGCTTCCGGTTCAAAGGATTTTGCTTTGGAAATCATCGGAGTGAAATCAGTTGTCTGCCCGGGGATATAGGTGTCAGTGTTGAGAACTTCACCGCCGAGTTCTTCGAATTTGGCAGTAAAGATTGAGGCGATGTTATTACCCCAGTCATCATTGACATTCAGAAGGCAAACTGTGCGAATGCCAAGCTCGGTGTAGACATACTCAGCGTAATTTGTGGTTTCAATAGCCTGGGTTGGTGTATTGCGGAACAAGTATTCGCCCATAGCAGAGTAGTCTGCGTGAGAGGCTGTTGGCGAATAATTAACGAGTTTTGCTTCTTCAAAGATAGGAGCAGCAGCCATTGTTGGTGTTGAAGAAAAACCGCCAATTGCGGCAGTGTACTTTCCTTCACCTACGATCTTGTTTGCGATGATGACGGTTTCTTTTGCGTCATTCCCATCGTCTAAGAAATCAACAACGATCTTGCGCCCGCCGAGAACCCCACCCCATTCTTCGTTAATTTCTGCAAGTGCGAGTTCTACAGCGATTTTTTCGGTATCACCGTATTGTTTAGCATCGCCAGTTAAGGGGCCGTACCATGCAAAATAGATGGGCTCAACTTCGGCCACTTCTTCTTCCACAACTGCTTCAACTTCTTCTTCAACTATCTCTTCTACTTTTTCAACCTCTGCGGGTGTGCAGGCAGCGAATACTAGTGTAACTACCAGCAGGCCAATTAAAACTTTAGTCAGTTTTTTCATCTCAATTTCTCCTTTTTTAAGTAAAGCAAATAACTTATATAGTAACTTTTATCTCGCTTTTTATTATTTTATATATTCTCCTCTCTAATACTTGTCGTATATTCTTATATTATCAAATAAAAGACAAAATTAATCATAAAGCCTTTTAAAAACACATACCATTAAACAAGTGCTTTTGCGATGATTGTGCAAAGCACTGCACCAGCATCAGTGTGTTCAGCTGCCCGCTCCCCAAGCCATTTTGCGCGTCCGATCTTCGCCCGCATGCCTCTGGTTGCTTCTGCTGCTTTTTCAGCTGCTTCCGCACCATGCTGAAAACTCTTTTTCAGGTCAGAAGTTTGAGCATAGGTTGTTTCGACGGCATCACACAACGGTAGCAATGCATCTAAAATAGTTTTATCGCCGAGCTTTGCTTTGCCCCGGGACATAATTGCTTCAGCAAAGATCCTGGGCAGTTTGACGATTTCATCTTTCTTCAAGGTGCTCATACCCTTGCTGAATTTTGCCAGCGCCATAATGCCGCTAGCTATCAAAGTGCCCATCGTCGAGGGAGCTGCTTTATTACAATCCTTGGCCAACTTCAAAAGCATTACACCAATATCGGTTCCATCAAAAACTTTACTTGTATTATAGAGTGCCTTAAAAGCAGCCTCCATGCTTATTCCCAGGTCACCATCACCGGATTTCCCATCCAATTCTCCAAGATAATCTATATTTTCGTTTACCGATGTATAAACTTTAGCGATTAATGTTTTTATATCTTCGACCGTAAACATGCTTGCATTCCTTTGAAGTATTCTCAAACAGAAACTGTTACAGTTTTATAAAAGGTGTATGAGCTGGTTGGTCCAGCAAAGCTTTGAACTCTTCATCAAGCACAAGAATAGAGATTGAGGCACCCTGCATTTCCATTGAGGTGGCAAATTCATCAACATATACTTTGTCAATTTCAACACCGCGTGCTTCAAGCTCTTTTTTGGTATCGTTGAAAAGTATATATAGTTCTTCTCGAGAGGTAGCGCCAAGGCCGTTGACCAGAATGGCAATTTGAGCACCTGATTTGATGCTCAGATCCTCCACAAGCTTATCGGTGATGATTCTTGCGATTTCTGCAGATGTTTTAAGATTAGTTCTCTCAATCCCGGGCTCACCATGAATGCCCATGCCAAGTTCCATTTCATTACCTCCGATCTCAAATATCGGTTTTTTAGCCCCTGGAAGCTGGCAAGAAGATAATGCAAACCCCATTGTACTGACCTGCTCACATGCTTTGCGCGTGGCTGCGGCAACTTCTTCAAGAGAGGCGCCTTCTTCCGCTTTTGCACCAGCGATTTTATAAGCAAAGAAGAGTCCTGCAACTCCACGGCGTTCCTGCCATTCTGAACGCGGCGCTGAAGCAGCATCATCGGAGACTTTGATTATCTCGGATGCGATATCATTCATTTCTAATTCATCAGCAGCCATTTCAAAATTCATCGTATCGCCGGCGTAGTTTCCAAACAAGAACAGCACACCCTTACCGCCATGCGCAGCGCGTGCCGCATTTACAATTGTGTCAGAACTCGGTGATGTAAATACATTGCCGACAGCGACCCCGTCACAAAAACCCTGGCCAACATATCCAAGGAATGTAGGCAGGTGTCCGTATCCGCCCCCCGTTATGATTGCAACCTTATCCTGAACTGGTGAGGAATAACGTATAACCGCGCGAATATCTCCTGACGCAAATTTGAGCGAAACTGGATAAGCGGCCACAATCCCTTTTAAGCTGTCGTCCACGAATAGTAAAGGATCATTCATGATTTTTTTCATTATCTTCTCCTTCGATATTATTCCGTGATATCAACCTTTTCAAAAAGAAGCTCACAGACAGGATGTCCCTGGGCGATGGTATTGCCTAATGTGAATTTGAAAGCAGGAAAAGCGTCGCCGATTGCTCGGTCACCCTCCATAGCGATATCACATAGATTCGCGATTTCTTCTTGGGGAATGCCCATCTTGGCCCATTGCTCAACGTATGGACAATAATGAAAATCAATATGGAGCCTATCTTTGGTGGCTTCAACTGTTTCCATTTCATAGATGTCGCGGTTGTGGTCCGTACCGAAATACTTGGTAAATTCTTCCAGGTCTGTTGGGTCATTCAGTTTTTCAAAAAAAGCTTTTCCAAAAAACTCACCATATCGGTAAATTGCCCGGCGGGCAAATGATTCATCCAGCCCAAGCTCCTTTGCCTCCTCGATCATTAAGGCAATCGTAGATGCTCGGCGTCCACTGATTTCACGCAGCCCAAAAACACATACATTATTGATGGTTGGTTTATTGGTGATCTTCATTTTTTCCTCCAAAAATTTTTACTTTTTCTTATCAAATCGGATCTGGCAGGCGGGATGGCCCTCTGCGATCGTGTCTCCCAGGGTGAACTCATAATCGGGGAACTGGCTGGCAATTCCACGATCTCCATCCATAGCAATGTCACACAGTTTTTCAATTTCCTCGTCTGGAAGGCCAAGCTTTTGCCAGGCGCTGACCAGTGGGCAGTAGTGAAAATCAAGATAATATTTTTCTTCATCCGCTTCGAGGACATCCATTTCAAATACTTTTCTACCGGTACCTACGCCGAATACTTCTGAGAATTCTTTCAAACTGGATTTGTCATCAACCATAGATTGAAAATTCTTGCCGTGTATGCATCCCATCCGGTTAATGGCGGCGCGTGCAAAATCGTCCCAATCCAGTCCGCGTTTTCTTGCTTCATCAAGCAATAAATACATCCATGTTGCTCGATGTTCGATCGCATTTCTCACTTCCACAACTATCTGTTCGTCATTTTTAGGTTCGTTCGTTATTTTTGACATATTTTTTATCCTTTTTTAGATTCGTTAATTTATAAAAATAATTTACAGGCCTCCTAAATAGGCTGCTATAACATTTGGATCTTTCGATAGATCAGAACCTGTTCCAGACATTCGTATTCTACCAGTTTCCAACACATACCCCCGATCCGAAATATTGAGTGCCATACGGGCATTTTGCTCAACGAGGAGAATGGTCGTACCGATCGATCTTATTTGCTGGATAAGGCTGAATATCTCTTGAACCAACATTGGTGCAAGCCCAAGCGACGGCTCATCAAGCAATAATAACTTTGCGTCAGACATCAAGGCTCGAGCAACCGCCAGCATCTGCTGCTCTCCACCGGAAAGCGTTCCTGCCATTTGATTTTTACGCTCCTTCAATACAGGAAATAAATTAAAGGCCTGTTCCATATTTCTTTGCATGCTGTCTTTTGAAACTGTGTACGCCCCCATTTTTAAGTTCCCAAAAACAGTAAGGCGAGGGAATATTTGTCTTCCCTCCGGGGCAAGCGTGATACCATTTTTTACAATAGTATAGGTATCTTCCTTTGATATATCCACACCGTTATAGATGATTTGCCCGCTTTTTGGTTTCAGCAAACCAGCGATTGTATTCATTGTGGTGCTCTTACCTGCACCATTGGCACCAATTAATGTGACAATTTCCCCCTCGTTTACCTCAAAGCTGATGTTACGTAATGCTTTAATAGAACCATAGCTTACGCTTAGATTTTTGATTTCAAGCATTGCCATAGCAGCCTCAAATTTCCTTTCCCAGATAAGCTTCAATAACACGCGGGTTTTTTTGGATCTGTGATGGTTGACCTTTGGCAATTAGCTTGCCGTGATCGAGTACATAAATCCGGT
>Ga0255443_1012_pt1 | contig 19249 bp, 18 predicted proteins | sample ANMaggSSYBR02D11_FD_182641 | JGI IMG/M metagenome (GOLD analysis project Ga0255443, IMG submission 182641) | Sediment cell enrichment communities from methane seep in Santa Monica Basin, California, United Staets - ANME aggregate JGI... | ecosystem: Environmental > Aquatic > Marine > Cold seeps >... | reverse complement strand
TAACAGTTCCGGCAGTTCCGTCAGCCGCATAAGGGGTGTAGTCAGATGTCCAGCTGCCCGTTTCATATTGAACCGCGACTTGAAGCTGTTTTTCCATGGCCTGGAAACCGCAGCCAATACCAATCAGGTTGTTGGCAACAACGGTCTCACTGGATTTATAGGTGTCGTTATCGTCGTCTGTAGTGGTGTAATCAAGACTAAAATCATCAGTATTGCTGCTGCCGGCAGTGGAGAACTGGACGCCGGGTAGAATCGCCATTCCGTCACCTACCGGAATATTGGCTTGCACGACCGGTGCAATGACCAGTTCGGTGATGTCGTTGGTTTTATAGTCTGTTTCAACGGCGGTACCGTCAGTGGTCGTTGTTATTTTCTCATTGATGGACTTCATACCATAATCAAACAGCAGACCGGCTTCCAGCATGCTGCCCATATTAAAGATAGCCTCACCGGAGATGAAAAGCGGTGATTGGGTGGTTGCTTCTTCGATGGACATCGCTATAGTGGTTGTCGGGCTGGTCGGGATTTCGCCTTCCATCGTTTGGGTTACATTATAATCGCCTTCACTACTGACGAAATCCGGTAAATCATCATCGGAATGGACGCCGAGCCCAAAGGTTAATTTATTATCGTTTTCCAGCATGAGTTCATAACCGGCGTTGACTCCCCAGCTTAAAACCGAGGCCGCTATTTCAAACTTGGAAGTGGTTCCAAAAACATTGTAGGCACCGTCTAAAGAATCCGGTTTTCCGCCTGCACCGATGTAAGTCACACCAGCGCCGAACGCCAGACCGCCATCCAGTTTATAGGTTGCGGAAGCACCGCCGCCAAGTCCGGAAAAAGCTAATACTTCTTCAGTGGAAGTGCCGTCTGATGCAGTGGAAATTTCTTTCATGTTTAGCATTAGACCTTCAATGCCTGCGCGAATAATGACATTGTCGTTTAACCAATAGGTGATCCCGCGGTATTCAGCACCGGGACGAACGAGGTCGAAACCTGTGCCTAAGTTTTCGTATTTTGCGCCGGAGTCATAATCAACAGTGTAATTGGTTGAAGCATAACCCAGACCAAAATCAGAACGGTTTTCTTTTTTGTTGAATGCAACACCAGCGATGTTTTGATGGTTGAAAATAGTGAGTGCCGTGGTCTCGTCTTCTATACCGAGTGCGGCGTTACCCATGGTGCTGACACGATAGCTGGCATTGTCAGGCCAGCGCAGTGCTAGCGCGGAACTTGCCAAAGCAATTCCAAAACACACGACCAAAGAAAGAATCGCAAACTTTTTCAAAATTGTCCCTCCGTTTTTATAAGATGTTGAAACTTTAGATCCGGCAATACATAACGATGATTCATCATCACTCAGGGATTTTTTTTGTTATCAGCCTCCTTTCAGGACAGGTTGAGATAGTGAAATCGATTATTTTCTGTATTTTAAAAATTATTTTAGCATTATTCATTTTGAAACAAAAGGGTTTTTATTAAAAAAAAATGGAGTAATTGTTTGGAATTTGTTAAAAATAAAGAAAGGATATTTCTTTAGATTCAGCAGGATTTCAGGAAAATGTGGTATACTCGAAAATCATTTTAGGACAATTTCATAAGAAAAGTGGAGCGATAAACAGCATGGCAGCTACTGTATTAGAAGGTAAACCGATTGCCAACCAGGTTTATGCACGTTTGACATCACAACTGACACTATTTCAGGAAAAATATGGGAGATTCCCGGGATTGGCAGTGGTGAAGGTGGGAGAAGACCCTGCTTCGGAAGTTTATGTGCGTCATAAAAGGAAAAAATGTGAGGTGCTGGGAATTCGTTCATTTGCGCATGATTTTCCAGCAACGGTGACTGAACAGACGCTTTTGGACTTGATCGATTCTTTGAACGGCAATGATCACATTGACGGAATTTTGGTCCAATTGCCGCTTCCCAAGGAGATTGATGCCAATAAAATTATTGAGGCGATTGATCCGGATAAAGACGTGGATGGGTTCCATCCCTATAATATGGGGAAACTGTTTGCCGGGTTCCCGCGTTTGGTTTCCTGCACCCCGCTGGGGATCATGGAAATGCTGCAAGCAGCCGGGATTTCATTGCAGGGTAAAAAAGCCGTGGTCGTGGGACGGTCGAATATTGTGGGCAAACCCATTGCCATGCTGCTGATGCAAGCACATGCTACCGTTGAAATTTGTCATTCCCGGACTCAAAATCTGGCAGCAGAATGCCGGTCTGCAGATATTCTGATTGCAGCAGTAGGGAAAAAATTTTGTATTCTCGGCGACTGGATCAAGCCTGGGGCCGTGGTGATTGATGTGGGCATTAACCGGGATGAGAGCGGTTTGTGCGGTGATGTGGATTACAAAAAAGCCAGTGAAGCGGCTGCGTATATTACGCCGGTTCCCGGTGGTGTGGGCGTCATGACGATTGCCATGTTGATGGCCAATACGGTCAAGGCGGCCCGACTCAGAGAGGAGCGCAAGCAATGAGTGTTTCAGCCGGGAAGCGGGCACGTCAACGCAAATCCCCAAAAAAACCATGCCGGGATGCATCCTTATCTCCCAGTATATTCAAAGAAGATGCCTGGCGTGTATTTCGGATTATGTCCGAGTTGGTGGATGGATTTGAAATGCTGTCTACGATCGGACCGGCAGTCACAATGTTTGGTTCCGCCCGGACACCTCCCGGGACAAAATACTATAAGTTGGCACAGACCATTGCCAACAAGCTGGCCCGTGTCGGGCATGCGATCATTACCGGCGGCGGTCCCGGTTTGATGGAAGCTGCCAATAAAGGCGCCAGCCAGGCCAAGGGACGCTCGGTAGGGCTTAATATCGCACTGCCGGAAGAACAATCGGTCAATTCATATGTGAATCTGCCGATTGGATTCAGGTATTTTTTTGTTCGCAAGCTCATGTTTGTCAAATATGCCTCCGCCGTCATTATCATGCCCGGCGGGATGGGAACTTTGGATGAATGTTTTGAGGTGCTCACCCTGATCCAGACCGAGAAGATCCAACCGGTTCCGGTTATTTTGGTGGGTTCTGAATTTTGGAAGGATATGGTGGCCTGGTTTCATAAGACGATGATTGCAGAAGGTATGATTCATACCAAGGAGATGTCTATTTTCCGGGTTATGGATGATCCGGATGAAATTGTGAAAACCATTAGTCAACATACGCGCTCTATTCGAAAAAAGAATAAGGGAAAAGCCTGAAATTTCGGCGGAGTGCTGTTCAAATAAAAATTGTCCACTGTCATCAGACCACCCGGGTGATTTTGATTGACCACTGATTTACACGTACGATTTTTATCATGCCGGCGCGTACACAATGGGCAGCCTGCCCGGCGTACTTGTCCGGCGAATGCCGGGTGCCGGGTAAGCCGGTGGATTTTTATGACTGATGTGTTTTTTCTAAAAAAAGCATTCCGACCGGTTGGTAACCGGATGTTTTGTGGATTAGGACAGCAATGGTTTTGGAGGGTTATTTTCCCGGGTAATTGGAGAGGGGAGTTTTTTTACAGCTTGCGAATTGACAATTCTGCAAAGAATTTGGTACGATTTGTGACGAGTGTTTTCAGACGTTATACTATCCGTAATCCCGAGAGGTCGAGAAGTATTTAAAACCTATGCAAAAATCATTTAATAGCACGCTTCAACAGATGTTGAAAAAAATTAATGCCCGGATTCGTACGCGCCTGCATTCCCAAGATGATTTTTTAAACGCGCTGCTGCGGTATGCAGCGCAAACCAAGGGTAAGCAATTAAGAGTTCGATTGACATTGCTTTCGGCACAACTTTGCGGCCGGATTAATCAGGAAGCGGAAGCCTTGGCTGTGGCATTGGAATTATTTCACTATGCGACCCTGGTGCATGATGACGTGATTGACAAGTCCGGCCGTCGCCGCCATGGGATGACGATGAATGCGCGCCATGGCAACGAGATTGCGGTTTTGGCCGGGGATTTTCTTTTTACGCAGGTGATGCAGATTTTATTTGAGGAAGTCCCAAAAAAAATTCAGGGGAAGGTTATACAAGCGGCCGGTATGGTTTGTTTCGGGGAAATTCAAGAACGGCAATACCGGGGAGCGGTCTCCATGACTGTTGCGCAATACCGGCAGGTGATCGAAAATAAAACCGCCAGCCTTTTCACGGCATGCTGTCAATGCGGGGGTGCGGTGACCGGGGGAAAGAAAAAGCAAATTGAACAGTTGACTGATTTTGGCCGGGCCTACGGCATGGCATTTCAGATTCAAGATGATATTCTTGATTTTATCGGCAACCCGGCCAAAACCGGAAAAGCCGCCGGTCAGGATCTGCGGGAAGGGCGCATCACACTGCCTGTGATTCTCGGACTTAAGCGCTTACGTGGAACACAACGCCGGGTATTGCACCATGCGGTGAAAAGCGGAACATTTAGAATCGGCAGTATTAAAAAGATATTGGTTGAAAATGGTTTGATTCAGGAGGCGCAAGCCATTGCGCAGATGTTTATCAAAAGCGCTGAACAGCGGTTACGGTTGTTCCCGGATTCCAAGCCGCGGCAGATGATGCTGGATATGGCCGCCGGGGTTGCAAATCGGGAACACTAGTAAAACTATTCCCGGTACGTGCTTTTTTTGTTCAGGCAAGATACGATATAAAGATATAAGCACAAGTGAATATCAAGCAGTAGTTATTGCCAATTTACCGGGTTTTCGTTTTTGCCTGAACAAAAAGAGCACGTACCGGGAATGGCTTGCAGTATGCCGGAGAATGTATGTTTAATCCTCCAGGAAGCGTTTTCAGTATTGCACAACGACAAAGCCAGGGAATGAATATTGGGTGCTGCCTGGAATACAGTTGGCTGGTTGAGTGAAAAATTCTTGTGCAACACTGAAAACGCTTTCTGGAGAATTTAGACAGTACACTGGGTCGATAAAAAAAGGGAAGGAGGACAGGCACACATGGAAATAGGAGCTTATACAACAATTGCGATAGCCGCAGGGGTCGGGATTTTTTGTTTGGCCGCCGGCGTATTTATTTCCTGGCTGCTGCGTCCGCAAAATCCCACAGCACTTAAGCTGGAACCTTATGAATGTGGTGAACCCACGGTGGGACCGGCGCGCATTCGTTTCCGCTCGTTTTTTTACCTGTTCGCCATTGTCTTTGTCATTTTTGATGTTGAGGTGGTTTTTTTATTCCCCTGGGCGGTTGCGTTTCGAAAATTGGGATTGTTCGCGTTTGTTGAGATGATCGTCTTTATTGCGGTGCTGCTTTTAGCATTGGCATATGCCTGGCGAAAAGGAGCTCTGCGATGGCAGTAATTGAAAAAATTACAGGAACAGTGGAGAAATTTCCCGGCGGCGGGGTTCTGCTTTCTTCTGCGGAATTTTTTATTAACTGGGGACGCAAAAATTCTTTGTGGCCGCTTACGTTCGGCCTTTCATGCTGTGCCATTGAGATGTTTTCCACCGGAGCCTCGCGTTTTGACTGGGCGCGTTTCGGCAATGAGGTATTGCGGGCATCGCCCCGTCAGGCGGATATGATGGTAGTGGCGGGAACGGTTTGTTGGAAAATGGCGCCGCGTATTAAGCGGCTGTATGAACAATTGGCGGAGCCGCGCTATGTGATTGCGATGGGTGCTTGCGCGGTTTCCGGGGGGCCTTTTTATTATGAATCCTATGGGACCGTTCGCGGTGTGGACAAGTTGATTCCGGTGGATGTGTATCTGCCGGGTTGTCCTCCCAAACCCGAGGCGTTACTCCATGCGATTTTAGAATTGGAAAAGAAAATTTCCAAAGAGCGGTTGCCCGGCCGGAAAATCCAGGAGAGGACGAAATGAAATCAGTACGCTGTGAGCAATTAAAAGCGGTTTTTCCGGAATGCGCCTGCAGCGCGTCCGGCGGGTTTGGACTGGTATTGACTTTGCGAACGGTCAAGGAGTTGACCGGTGTTTGTGCGACGCTGCATTCGGGGTTTGGTCTGGATGTTATGGAAGATTACACCGCCCGGGATTGTTTGGAAGGGTTTGAACTGGTTCTGCATATGGTGCGGTCGCTGGACAACCAAACGCATCTGACCGTGAAGGTTGTACTCGGTCGCGAGGAGCAGGTTCCCACGCTATCCGGTTTGTTCGGATGTGCACAATGGTATGAGCGGGAAATTTTTGATATGTTCGGTATCGTATTTTCCGGACACCCTGATCTGCGGCGTATTTTGCTGCCGGAGGATTGGCAAGGCCACCCGCTGCGCAAGGATTACCAGGATGAAAAACTTTTAAAGCGGCCGGGGAATCTATCATGACGGATAAACTGTTTTTCAATAATCAAGAGATTGACGAAACATTGGATACGGATGCCATTGTGCTGAATATGGGCCCGCAGCACCCCAGCACGCATGGGGCCTTGCGCCTGATTTTAAAACTGGATGGCGAGAAAATTGTTTCGGCAACCCCTGATTTTGGGTATGTACACCGCGGTTTTGAAAAAATGGCGGAGAACATGACCTATCTTCAGTTTCTTTATCTCACCGACCGTATGGATTATTTATCTGCGATTTTTAATGAGTGGAGTTATTGCATGGCATGCGAGACGCTGGCCGGAATTGAGGTTCCTCGCCGGGCGGATTATCTCCGGGTGATCACAGGCGAAATGTGTCGTCTTTCGAGCCATTTGGTTTGGTTGGGCAGTATGGGCATGGATTTGGGGGCGTTTACACCGCTGACCTATACGTTTCGTGAACGTGAAATGATTCTTGAATTGTTTGATTTACTATGCGGGCAACGGATGACGTTTAATTACGTGCGTATCGGTGGTGTGAGCCGCGATATCCCATCGGGTTTTGCAAAGCAACTGGAATCTTTTCTTGATTACTTTGAAAAAATCCCTGATATGTATGATCAGCTGCTCTCGGACAATGCCATTTTTTTAGCCCGCACCAAGAATATCGGGATCATTGATGCTGCGCTGGCTCATTCACATGCCATGACCGGTCCCAATCTCCGCGGTGCCGGTGTGGCGCTGGATCTTCGCAAAACAGATCCTTATTCAGCCTATGCAGAGTTTGATTTTAATGTTTATGTTCAATCAGAGGGGGATGCGTTGGCCCGTTACCGTGTTCGGGTGGAAGAGATGCGCCAAAGTACAGCCATTATCCGTCAGGCGCTGGCGGGGTTGCCGGAAGGTGAGATCAGCGCCAAGGTTTCCCGGGTTTTTAGACCGCCGGCAGGCGAGGCGTACGCCCGGGTGGAATCTTCGCGGGGAATTCAGGGATTTTATCTGGTTTCCGACGGGTCTTCCAAACCGCAGCGTTGTAGAATTCGGGTTCCCAGTTTTGCCAATCTTTCCGTGCTGCCAAAAATATTGCAGGGTGTCCAGGTTGCGGATGTTGTGGCGATTATGGGGAGTATTGATTTTATTGTGCCGGAGATTGACCGATGAATTATCTTTTTCAACCCGACCAACTGGTTGCCCTGGGAGGGGCGGGATTGCGCACCTTGGCGGCGTGGGCCGGTTTGCCGGTTTGGGCGGCGGATATGACAGGTACCGTGTTGGTGATGTTCGGGTTGTTCGGGTTTTGCGCACTGGCTGTAATGGTGTTGGTATACGGTGAACGGAAAATTGCCGCGCATATGCAGGCCCGGATTGGTCCCATGCGTGTCGGCTGGCATGGTATTTTACAGGTAATCGCAGATACCATAAAACTGATGCTCAAAGAGAGCGAGATTCCGACCCAAGCGGACCGGCCGTTGTATCGCGCCGCACCCTATGTCGTTTTTGTGGCGGGATTTCTTGCGTTGATTGCAATACCGCTGAATAAAAATTTAGTGCCGGTGAGCCTGAATGTCGGCTTGCTTTATATTCTTGCCATCGGGACGCCCGGTGTGATCGGCATTTTGATGGCCGGCTGGAGCTCGGGAAATAAATATTCGCTTTTAGGCGGTATGCGCTCGGCAGCACAGATGATTAGTTATGAAATTCCGTTGGTCCTCTCCGTCTTGGGTGTGGTCATGTTGGGGCAGACGCTGGATTTGTATAAGCTGGTTGAGGCGCAGTCGATATGGTATATCGTTTTCCAGCCGCTGGGATTTATTATTTTTCTGATTGCCGCAGTGGCCGAGACCAACCGGAATCCATTTGATATCCCTGAGGCGGAATCGGAGCTGACAGCAGGGTTTCATACCGAGTACGGTGGTATCCGGTTTGCGTATTTTTTTTTAGCAGAGTACGTCAATATGTTTGTACTGAGCGCGCTCGGTGCAACCCTGTTTTTCGGCGGTTGGCGCGGACCCCTGCTGCCGGGATGGTGCTGGTTTCTTTTGAAAACCGGCGCAATTTTATTTTTGTTTTTTTGGTTTCGCTGGACGTATCCACGGCTGCGGACCGATCAGCTTATGGCTTTATGCTGGAAAGTGTTGACGCCGCTGGCATTTATTAATATTTTGATAACCGGATTGATATTGATTTTATTATGATTATTTTATAGTAGGGCGGGATAACCCCGCCCCTGCAGTGAAAAGGATGAAATGAAACGATTTTTCAAAGAACCCTGGGATGTTGTTATAAGCTTGGTCAAAGGATTGGCGATAACGCTGCGCCAACTTTTTTCCAAGCCCTGTACAATTCAGTATCCGGAGGAACGTTTGATATGGCCCGATCGTACCCGGGGCCGGCTTGTTTTGCCGCGTGATCCGGAAACTGGAAAAAATCGTTGTACCGCCTGCATGATTTGTCAGCGTAGTTGTCCCAACGGGTCCATTGAAATTACCGGCCGGACCAATGCCGCAGGCAAGAAAGAGGCGGAGGATTATTTACTTCATCTGGACCGGTGTACATTTTGCGGGATATGCGTGGAGGTCTGTCCGTTTGATGCACTGCGTATGTCACATGAGCATGAACTGGCGGTGACGGATAAAACCGCGTTGACACTGCATTTGCAGAATGAATCAATTGAGTTTAATGAAAAATGGCGGGGCGGATTACCCGGCAAGCAGGATTGACCGCAACCGTGTTGAAGAGAAAAGGAGTTTGTCCGGCATGACACTAGCTACGATCGGTTTTTATATTCTTAGTATGATCGCCATCATTGCTGCGGTGGTGACCGTGACCAGCCGTAATTTGTTGTATGCGGTATTGGCTTTGGCAGTTGCCTCGCTGGCAGTTGCCGGTTTGATGCTGACGTTATCCGCCGAATTTTTAGCGTTTGTCGTGATTTTGGTTTACGTGGGTGCTGTAGTGGTGATCGGTGTTTTTGCTGTGATGCTGACCGGGCAGTTTAAAAAGCCCACACTGCCGCCCAGCAATGAACTCAAAATTCTTGGTGCCGGGGTTGCAGCCGCCCTGACAGGCATATTAATCGGGGTGGTATTAGTACAACCGATTGCGCCGGTTTCGGCCGCCCATACGGTATCCGTACAACAGATCGGCCGCTTATTACTTACCGAGTATGTATTGCCGTTTGAATTGGTCTCCGTGCTGTTGTTGGCGGCACTGGTGGGCGCCATTGTGATTGCCCGGGGCAAGGAGGCGCAATGATGGAAGGATTGAGTATGATTCACTATCTGATTGTTTCAATTGTTTTGTTCGGCATCAGCCTTTATGGTGTTTTTACCCGGAGGAATGCCATCGCGCTTTTACTCGCAATCGAATTGATTATGTTGGCAGTGGCTTTGAATTTTACTGCTGCAACCTATTTTTTGGGACATGCCGGCGGCCAGATTTTTGCTATTTTTATTATTACCGTTTCGGCGGCTGAAGCCGCAGTGGGATTGGCCCTGGTCATTGCAATCTATCGCAGGCAAAAAAATGTGGATCTTGACCAATTAACGCTTTTAAAGGGATGAGCTGAAAATGAGGAGTTTTGCATGATTGACCATGCCTGGATTATTCCCGTGCTGCCATTGGCGGCTGCTGCGCTGGTAGCATTGTTAGGCAGGCGGGCAAGTAAAATTGCCGGGAGCATCACTGCGGGTGCCGTGTTTTTTGCACTGATTATTTCGCTTAAACTATTGACCAGGCTGATTGTCAATCCCGGTGTTAATCAGGTCACTGTTCCCTGGGTTGAATCAGCCGGCAAGCTGGCTTTGGAAGCCGGCATGTTGATTGATCCGCTTTCAGTTTTGATGCTGGTGCTGGTTACATTTATTTCCTTGATGGTGCAGATATATTCCCTGGGATATATGGCGGAGGACCCGGACAAACCCCGCTATTTTTCCTATATATCGCTGTTCACCTTTTCCATGATCGGGCTGGTTATGGCCAACAATCTGGTTATGATTTATATGTTCTGGGAATTGGTGGGTCTTTCCTCTTATTTATTGATCGGGTTTTGGTATCAGAAACCCGAAGCTGCCAATGCCGGAAAAAAAGCGTTTATTGTGACCCGGTTTGGTGATTTGGGATTTTTAATCGCAATATTGCTGCTGGGATTTCTGCTGAATACCTTTAATGTTATTGAAATCGGTCAGGCGGCAACAGCGGGGAAGTTAAGCGGTGGCATGGCAACCCTGCTGGCATTGCTTATTTTTGCAGGCGCGGCCGGCAAGAGTGCACAATTTCCTCTGCATGTTTGGCTGCCGGATGCCATGGAAGGTCCGACACCGGTTTCTGCGTTGATTCATGCAGCAACGATGGTGGCGGCCGGTGTTTTTTTTGTGGCGCGGGTCTATCCGGTTTTTCAGGCGTCTGAAACAGCGATGCTGGTGATCGCTTATGTGGGAGGCTTTACCGCGATTTTTTCCGCCAGCATCGGCTGTGTACAAAATGACATCAAACGTATTTTGGCATTTTCCACGATTTCACAACTGGGGTATATGATGATGGCCCTGGGGTGCGGCGGTTACAGTGCCGGCTTGTTTCATTTGATGACCCATGCGGCATTCAAAGCACTGCTTTTTTTAGGCGCCGGATCGATCATTCATGCAGTGCATACCAATAATATCTGGGAGATGGGTGGTTTGCTGCGGCGGATGGGAATTACCGGGACAACCATGTTGGTTGCTTCATTGGCATTGGCAGGTGTTTTTCCTTTTTCCGGTTTTTTTAGCAAGGACGCTATTTTGTTTGCCGCGTTTGATGCCGGGCGCATGGATTTGTTGGTGATTGGTCTGGTGACTGCGTTGTTGACCAGTTTCTATATTTTCCGGATGTTTTTTATTGTTTTTGCCGGTCAACCGTCGCATGGGCATCGCGGACATGAATCCCCCCCCAATATGACAGTACCGCTTATTTTTTTGGCATTGCTTTCTATTGGTTTGGGATTTTTCCACAACAGCTTTAGTCGTTTTATCGCGCATGCCTTTGGGGCTGTTCAAGAAACAGCGAGCCATCATAACCGTTTGATTCCCATGTTTGCTTTTTTAGCTGCGGTCCTTGGTTTTGGTTGGGCCTATATTGTTTATGCGCAAAAAGCGGTGTCAGCTGCACTTTTGGAGCGGCGATTTTCTTTTTGGCACCGGTTGATTGGCAACAAATATTATATTGATGAACTATATGCTTTTTTTGTCCGCTATGTGCTGTTTGCCCTTTCGGAAGGGCTGGCTTGGTTTGACCGGCACATTATTGACGGCGCGGTGGATGGTTTAGCCTGGCTCTGCCGGGTTGGCGGCGAAGGTATGCGCCGGTTGCAAGTAGGACGACTGCATGCCTATTTGCTGGCGTTTTTTGTCGGATTGATTGTGATGATCGTTACCTTGCTGATTGCCAATGACGATGTCATGGCGTTTTTGCTGTAAAGGTACCATTCTATAAAAATTCACGGATTTACCCGGCATACGCCGGGCAGGCTGTCCGTGGTATTTTTGTCGAGAGATGTTCGCCCTGCCTAGAGCATGGCAGGATGTCGCACCGAGTAGTTAAAAACCATATTCGGTGCTCCACCTTCGGCGATATTTTTACTTGCTTCATCGATGGACTTACGTCCATCGTGTTCGCACTAGCACGATAAGGAGTGTTTTTCATGTTGTTATCAAGTATTTTGGCCACACCGCTGGTGACGGCGCTGGTGATCATGTTTTTGCCGCGTGAACGCACGACCTGGCCCCGTTGGGCAGCGCTGGCCGGAACCGTGCTGGCGGTGATACTGACAACCCTATTGGTGATGCGTTTTGATGGTGCTGCCGGCGGTTATCAGCTTGCGGTGACCATGCCATTGATTCCTTCCATCGGGATTCAATATGCCCTGGCAGTAGACGGCATGGGACTTGTCATGGTCATTTTAACTGCGATTATTATTTTTACCGGTGTTTTGGCATCCTGGGAAGTCGACAACCGGCCTCAGGAATTTTTTGCATTTCTGTTGGTATTGGTCACCGGCGTGTTCGGCGTGTTTATTTCCCGTGATTTGTTTCTTTTCTTCCTTTTTTACGAGATCGCAGTATTGCCGATGTATCTGTTGATCGGCATTTGGGGGACCGGAAAAAAAGAGTACTCCGCCATGAAGCTGACGCTTTATTTGATGCTGGGGAGCGCACTGATGCTGGTGGGAATCCTTGCGCTGTATTTTAGCGGCGCTGTTCAGAATTTTCATCTTGAGATAATTGCTCAAAAAATGTTTACACCCGGGTTTCAAAAAATAGTTTTCCCGGTCCTGTTTTTGGGTTTCGGAATACTGGCAGGATTTTGGCCTTTTCATACTTGGTCGCCGGACGGACATGCTTCGGCACCAACAGCGGTTTCCATGCTGCATGCCGGCGTTCTGATGAAGCTGGGGGCTTTTGGTATTATCCGTATTGGGATTGAATTGCTGCCCATTGGGGCGAGTTTTTGGGCACCCTATTTGGCGCTGTTTACCTTGGTTAATATTGTTTACGGTGCCATGGTGGCTATGGCCCAAACCGATCTTAAATATGTGATTGCCTATTCGTCGGTCTCGCACATGGGGATTGTTTTGCTGGGTATTTGCACACTTCATCCCATTGCTTTAAATGGTGCGGTTTTGCAGATGTTTTCCCACGGCATTATGACCGGTCTTTTCTTCGCCCTGGTGGGGATGGTTTATGGCAGGACCCATACGCGAATTATTCCCGAGATGGGCGGATTGGCAAAAAAAATGCCTTTTTTAGCCATGGCATTTACTGTCGGCGGGTTGGTTTCCCTCGGGTTGCCCGGATTTTCCGGATTTGTCGCTGAGTTGCTGGTTTTTCTGGGCGCGTTTCAAGTAAGACCCATCTTAACTGTTATTGCAGTAACCGGTATTTTATTTACGGCCATTTATGTGTTGCGGGTTGTCCAGAAAATATTTTTTGGACCTGAAAAAACCGCCTTTGCAATCATTTCGGATGCTAATTTTATTGAAAAACTTTGTCTGAGTATTTTAATGTTGGTGTTGCTCGCGGTGGGGATTTACCCGAAAGTATTGATTCAATTTATTAATTTGAGTATTGAGCCGATTCATGCGCTGTTGGGAGCTGTTCAATGATGAACTGGTACCATCTTCAACCTGAAATAATTATTGCAATCACCATGGCGGTTCTCTTGGTTTTAGATCTGATGGTGAAATCAGGTCAGCGTAAGTGGCTGTCCGTGACGGCATTGCTCGGGACAGTGTTGGCGCTGGCAAGTTTATGGTGGGCGCCTTTGGGTGGTTTTCAGCAGGCTTTTGTTTTGGACGGCATCGGCCGGTACATAAAAGCGATTATTTTGGGAACCGCCGCCCTGGTGATTTTATGTGCCTGGGATTTTGACCTGGTTTGGAAAAGACCGCTGGGTGAATTTTTTGTATTATTGCTGGCTTCCACCTTGGGCATGCTCTTTTTGGCATCAGGCACGGAGCTGGTCTTATTGTATGTTGGGCTTGAATTGGCGACATTTCCTCTGGTCTTGCTGACAGCCTATTGCCCTCAGGATGCCCGGTCAGCGGAAGGTGGGCTGAAATATTTAATTCTGGCGGCGCTGGGTTCGGCAGTTTTTATTTTTGGGTTTTCATTGGTCTATGCCATCACCGGCGCAACCACATTGGATGTGTTGCGAGAGACCGTCGCAGCGTGTTTTGATTCTCCGGTTGTTTTGACAGGCCTGCTGCTTATGCTGGCTGGACTGGGATTTAAAATCGGACTGGTGCCGTTTCATATGTGGGTGCCGGATGCCTATGAGGGCGCACCCACACCGGTGACCATGTTTATGTCGGTTGCCGGTAAGACTGCCGGGCTGATTTTGGCGGTCCGGATTTTGGCAGGTGCTTTTTCAGCTGTTCAGGAGACATGGGGAAGTTTTTTGGCGGTTTTATCAGCGGCAACCATGTTGTTGGGAAATTTTGCTGCGATTCCGCAAAAAAATATTAAGCGCATGTTGGCCTATTCGGCAATTGCGCAAGCAGGCTATTTGATCATGGGATTGGTCGCCTTTGAGGTGATGGGAATTTCTTCAATGCTGTATTATCTGGCAGCCTATTTGTTTACCAATTTAGCGGTGTTTGCAGTGGTGATCGCAGTTGAGCGTCACACTGGATCTTGTGATATTTCCGCCTTCAATGGGTTGGCGCAAGTGTCGCCGCAGCTGGGGCTGATTATGATGCTGGCGCTTCTATCCCTGGCGGGGATACCTCCCCTGGCAGGTTTTACAGCTAAATTTTATCTTTTTGCAGCAGTGTATGGTCAAGGCTTTGTTTGGCTGGTGGTGTTGGCAGTGCTCAATTCAGCACTGTCACTCTATTATTATTTGCGCGTCGTGCGTGCGGTTTATATAACGCCGCCGGCTGCAAATGCCGCCGGTCCATGGGAAGTCCCCGCGCCTTTGGCAATTGTGCTGGCAGTGACAGTCATCGGTATTTTGCTTCTGGGCATCTATCCGGGACCGTTTGTTGAGATGGCACGTATCGCTGCGGCATTTGTTTTATAAAGATCAACGGGCCGACGCCCATTGTGTTCGCGCCGGCAGGATAAAACAAGCCGGGGCGGATCTTTCCTCAATTGCAATTATTGGAAAATATTGTATAATCATGTTCAATTCATTTATGGATTGATTTTAGCCAATCCCGGATGAATAGGCCGGGGAGGCGAAAAAGTATGAAGAAGCAACACTCGTTTTCACGGCAGCGTACAGAACAAACCCAGGTATTTGTACCTTGTGCACCCGAACTGGCTTACTGCACTGATTGCGGGAAAAACCGGAGCACCGGTCAATGCCCCCGCATAATATCCTTTCATAACGGAGGACGTCGGATTGACGGAGAACCGGAAAGGTCTACTCAAAAAAAAGACCAGTATTAAGCTGGAATTTTCCATCTGGGTTATTTTGCTGCTTTTGATTACCTCAGGAACGATTGCATGGTTTTTATTACAGGCGGAAAGCAAAGCCTTGACCAGGGAAGTCACGCGCCGGGGTATTGCCTTGACGCAGTATGTTGCCACCCACAGTGTAGATCCTTTTTTAACCGATGACAAATTAACCCTGGCAACCTTGGTTGCTGATGTGATGAAAGATGCAGATATTATTTATGCAGCGATTATTGACCGGGATGGCCGGGTGATTGCATCGGGAAAATCAGATGAAATCGGAAAAGCCTATCAAAGACCGAAAGGGTTTTATCCGCTTGACCGTCCCGAACCCAAGATTGCGAACTGGCTTCATCCGGAAGAGGGATGGGTCATTGATATCGGCATGCCGCTTATCCTCGAGGGCAAAGCGAAGATTGGCGAGATTCATCTGGGGATATCCTGCTCGACGATCAGCAAGGTTGTCTCAGCGGCCTGGCAAAGCGCGGTCGGGTTGGTCGTATTTTTTATGTTGGCCGGTTTGGTGGGCTCCATTATTATTGTGACCATTATGCTTCGGCCGGTTTCTGAATTGATGCGCGGTGCTGAAGCGATTGGTCGTGGTAACCTGGATTACCGTATTCCGCCGGTACGCCGCAATGAGTTGGGCCAGTTGGCGGAAACATTTAATTTGATGACCGAGGAATTGAGAGTTGCCACCGAGCAGGCATTGGAGCAGGAGCGGATTAAAAAAGAACTCCAGGTGGCCCAACAGATTCAGCAAATGCTGCTGCCCAAGCATTTGCCTGAAATTGAAGGTTATTCTTTTGGATCGCTTTATCGCAGCGCCAAAGAAGTGGGCGGTGATTATTATGATTTTTTTCAAATCGATCCTGAGCATCTTGGGGTTGTTGTGGCGGATGTGTGCGGGAAGGGTGTGCCGGCCGGATTGTTGATGAGCGTGGCGCGCAGTATTTTAAAAAGTATCGCCCCCGCACAGCTCTCGCCGGGACAGGTGCTCAAGGCATTGAATCGGGTTCTTATCAATGACTTCAGCCGTGGCTTGTTTATTACGATGTTTTATGCGATCATCGATGTAAGTAAACGGACCATGGTTTATACTTCGGCAGGCCACAACCCGGTTTTGGTCTACCGGAAGAAAAAGGCGGAATGCCTGGAATTGAATATGAATCCGTCGTGCCTCCCTTTAGGTGTTGACGGAACCGGAGTATTTGATAAATTAGTACAGGAAAAAAAATGTGCCCTGCAAAAGGGGGACGTGGTCATTTTTTATACAGATGGCGTGACAGAGGCAATGAATGGGAGCGGTGAAGAATTTGGCATTGAAAGATTGACCGAATCTTTGCAAGCGAATGCAGGGGAGAGTCGGGCTGATGAAATGATTGCTGTCTTAGATCGGGAGTTAAACCAATTTTGCGGCGATGTCGATCAGAGCGATGATATTGCCGTTGTCACCATGAAAGTTGAGTAATACCACCAAAGAAGGGGAGTTTCATTCATGCGCAGAGACGGTTCCATTACCATAGACGTTAGAAAAAAAGAAGAGCAGGGTGTCACGATTGTAGATGTTGCAGGGGTTGTGGATACCGGGACAACGCTTATTTTGGACGAGCATCTATCGGCCCTCTTGCGTGATGATCAATATAAATTGATCATCAATCTGATTGAAGTCACCTATGTTTCATCTGCCGGTTGGGGTCTGTTCATCAGCCTTTTACAGAAGACCCGTGAACAAAAGGGAGATATTAAATTGGTGGCCATGAGCCAGGAAGTCCGGAATGTTTTTAATATGCTCGCATTTTCCAATCTTATTTCCGCTTACTTGACTGAAGAAGAAGCGGTCGCTGCATTTCAACAAAGCTGACGGAATTGAATATGAAAAAAACAGCCCTCCGGGCCGGATTGGTGGCACTGTTGTTTGTCGCAGGGTGTGCTGCTGAAAAAACCCCTTCTTTGCCGGTATTCATTGAAACGGTAGCAGTCGACCGGAAACCTCACAGCATGATCCAGGATATCCTAAAAGAAAAAATACTGGTGAGTTGCTTTGGCAGCGAAAGTATTGTTGCCGTATTCTTGAAAAACAAAACAGTTGATAAAAAATATACAGTTCGCAAAGGGCCGGCGGGTATGATTCGCGATGCGCGCAACCAATTTATTTATTGCCTGCATGCGCATGAAAATGCGATTGTTATTCTGGGCGGGAATCCCTTGCGTGTGAAGCGTAAATTAGGTACCGGTGCCATGTCTCTGTCCGGCGGCGCCATGCGGCCCGGTTGGAATGAGCTCTGGATTTGTGATGGCCTCTCTGCGGTTTCGGTTTTGCAGACACCATACATTAAATTAAAGAAGAAGATCCAGTTGGGACGCTATCCCCAGCATATTGCTTTTTCACGTGACGGTCGGCGGGCGTATATAACCCTCAAAGGGGAAAATGCGGTTGCGGTTGTGGATACGAAAAAACGGGAAAAAATAATGGATATCCCAGTGGGGATTTATCCCAAAGATATTATTATTTCGGGGAACACCGCGTGTGTCTCCAATTTTGGTTCCCAAGATATCTCGATGATTGATATCGAGAAAAATAAAGAAGTTGCCCGTATCAAGGTGCGCAAAAATCCCAATTCACTCTCCATTCACAAAAATACGCTCTGGGTTTCCTGTGAACGTTCTTACCGGTTGATGGCGATTGATATTAATCAGGCAAAGATTATCGGGACGGTAAAAGTCGGCTTCTATCCCGGAGCGGTCAAAGCACTCAAGGATGGGTCCCTGGTGGTTGCCGCACCCAAGAAAAACCGGATTGCATTTGTTACCTTGCAAGACGGGATACCTGCCAAAGATTAAACGTTGTTTGGTTGTTTACGCCTATTGTGCGACATGTCCATCGGTTATCGGATGTTTTTTTATTTTAAAATGTAGTTATTTTGACGCGCCAGCCTCAATAGTTTTGAGTCGAACTTCGACGATACCGGGATTTTATAAAAAATAGTTATTGCCGGGAATCCCGGTAATGTTGACAAAACCCTGGAATCCTGGTATTTTATTGATATGAAAATACATATTCCCAACAGCGCATTTCTAGGAAATATAGATCCATTTTTTCGGGGATTTGATCCCTTAGGTCCCAATCGGCTTGAGATTACAGCGAATGAAAAGTGGATCTCTGTACATCCTGTTGTTTTATCAATGATCGCAGCATTAGGTGTTTCGAGGAAACCAAAAATAAAATGTGAGAAGCTTGAAGCAAAATCAAAGCATTATCTTGTTCGTATGGGGCTTTTCAAAATGCTAAATATACCATCCGATATCAGCATTGTAGAGCACGAGCCGGCTGGAAGATTTATCCCATTAACACAGATTCATACATCTACGGACCTTACAAGATTGATTACAGAAATGATTCCGTTATTACACCTTGAGCCTGAGCAATCTCAAACCATTGGTTATATTATTAGCGAGCTGGTGCGTAATGTGATAGAACACGCAGCCTCAAAGGATGGCGCTTTTTTATGCGCGCAGTACTACAAGAAAAGCAATACCATTCGGATTGGCATTGCCGATACCGGTGTTGGTATTAAAACCGCAATTAACCAGTCTTATTCCGCAAATACGGATTTGGAAGCGATCCAATTGGCTCTTTGGCCGGGGATTACCGGCGTAACCCGCAGGGAAGGCGGAAGCGAGCAAAATGCAGGTGCCGGATTATTTTTTATCAAGTCCATTGCATGGGTAAACCGCAATTTTTTTATTATTTATAGCGGGAATGCCATTTACAAATTACTGAGAAGGTCGCCAACATCGCGGTTGCGTTTAAACGCTGATTCATTAAAAGACAGACACTCCACAGACGAGCAGCTTCCATTTTGGCCGGGAGTCATTGTTGGAATAGATATTAACCTTGATCAAACGGAAGAATTTTCCAATTTATTGGATGCGATACGCAAGGTATACACAGATGCCATTAAAGAGAGAAGAAAAGCGAGATACAGGAGTCCGAAATTTACATGAAAAAAATTTCTGTGATTGATCGGGCGGGCGCTTTTTCCGAAAACAAGGATAT
>Ga0255443_1011_pt1 | contig 19933 bp, 8 predicted proteins | sample ANMaggSSYBR02D11_FD_182641 | JGI IMG/M metagenome (GOLD analysis project Ga0255443, IMG submission 182641) | Sediment cell enrichment communities from methane seep in Santa Monica Basin, California, United Staets - ANME aggregate JGI... | ecosystem: Environmental > Aquatic > Marine > Cold seeps >... | reverse complement strand
ATATTGTTCCTGCTCGCTTTTGCTGGCTGGGCTGTCATTCGATCCTTGAATCCGGAAATTAACAGCACTGAAAAACCGATGGAATTGGCATTTATCAATGCCATTCTGAATTCGGAGACATTTCCCCCTCACGATCCCTGGCTCTCCGGTTATGCGATTTCCTACTATTACTTTGGTTATATTCTGGTTGCGATGCTGGCAAAAGTTACCGGAACGCTGGGCAGTGTGGCATTTAACCTGGGTGTTTCGTTAATCTTTGCCTTGTCTGCTGTTGGATCGTTTGGGATCTTGTTCAATTTAACCGCATTAAAGGATAAGCGGTGGAAATCATTTTTAATGCCATCCTTGCTTGGTCCATTTTATGCCCTGATCATCAGTAATTGGGAGGGATTCCTTCATTTCCTCCATTCCCGGGGATTGTTCTGGAAAATTGATTCAACCGGTCAGTTAGTTTCTCCATTCTGGCGCTGGCTGGACATTCAGAACCTGGTATCTCCCCCGACTGAAAACCTATTTGGTCACTGGTGGTGGTGGCGGGCTTCCCGGGTTATTCAAGATTATGATTTTTCTGGCTATGGAAAAGAAGTTATCAGTGAATTCCCGTTTTTCTCTTTCCTACTGGCTGATTTACATCCCCATGTGCTGTCTTTGCCATTTGTATTTCTGATCGGAGCTTTTGCTCTGGAGCTGTACCTGCAGCCTAGAAAGGAGACTTTCCTCTGGCTGCGTATCATCCCGCTTGAGATTTCACCCCTGTTCTTTGGTATCCTGGCCTGGCTTGTGGGAAGCATGGCATTCCTTAATACCTGGAATTTTCCTGTGTACGTGGGTCTTCTTGCTGGAGCATATGTTTTGAGAAATAACAGGGACAGATCTGGTTGGCCGCTGGTAGATCTGCTGAAAGAATTCCTTTTCCTGGGCTTTACACTCGGTGTCACCGGAGGGTTGCTATACCTCCCCTGGTACCTTGGTTTTGCCTCCCAGGCTGGAGGAGTAATTCCCAACGTTTTATATATCACCCATGGATCCCAGTTCTGGGTAATGTTTGGACCATTGTTGATTCCAATTTTTGCCTGGTTGATATGTACCTGGAGACGGCGAAAAGCCGACCGGGATTTAAAAACCGGACTTATGTTATCCGGCATCCTGGTCCTGGGTTTATCTATATTTATGCTGGCACTCATTGGGTTGATGAGCTGGCTCCCCATCGAAGTTGGAGAAGATTCCCTGGTGGGTATATTCCTGGGATCTGTCGGCGCTTCTGATCTCTCTCAGGTTATGGTTGAAGGTTTTATACGCAGGATCACAGTTCCAGGGACTTTGCTAACCCTCTTTGCCTTGTCAGTTTTGAGCTTGGGATTAGTATTCCACCGCCGCAGACCGGAGGCGGCAGAAGGTGATTCAATAACAGCTTCTGACTTACCGGATAATTTTATCTTCCTTCTTGTTTTGGGAGGGATGCTTCTGGTCCTTGTCCCAGAGTTTGTTTTCCTGAGAGATTTATTTGGATACCGGATCAACACTATATTTAAATTCTATTACCAGGCCTGGTTGTTGTGGAGTACCGTTGCAGCTTATGGGACAATAACCCTCTTCCGAAATCTTAAATCCCCGCCCCGGTACGTTGTGTTCTTTGGGTTGGCGCTCTCAATGATAATGGCTTTGTTTTACCCGATCATCAGCCTTCAATCCAAGACCAACAACTTTTACCGGGAGGGAGGTTTGACTCTGGATGGTTTTTACCTTTATTCAGCTGCTGATGCAGAAGCAGTGGAGTGGCTCCGGGAGGCACCCCCGGGGGTGATTGCTGAAGCTGTGGGAAGGAGTTATTACTCATCCGATGCTCGCATGGCTACTTACAGCGGTAAACCGAACGTACTCGGGTGGGATTTCCACGAAATCCAATGGCGGGGAGGCAGTGAGCTGGTCATACCTAGAAAAGAAGATATGTCTGTCCTCTACTGCACCCATAATTGGGATACCGCGAAAGCGATATTGGAAAAATATCAAGTAAGTTATCTTGTTGTGGGAGATGTAGAATACACTATTTATGAACCCGGAAAAGACTTTTGCCCAAATGGTTTGATTGAGGAAAAGTTCATTAAAAATATGATCACTGTCTATCGTAATGAGCGGCTGTCCATATATGCGCCCGGGGGGCTCCCTGGTTTGCCGGATCGACAATAATATTTATTTGCAGTAGTATGTCAGATGAGATAGGTATGAAAAACCAAACAAAAATCACAACAGAGTTATTTCTCTATGGGCTGATCTTTATCCTGGCCGCAGCGCTGCGCTTAGTACTCCTTGGAAAGACACCGCTGGTAGAAACTGAGGCGTCCTGGGCTTACCAGGCCTGGCAGATCTGGCAAGGGGAATCCATTCGTCCCGGCTCCCTGGTAAGCTATCTGTCCATCACAGAAGCGCTGTTTTCTATTTTCGGCAGTGGAGATATTATTGCCCGGGTCTGGCCGGCCCTTGCTGGCAGTTCGATCATTTGGGTCGCATTTATCATCCGGGATCGCCTGGGACGGATTCCTGCCCTGATCCTGGCTGCTGGTTTGGCGATAGACCCTGCGCTGGTTTCCTTATCCCGATTTGCTGGAAGCCCTGTTCCCGCCCTGGTTTTTATCCTGCTGGCAGTTGTAACTTTTCATCACCACAAGTTTAAGTGGTCTCTGATATTTTTGTTTTTAGGGTTCTTTTCAGGACCCTCGTTTTGGATGGGTGCCGTGGTGCTGGGAACCACTCTGTTGCTCAGCAATACCCTTAAAATCCTGGATGCAAAACAGTATTTCCTGACAAGGTTTTTGGATATCAAAAAGGACCGGAATTCTTCTTTGCCAGGGGCCTGGGAATTTTTCCTGCCAGCGCTGGTTGTAGTTGGTGTTGGATCATTTTTCTTTTCGCAGTTTCAAGGACTCAGTGCCTGGATCACAGCGCTGCCAGAATTCCTGTCGGGTTGGATTTCGCCATCCGGGGTCAGCCCTTATAAAATGTTGGCGGCTCTGGGTGTCAGTAATCCCCTGATCGTCATCTTTGGAGGATTGGGTTTCGTTTCAGCCTGGAAGAATAATGACCGGATAGGGAAAATCAGCGCCCTTTGGTTTGGCGTTTCCTTGTTGTTAGTGCTGATTTATCCGGGGAGGCAGACAGCTGATCTGATCTGGGTAGTGTTTCCTCTCTGGGCAGGCGCGGCAAAAGAGCTGGCCAGAATTGGGCAAGCTGTTGAATTCTCCTGGGTCACAAATACCCTATCCGGGATGATCGCAGTATTATTTATGCTCAATTGGCTGACGTTTACCGGGATGATAAACCAGCAGGGAAATCAAAAAGCAATTCTTCTGCAATGGGGTTTGATTGCTGCCTCCATAGCCTTAGGGCTGCTGGTGATGACAATTGTTGCCTCCGAATGGGGCTGGCCGTCTGCAAAAAAAGGTTTGGTTGTCGGACTGAGTGGAGCCTTAGGTATCTATTTGCTTTCCGCCCTGGCGCAAGGAGCCTATTTGCAGGTAGGTAATCCTCATTCTCTATGGACAGAAGGATCCGGTTCAGGACAGATCGATCTGCTGCTGGATACGATAGCAGAGGTTAGCGTAGCTGAAACAGGTCGACAGGATAGCATTCAAGGTGCCGTTATCCAGGAAAATTCATCACTGAAATGGGCTCTCCGGGATCTTAAAGAATTTGAGTTTTTGGAAGTATATAATCCAGAAATAGCAGCCCCGATTTTGATTACTAATGAAATTGATAACCTTCAGGTGCCGTTTGCTTTTTATCGCGGTCAAGATTTTGTGATCGCCACCAATCCTGCAGGGAATGCTGTTTTTCCGGAAGATTGGATTAGCTGGATTGCATTTCGCGATGGGCCCATTGAAACAGAAAAAATAATCCTCTGGGTTCGGCACGATATTCTGCCCGGGGAAAAATATCCAACTGGCGAGAATTAATTTGTTATTGGGAAGTAAAATGCTCGGTTGTCTAGAATCCTGAGTGTTTTAATGGTTTGAGGAGAGGGAATGAGTTATCCGAAAATAGTAGCAATTGACGGACCTGCAGCATCTGGAAAAACTACTATAGCTAACCAGTTGGCAGAGCGATGGAAGTATCTTTTTTTTGATACAGGAGTGATGTACCGGGCAGTGACCTGGCTTGCCCTGGAGAAACAAATACCCATTAAGGATGAACCTGCAGTCTCAGCATTGGCAGAAAAAATTCAGATTGATATTGAGCCTTCCTCAAAGGATGATGGTCGGGAATATGATGTTCTGGTAGATGGTGTTGATGTAACCTGGCATCTCCGGAGCCCCAAAGTAGATGCAAAAGTATCCAAAGTTTCCGCGTATCCCGCAGTACGAAAAGCGCTCACCAAACAGCAGCGCCGGATCGGGTTGCGCGGCAAAGTAATTATGGTGGGCAGGGACATCGGGACGGTTGTCCTGCCGGAAGCCGATTTAAAAATATTTCTAGATGCAGATGTCGATGAACGAGCGAGACGGCGTTTTAATCAACGGGTTGATCGCGGTGAACGGGTAGAATTCTCAAAAATCCTGAAGAAATTAAAGAAGCGAGATAAAATAGACTCAACCCGGGAAATTGCGCCGTTATGCGCAGCCTCAGACGCTGTTGTAATAAACACTGACACGCTGTCGGTGATTGATGTTTTATCCGAGATTGAGAAATATGCCCAAGAGTCAATAAAGGATTAATATGGAAGATCAATACCGCGTTCCCTTGCATATCCGAATTAACCGCAGATTTTTGCGATTGGTTTTCCGGGGGTTATTCCGTTTATTGGGAAAAGTGGAGCTGTTTGGGATGGATAAAATACCTGAACATAATAAGTACGTGCTCGCGTTTAACCATGTCTCCCTGGTTGAAATTCCGTTTATTGGGGCTTTCTGGCCGACAATTGTTGAAATTATCGGGGCAACAGTTGTTTGGGGCCGTCCTGGTGTGGCGATAGTTGCTCGTATGTGGGAAGGGATCCAGGTTAAGAGAACTGAATTTGACCGCGAAGTGTTTAGGAAAGTTAATATGGTAATCGATGCTGGATTTCCCCTGATGATCTCACCAGAGGGAACGCGATCTCATACGCCCGGGTTAGCCCGAGGAAAGCCTGGCATTGCTTATATCATTGATAAAGCCAAGGTGCCGGTCCTGCCAGTGGCTGTTGTTGGAAACACAATTGACTTTTTACGCCAGGGAATTCGGGGAAAAAGACCAACCATCCAGATGTTTGTGGGTGACATGATTTATCTGCCTCCATTGACCGGAAGAGGGGTAGAACGCCGGAATATGCGTCAACAGAATACGGATATAATCATGGCTCGAATTGCAGAGATGCTGCCTGAATCGTATCAGGGTGTGTACTCTGATTATGAGAAAATTCTGGCTGGCGACCCTGTTAATTTTGGGTAATACCTTTCTGGTTTGTTATCTCTAGGGCTGGGTCAGGGGGATTTGTGAAACTTGAACCATGCTATAATCGAGTATAGACTCAAAGCAGCCGGTTTCGACCTAATTCAGGAAATGATGTCGTTCATACTCACCTTATTTAATTCACCTGCATATATTATCTGGCCGGTTGACAGGTTGGGTATTTCAGCATTTGCTGTAATGGCTGCGGGCATCATATTTGGCAATTGGCATTGGCGGGATTATCAGCGGGAAATGAAAGAACGCCAATGGTTCCTGTTTGGTATTTTATTAACCCTTGCACCTTTTACGGCTCTATTCCTCGGTTTCAACTTGCCCCAATGGGGAGCAATTCCCCTGCCTGAGCTGTCCTTGGAACCCTCTGGTGGGACATTGATGATTCTGGTTGCCCTTCCAGTTGTAATATCCGGCTGGGTACTGGGTCCCATCAGTGCCTCCTTGATCGGATTGGTGTCCGGGATATGTTTAGCTTATTGGGATACCCATTCCCCCTATACAATTATTGAATTTGTCGCTTTTTCCCTGCTGGTTTCAGTTGCAATCCGTCAGCGGTATAGGACAGCTGTTTTCAGTATTCTCAGACGTCCCTTCCTGGCGACCCTGCTGATTGCCTGTGTCCATTATCTGTTAAACATCGTCGGTTCTTTCTTCTGGGCATCTGGATCAATTGTAGAAAAAATTGATTTTGCTATATCCAATTCCAGTGTGGGAGTGGTTGCTCTGGCAGGAAGTTTCGCCTTGGCGGGTTTAGTCGCTGAATTTGCCCTGGTGGCTCTGCCGCGAGTAGACGGGATCAAACATAAACTGAAACCTTCCCCGTCAGAGAGCAGCATAAAAGTCCGTTTCCTGAATTATGTTGTTTCTTTAACCCTGGTCCTGGTTTTAGTTTTGCTTTTAGTAAATTGGTTTGTTGCAGGGCGATCCGCAGAGAAGATGGTCCAGCTGCAGATGGAGAATATAGCACGAACGACAACTAATAAAATTCCATTTTTCTTCAATACCGGACAAAGCCTAATCAGTCAGTATGCTTCCGATCTGTCAGGAGGAATGACTGTCCCTGAAGATCTGGATTTGATATTAAAACGAAATTTTAGGTCCATTCCGTTTTTCTCTCAATTATTTGTATTTGACAGCAATCACGAGCAGATTGGTGCCTATCCGGACCAGGAAGTACCGGAAACAGCATTTACAACGGAATTCTATTCCGGGTTGGGATCGGCATTGAACGGGGTGCCAGTCCAGGTTTATGTTTCACCTCCCTCTGGAATCGGGAACAAAACAGTGATTACCTTTATGGGGAGCATTCCAGCTGAGGAAGGTTTGCCGGGAGGTGTGCTGGTTGGATTAGCTGATCTGGAATCCAATCCTTTTACCCAGCCAATTCTCAGTGATCTGGTGGGGATCAACGATTTGGGAGGGGTAGGGTATTTGCTTGACGAACAAGGACGGGTTTTATATTCTTCAGAAGAAACCCTGTTTGGTTTGTATTTCCCTAGTTTTGAACTTACTCCCGATGAGGTGTTTTCCAAACAAACAACGGCTGATGGTGCCCGACAGTTGGTTTATATCCGCTCGGCCTTAGGCCGTCCCTGGACGGTGATGCTGACCATTCCAGCTGTAAGAGCACAACAACTAGCTCTCGATCTGGCTGCACCGCTCTCCGGTGTTGTTTTATTAATAACTGTTCTTACCATGGCTGTGATGTATATTGGATTAAGCTCAGTAGCTGATTCGCTACATGTTCTCACTGAAGAAGCTAACCGGATTGCAAAAGGCGAACTGGATCACCCGCTGCGTATGACCCGGCGTGTTGATGAGGTTGGCCAACTCCGGCGGGCATTTGAAAAAATGCGGCGCAGTTTAAAAAACCGTATGGTAGAGCTAAACCGGCTGTTGAACGTCAGCCAGGGAGTTGCTTCATCTCTGGAGATGGCAGATGCTGTCGACACGATTTTGAGTTCCGCCTTAGAAATCGGAGCATGTTCTGCCAGGATAGTTCTGGATGCGGATATTCTTCCTGAGCATTTCTCGGAAAATGCCGAAATGACCTGTATCGGCAGCGGTGAAGATACTGCCGCTTTCTGTTATCTGGATTCACAGATACTGGAAATAGCCCGCAGCCGGTCCCCGGTTATGCTGACCAACCCTGCCCGGATGCCTTTGCTAGATCTGAATGAAAATGATCCTGTCCCAGGCGCAATTTTGATAGTTGCCCTGCAGCATGAACAGCAGTATTACGGCGCTATCTGGCTGGCCTACCTGGAACCCCATAATTTCCTAGACAGTGAGGTTCGATATATTGTCACTCTGGCAGGGCAGGCTGCCCTGGCCGCTGCTAACTCCTCCCTCTTCGGCCGGGCTGAGATCGGACGCAAGCGGTTGGCAGCTATTCTAGCTTCCACCCCGGATCCGATCCTTGTGTTGGATCACCAGGATAAGTTATTGTTAACTAACCCGGTAGCCGCGGAGCTATTGGGACTGGAAGAGGAACTTGGTATCGGGGATAAGATTGAGCAAGTTACTACTCATCAGGAATTAATTGAACTGTTGAATACAACCTCCCCTGGAAAGATTTCAAAAGAAGTAAAATTGGAAGATGGAAGAGTGTTCCTGGCAACCGCATCGCCTGTGATTTCCGGGGAACACCAATTAGGCCGGGTCTGTGTTTTACGTGACATCTCCCAGCATAAAGAAATGGATGAGTTGAAATCGGATTTTGTGTCTACAGTAAGTCATGATTTGCGCTCCCCGCTGACATTAATGCGCGGTTATGCAACCATGCTGGAAATGGTAGGAGAACTTAACGAACAGCAGCAGAACTATGTTCATAAAATTATTACCGGCGTGGAAAGCATGTCGCACCTGGTTCAAAATTTGTTGGATTTGGGTAGAATTGAAGCTGAAGTAGGCTTAAAATTGGATATGGTTTCCGCGCCTGATGTCATATCCGAGGTAACAGACTCATTTAAGATCCGGGCCAGCCAGAAAAAAATCACCATCCATGTTTCTCAACCCAATCAGACTATCCCATTTATCTCAGCTGATAAAGCGCTGCTTCAGCAGGCCTTGCGTAACCTGGTGGATAATGCGCTTAACTTTAATCAACAGAAAGGAGAGGTCTGGGTCCGATATAAAATGGAAGATGGTCGGATCATTTTTGAGGTAGAGGATACCGGAATAGGAATCTCCCCGGTGGACCAGCAGCGGTTATTCGAGCAGTTTTATCGGGTTGAAAGTCGGGAGAAGGACAAACAGGGTGGTACCGGCCTTGGTCTGGCAATCGTTAAATCAATCGCAGAACGTCATGGTGGAGCAGCCTGGGTGGAGAGTGAGCTGGGGTCCGGCAGCACTTTTTACCTGGCAGTGCCGATCCGTCAACCTGAGAGAAAAAGCAAAGCCGAATAATTGTGGTAATAACTATCGGGTTATGGTAGACTGGTCCTGCAATACAGTAAGATGAGCTGTGTGCTGCTGCTGGAAAAACTAAGATGATGGACATGGGGGAGATCAGGAACAACGGGAAAGAACTGTACTGCTGAATCGGATCGATACCCTCTTGACTGCCACCCATTCAACCTGTATAATTGTTAGTTGCATGTTAAATATCAATCCCCTCCAGATATGCGAGCGCTGAAGAGCGTACTCTTTGCGCTTGCTTTTGTGCGTGCTAGTACTAAAACATCTGTTCTGACAGGCGGTGCTGCTTTTTTTGAAGAAAACAGACCTCACACTTGAAATTGTTTTGAGGATTTTGTGACTGAATACTCTGATTGGGAGTTTTCAGAAGGGGATCCGTTTTGTGGATAGGTCTGGGTAGCACAAGAGGAAAGATAAAGCAGGTTCTTGGTGAGGGAAAGTACCTTTATCGGTTGATAGAGCGAAAAACACAGGAGGTTTTCGAGTGAAAACTAAGGGGATACAAAAACTTCGAATCGGGTTAGCTTCACCAGAAATCATCCGCAGTTGGTCATACGGGGAAGTACTAGAACCGGAAACCATTAACTATCGGCGCTTGCGCCCGGAGAAAGATGGTTTATTCTGTGAAGCCATATTTGGGCCAACCCGCGATTACCAATGTCATTGTGGAAAGTATAAAAACATTCGCTATAAAGGGATTGTCTGTGATAAATGCGGTGTGGAGGTAACCCGTTCCGCTGTCCGCAGAGAGAGAATGGGCCATATCGAGCTGGCAGCTCCTGTAGCGCATTTGTGGTTTTCCCGCCGAATCCCATCGATCCTGGGCAGATTGCTTGATATGTCCAGACGCGACCTTGACCGGGTTCTCTACTTTGCCCAATATATTGTTACTTATGTAGACGAGGAAGGTCGTAAGAAAGCTCTTGAACAGCTGGATACCAGGTTTACATCCGACGAAGGTGAAGTTGGGAAAGACTTCACTGAAGACATCAAGCTCAAGGAAATTGAACGGGAAGAAAAATTAGCGGAGCTAGAGACTAAGCAGGATGAAGTAAGAGTTCGGTTTGATGAACAAATTGCTTCGGAATTAGAACCGGTTATCAAACAAGGCCAGCGCCTTGAGAAAACTCTGCAGGATAGTGTAGATACAACTGTCAAAGCTGATATGATTTTCCCGGAAACCGAAGTGGTGATTGTTAAGAAAGGGGAAAAGGTCAGCACAGCGCATATAGCAAATATTCAGGAAGTCGTTAAACAGCGTCTTTCTGAGATTGAAGAAAGTCTTCAGGAAGAAAAAGACAACGAACTCGAGCACATCAAACTGGATGTTGCCAGGATGCGAGCAGAAACCACCCAGGAGATTGCCCAACTGCGCGAAAACCTTAACGCAGCCCTGGATTCGGCGAAATCGGAATATAAACATCTGCGGGAAGAACTGATTGATCTGCAGCCCCTGATATTCCTCGGTGAAATGGAATACCGTGAACTGAGATCTCATTGGGGACAAATTTTCCAGGCTGAAATGGGAGCTGAAGCATTTTATGACATATTAAAACGCCTGGACCTGGATGCACTTTCCAAAGAGCTCTGGCATGAGATTAGAACCACCGGCAGTAAACAAAAACGGAAGAAAGCCACCAAGCGGCTAAAAGTTGTTGATTCTTTCCAGAATACAGAAAACCAGCCGGAATGGATGATTTTAACCGTGCTGCCCGTGATACCGCCTGACCTGCGCCCAATGGTGCAGCTGGATGGCGGACGCTTTGCTACTTCAGATTTAAACGATCTATATCGGCGTGTGATTAACCGCAACAACCGGCTTAAGCGTTTGCTGGAACTGGGCGCACCGGATGTCATTGTAAGAAATGAAAAGAGGATGCTCCAGGAAGCAGTGGACTCCTTGGTTGACAATTCCCAGCGGGGGAAAGCTCTTTCCCGTCGGGGCAGACGAGAATTAAAATCCCTCAGTGATATGCTGAAAGGCAAAAAGGGCCGCTTCCGACGGAACCTGCTCGGAAAACGGGTGGATTACTCCGGACGTTCTGTAATTGTTTCTGGCCCTAAGCTGAAAATGTCCCAGTGCGGTCTGCCTAAAAAGATGGCTCTGGAACTTTTCCGTCCTTTCGTGATTTCCATCCTTGAAAAACGGGGATTCGCTACTAATGTGAAAGGCGCCAAGCGGTTGATTGAACGCAATCGGCCAGAAGTTTGGGAAGCTCTCGAGGAAGCTGTAAAGAGTCGACCTGTTTTGCTGAACCGGGCACCTACGCTTCACCGCCTGGGTATTCAAGCCTTTGAAATCCAGCTGATTGAAGGGAGCGCAATTCAGCTCCACCCCCTGGTATGTCCTGCATTTAATGCTGACTTTGATGGGGATCAGATGGCAGTCCATGTGCCGTTATCTCAAAAAGCGGTAACGGAAGCCCGAGAACTGATGCTTTCAACCAACAACCTGCTCAAACCGGCTAATGGTGAACCGATTATCGCGCCATCAAAAGACATGGTGTTGGGTGTGTTTTTCCTCACCCGTGAAGATGAACGGCCGTATCCAGGTGATGGGCGGGCGTTCTCGACCGGAGATGAGGTAGTAACAGCTTTTCACCTGGATCAGGTGAAAATTCCCACTAAAATTAAACTACTCGTGGATACCTGGTATAACGAAGAAGGTGACCGGATGGAACAGCCGGAAGAACGGGTGATTGAAACCACCGTCGGCCGCACCATCTTTAACATGCACCTTCCCCCGGAAGTACAGTTTGTCAATTGGCCAATAATGAAGGGGGACGTGAAGGACCTGATTACAGAAATATACGAGTATTGTGATAATGACATTACTACCAAAGCAGCTGACGACATCAAAGATTTAGGATTTGAATATGCGACCAAATCCGGCTACTCGATCGCGGTGGCAGATTTGGAGATTCCCCCGGAAAAAGAGGAGATTGTTCAGAAAGCCCTGGACAAAGTCCGAGAAGTGGAGCGCAGCTTCCGACGCGGTTTACTTACAGCTCAAGAGCAGGACGACCGGGTAATTGATATCTGGCAAAAAACCACTGCTGTTGTCGGAGAAGCCGTGAAAGCAAACATGGATCCCCATGGCAATATGGCGATAATGGCTTTATCCGGCGCAACCAAAGGCGGATTTGGTCCTGTATCCCAGCTTGCAGGTATGCGTGGCTTAATGGCTGATCCTTCCGGACAGATTATCCCGCTGCCGATCCGTTCCAGTTTCCGGGAAGGGTTAACGGCGCTGGAGTATTTCATTTCCAGTCACGGTGCCCGCAAAGGGTTGGCAGACACCGCCCTGAGGACTGCGGATGCTGGTTACCTTACCCGCCGCCTGGTGGATGTTTGTCAGGACGCAATCATCAACGCGCTTGATTGTGAAACAGAGAATGCCATTGTATTGGAGCGCTCAGATGATATTGCGGGGCAGACCCTTCAGGATCGGGTTTTCAGCCGTGTTCTGGCAGATCATGTTGTTGATGAAGAAACCGGAGAAATCCTGGTTGAAAAAGGAACCCTTGTCTACCGGGAAATTGCCCGGAAAATCCATAATTCCAACGTGGAAAGTGTTCGGGTATACTCCCCGCTGACTTGCCAACTTGAGTATGGATTATGTGCTAAGTGTTATGGTTTGGATCTGGGACGCGGTAAACCGGTTAGAAAAGGGGCAACAGTTGGTATTGTTGCAGCTCAATCGATTGGTGAGCCTGGAACCCAGCTAACGCTGCGGACTTTCCATACCGGTGGTGTAGCAGCTGCCAGTGACATTACAACTGGTTTACCCAGAGTTGAAGAGCTGTTTGAAGCTCGTAAAGCTCCTAAAGGTGAAGCAGTCCTGACTGAAATTGCCGGAAAGGTAAGCATTGAGAAATCTGATCGCTACAGCGATATGAGGGTAGTTCGGGTAATACATAGCGAAATGGTCAGCGATTCTTATGACCTTGAAAAACGCTGGAGAAAGAGAGTTAAAGATGAAGACAAGGTAGAAGAGGGAGATATACTTGCTTCTTTGGATGCCGATAACCAGCTATTAGCCAAGAATGGGGGATGGGTCCGTATTGAAGGCAGAACCATCATCGTTTCTTACGAAGTTAAAGACGAGAAGTATTATGAAATCCCGAGTAATGCCAGACTGGTGATAGAAGAAGGCGAGAATGTGGAACCTGCCCAGCGCCTTACCGAGGGATCTATGAATACCCACGATATTTTACGCATCAGTGGTCGTCATGCCTGTCAGCAGTATATGCTCACGGAAGTTCAGAAAGTTTACCGATCCCAGGGTCAGGCCATTCATGACAAACACTTTGAGATTGTGATTGGCAAGATGATGTCCCGGGTGAACGTAACGGACTCCGGCGACTCTGACACCCTGCCGAGGGAATTGTGCAACCGGATTGCTATTATGAAGGAAAATGAAGAATTGCTTCAGGAAGGCAAGCGTCCGTTGAAATACAATGATGAATTGCTGGGTATTACCAAAGCAGCGCTGAATACGGATTCTTTCCTGTCAGCAGCTTCCTTCCAGCACACCATTAAGATTCTTACCCAGGCAGCTGTAAATCGGGATGAAGATCCTTTGTTCGGTTTGAAGGAAAATGTGATCATCGGTAAATTGATTCCCGCTGGTACGGGTTTTAGGGGAGGGCCAGTTTCTCCCGAAGAGGAGCAGCTAGAAGAAGAGACAGATCTGGATGAGGCTGAAGCGGAATCCAACCTGGAAGCTGCTGATGAAGTTCAGGATAAAGAAGTACCGGTAGAAGAAGAACCTGCAGCTGCCTGAACTGCTCGAATTAGATAAAAAAAAGCCAGCGGATAAATTTCTGCTGGCTTTTTTATTTAAGAAGCAGGAAACGGTATCTTTGGAGGATGCCGTTTCCTGTGGGAATGCTCCTCTTTTGGAGTAAGTTCGAAAGCAGACAGGATTTTCATGTTATAATGCTCCACGATCAAATTCCCAGAATACTTTTAATGTGGAAAAACTACGGAATACGAAACGTGGAGAAAATACCGCAGACATCGTGTTCCGTGTTGTGTTGTAGTTGGAGGAACTATGGATATTGGTCTTATTCGACCTATAGATATTGAAGATGAAATGCAGAAGGCTTATCTGGATTATGCGATGAGCGTAATTGTCTCCCGCGCGCTTCCAGATGCACGGGATGGATTAAAGCCAGTTCATCGCCGGATCCTGTATGCCATGCATGACATGAATATGGGGCCAGATGCAACTTATAAGAAATCTGCCCGTATCGTAGGTGAAGTACTGGGTAAATATCACCCTCATGGTGATATGGCAGTGTATGAGTCAATGGCTCGCATGGCGCAGGATTTCTCCATGCGTTATCCGCTGATAGATGGACAGGGCAACTACGGATCGATTGACGGGGATTCCCCGGCAGCTATGCGTTATACCGAAGCCCGGATGGCTTCACCGGCGAGCTTGATGCTGGAGGATCTTGAAAAGGACACGGTAGTTTTCCGGGATAATTTTGACGGTACTCTGAAGGAACCCAGTGTGCTTCCATCCTCTTTCCCAAATTTATTAGTGAATGGTGTTACCGGCATTGCTGTCGGCATGTCCACCAGCATACCACCTCACAATCTGGGGGAGATAATTGATGCCCTGGATTATATGCTCCAGAACTGGAAATCTATAGATAAGATTACTGTTGAGGAGTTAACCGAATTTGTTAAGGGTCCGGATTTCCCTACCGGGGGAGTGATTATTGAAGATCAGCGCCGGAGCGGACTTAAAAGCGCCTATGTAGCAGGCCGTGGTAAAGTCCGGGTTCGCGCCAAGGCCATCGTGGAAGAAATGTCTCGGGGCCGGCACCGGATAGTGATTACCGAGATTCCATACATGACCAAAAAAGTGACTGTATTGGAACGGATCGCCAAGCTGGTGCGTGATGAAGGGCTGGAAGGTATTTCTGATTTGAGAGACGAATCGGACCGCCAGGGTATGCGGATCGTGATCGAGTTGATGAAATCAGCCCAGCCGGAAGAAGTGCTGGAAGCCCTCTTTAAACGCACCACATTGGAGAATACTTTCAGCATCATAATGCTGGCGCTGGTAGACGATGAGCCAAAACTGTTGAGCCTGAAGAGCGCTCTGCAGGTGTATATTGATCACAGGTTGGCCATTGTCAAAAAAAGAAGCCAACATGATTTGAAAAAAGCCAAAGCCCGGGAACATGTTCTGGAAGGAATCTCGATAGCTCTGGATAATCTGGATGCTGTGATTGATATTATCCGGAAATCCCGCTCAGTGCAGACTGCCCGCAATAACCTGATGCGGGAATTCTCATTGACCGAGATTCAAGCCCAGGCCATCCTGGATATGCCTCTGCGGCGCTTGGCTGGGTTAGAGCGGAAAAAAATTGAGGATGAATATAAGGGTGTAAAAAAACAAATCAAGGATCTATCTGGCTTAATTAAATCTCCTAAAAAGATGCGTGAAGTGATAGCTCAATCCCTGCAGGAAACCAAGGAAAAGTATGCCGATGCTCGAAGGACTCAAATCGCAATGGTGGAAGGAGGATTGGAAGCGGCGCCTATGCAGCTTACTCAGCTTACCCCGTCTGAAAATGTTTGGGTGATGATCAACCGGGATGGGTTAGTTTCCAGGACACCGGGAGATGATCCTCCCCGGCCTAGCGGGTGGGATGTTCCTAACTGGTTGGTGAGGGTGAATACCAGGGATACACTGTATCTGGTTTCAGAGAGCGGTGAATCGGCTGCAATCCCTGCCCATACTGTTCCAGAAGCGCCAAAACCATCCCAGGGCATTCATTTTTCCAAGTTAACCCCCTTCAAAGAGGATGTAGAGTTGGGGTCCGTGTTTGGAGTACCCCCAAAAGAAAATCGAGATGAAAGTTGGTATGTGGTCACCATCACTGAGCAGAGCATGTTGAAAAAAAGCGAAATCAGCGAATTGCCTGGTCCTTCCGCGCAGCTCTTTACTCTGGTGAAAGTGAATGACAATGACAGACTGGTATCCATCCGTTTAAGTGATGGCAAAAAAGATATTTTCCTGGCAACCAGCCAGGGCATGGCAATCAGGTTCAGTGAAGAAGATGTGCGACCGATGGGATTGGTGGCTGCTGGTGTAAATGGCATGAAACTTGATAAAGAGGATCGAATTGTCGGCATGGAAATGTTGCCAAAGAAGGGCGAGCTCTTTTTCCTGACTGCCTCAGGCAGGGCAAAACGGGTGAAACAAGATGATTTTCCAATTCAGGGCAGGTACGGCAAAGGTGTGATAGCCTGGAAAATACCGGAAAAAGATTCACTGGCAGGTATGACAGCAGGCAAGGGAACCATGCGAGTGACTGTTCACTTGAAGGAATTTGCACCAAGGTCCACCCGGTTGGATGATGCTCCTCTTCAAACCCGAGTTGCGCAAAAAGGGAAAGAAGTTGTGGAGATGCGGGAGGAAGATCGGGTGGCCCTGCTAACTATCCCCTGGGAAATGGTCCGTCCGGTTTCTGAGGAATAAAACCTAAGCTCCGCAGATTATTTGGTTACGGTGAATTCTGAGAAGTGATAGGCAATTTTTCCGTCTTTCAATCCAATGGTATCGCTGCCATTCTGAACATTCCCGATTGATGAATTTGCTGTCCAGCTGATGTGGCGGATATTGCCAGTACCAGTGAAACTGGCTAAATTAAAAACAGCATCCGGCAAAATATCGGTAAACAAAGCGGCATACCAGCTTTTGATAGCTTCCTTCCCCTGCGCTGTTCTTTCACTGGTGATATGAACTGCCTGGTCCCGATAAAGAGCCTGAACCCGATCAGAGTTGTGGGAATTTAACTCCTGGATGAGGAGTTCAGCGATGTCGTCCGGCGGTTGAGGATCTTTATCCCATTCAAAGTCCCTGATGGTATGCCAAATTTCTACCGGCAGAGCTTTATGTAGATTGCTCCATTCCCAAAAATTTATCCCGGATAAATTAAGCGACTGGGCTTTTTTCATGAACTCTTTTACTTCAGAGGCTGTGGGAGTCCAACCCCACTCGGTAAAAGCGGCTCCTGTTGGGAAAATAGGCGGTGAGTAGGTGAGGTTCTGAAATTCAGCCACACTTCGTTTTAGCTGCGCACCGGGGTTATGGGCCTGCATCCAGTACACCTGCGGCATATTTAAATCGCATTTTTTCAGGAATTCATCCCAGGGAAGCTGGGGATGATAAGATGGATACCGGTAAGAACTCAGCGCGACGGGAATATCATTAATCTCCGCTCTAAGTTGACTCATAAATGTATTTGCGGCGCTGTATTTTCCTTTATAGTGGCCCTCCGCGTCCAGTACATATCCATCCACTCCCAGTTCACGGATGCGGCTGATGGCTTTCTGGGCTTCCATCCCCGGTTGGTCGCCGAAGAGATAATGCCAGCCCCAGGCTTCAATTCCTTTACTTTTTAAAGCCTGAACCAAAGGTGGAACCAGATCAATCTTTTTCTCCCAATCGTAGTTATAGCTGTATATCCCGTTGGCGATTTTTATCAGGACATGGCTGTAGTTTGCTTTGACAGCTTTGTCAATGATTTCATTGATATTTCCGTTATGACAATACTGGATTTTCCAGATGAACATTCCTTTTCCGGTTAGCATAGGTCTTCCTCACAAAATCTCAGGATAAATATTATTCAGTAAAAAATTTGTTTATATCTCGATACATACTTCAGTATTCTGTCCCTGCAATTATCTTGTTTTATCTCGGGTTAGGGAGAGTTCAACGCGTTCTCCAGGATCCTGCGGATGATTTTGTATTTTGGAAGCAGAACCCGTGCTCCTCCTGGGGTCATCCAGGAACTGACTGAATCTTGATTAATGAAATACTGTTTGATCCGAGATTTATCTGATAGTTTTGCAGCAGTTGGAGCCAGGGAGATAATCGTTCCCAGGTCAAGGTTGGTGGTCAAATTGTTAATATAGGTGTTATATAGTTGTGGAATTTTACTTATCGTACCCAGAGCAAAAAATCGGTCCAATATGCCATTTAAAACCAGCTGTTGGCGGACATTGCGATTAAAATCATTGGTTGTCATCCGGGACCTGACGTACCAAAGTGCTTCTTTGCCGTAGAGATGTTGTTTCCCGGTATATACACAATGGGATAATCCATGATTCCAATTGTCGTCACAAATTGTCTGTGGCACATTCACATAAATCCCGCCCAGATTATTGATGATGTACTCAAATGCCTGAAGGTTGATCAGAATATAATAATCTGGCTTGAACCCGAAGTTATGTAGGAATGTTTGCTGCAAGCTTGAAAATCCCCCATGAGCAAACGCAGAGTTGATCCGTTGGGAGGTCCAATCGGGAATATAAATATAAAGATCCCGGGGGAAGGAGGTGACACTGATTGTGTCTTCCTTGGTATTGACCGTTACCAGGATAATGGTATCAGTTCTTCCTATGTATCCTTTATATTTCTGGTCAGACCCCAGGAGAACGATGTTAATCTGTCCTTCTGGTTGGAGAATAGGATCCACGCCAACGGTATTGCTGGCTGGTTTAATCCTGTCTGGCAGGGGTGTGATTGTTGGGGTGGGTGTTGGGTATTCAGTCGGAATATAGGTTTCTGTGGAAGTCAGGGGTTGAAAGGCTGTAGCCGTTGGTGTTGACCCTGGAGGCACATCCAGAATAGCTACCCTAGTTTTCGGCACAGTGGAATAGGCCAGGTTTCTACCGAACACAGGCACAAAAATCACCAAAGTCAATAGAATGATGCCGATAATCAGAATTAAATTCCGTTTATTATTAAGCATAACCTGGCTGTTCCCTGGGTGATACGGCCCTTAAGTTATGGGGTTTATTAACCCCATATGGTTCCTTTCACCCGTTTTTCTGGGTCAACATCCACCCAGTACACAGACAAGGAGTAGACAATTCCTTGCTTATGAAGTATGGTAGCAAGAACTGTACCAGATTAACTGCTTTCGGCAAGGTTTTCTTCTGTTTGGAAAGCTAGCAGCAAACTTACTATAGTTCCTTCCCCCGGTTTGCTCTCTACCCACATTCTCCCGCCTTCGTTTTCTACCAGGTTCTTTGTGACATAAAGATTAGTCATCACCTGGCTTAATTCTTCCTGCTGATCTGCAGTTAAATGATCATTTAACACAGTTGCAATTTCATCAGGGAAATATCCATCACCCTGATCGGTTATTTTGATATGCGCAAAGTGCTGGGTTTGGTTTTCCTCGTAGACCTGAGTCCGGATGTTGATCTCACCTTCGGATTTAGTTTCCTCCACAGCATTGGACACCAGGAAAGATAAAATTTCCTGGAATAAAGCATGATTCATTGTTAAATATGGAGGATCATCCGGTAAATCAAGTGCGGTTTTGATTTTCTTTTTCTTGATTTGTTTACTCACTTCCTTCAGACAAGTTTGAACTGCCTCTTCAAGATTGGCAGATCGTTTACTGTCTGGATCTTCCGGCAGCGGTTCTGCTGCCTGATCTTGAGAGTCATCTGCCTCTGGTTTTTCAGGTTCTATTTCTTCCCTGCCATCCCGGATTTCCTTGTCAATCACAGAGATATACGTCCGCAAAGCCTCTGTGGATTCCTTTTTTGAAAGGTCGACAAGCATGGCGAGATGACGCTGAAGGGTATTGTCACTGAGCTTTAATTGATCATACTTGGTAGTCAGGACATCCTGATCCAATAATAGATTCTGGTGTTCTTTAGACAGCACCGCCATTTCATCTTTCAAGCTTTGTTTATCCTGGGTCAATTGGGTCAAGTTGGATGACAGATTACGGATAGTATTTTTTACACTATCAGGTTCTTCTTTTTGGGTTGCCAAGTGGTAATTAAAGGCAGATTCGTAAAACTTGGACAGTAACCCCAAATAATCTTGATCTTCCTTGGTCCAGGGACGATTCGAAAAAGGAGAGAACAGAACCACTCCGATAGTTTTGTTTGCGGAAGGAATATGGACTGGCGTAGCCAGTAAGTGCCCCGGTTTGGACAGCTGGAGCATCTTGGATAGGTGGGATAAATCGCGGGATGTGCTGCTGGCAGGAATATGGAGCATTTTCCCCCGCTGGATATAATTGGT
>Ga0255443_1010_pt1 | contig 20338 bp, 29 predicted proteins | sample ANMaggSSYBR02D11_FD_182641 | JGI IMG/M metagenome (GOLD analysis project Ga0255443, IMG submission 182641) | Sediment cell enrichment communities from methane seep in Santa Monica Basin, California, United Staets - ANME aggregate JGI... | ecosystem: Environmental > Aquatic > Marine > Cold seeps >... | reverse complement strand
AAATCAAACAATTCCTCAATCGTTTCTCTATTTGCAACAGTGTTCGAATAGAAATTTTGCTGTTCGTATATTCCTTCCTCGCTTAAATATGGTATGTACTCCTCCCACACCATTTTATCAACACTTTCAACTGTTACATCAGGAAATGCTTTGTCAGTTCTGTATAATACCGGGCCATAATAATGTGCTGTGCGATACTTTATCACTATGAAGTCTCTATTCGTATCATTTATTACACTTATAATTAACGCATCATAACTCCCCGCATACCCAATCGGATTGTCAATAGATTCCACTTGCCACTTTAGCGCAGGTAATTCCTTATACCTCACTCCGTCAATATAAACACTCATTCCATCTTCATCTGTTGTTTCATATACCGGAACCGGATATCTTTTTCCACATCCAATCGTAGTTAAGCTCATCAATGCTAATATTATGATTAATACTATTTTAATATTTTTCATATATAGCCCCCAACTAAAACCGATAGAAATTTAATTTCCTACCCAATCCTATCCACCTTCATATACTCCCTCAGCGCCTCGGGCACATCCACTCCGCCATCCTCGCGCTGATAGTTCTCGAGTATCGCCGCCGTTGTGCGCCCGACCGCAAGCCCGCTGCCGTTAAGCGTGTGCACAAAGGCCGGCTTTGCGCCCTTCTCGCTGCGATATTTGATGTTCGCGCGCCGTGCCTGAAAGTCCATAAAGTTAGAGCACGACGAAATCTCCACATACCTGTTATAGCTCGGCATCCACACCTCTAAGTCGTACGTCTTTGCCGCCGAGAACCCTAAGTCCCCCGTGCACAGCGTCACCACTCGATACGGCAGCCCCAGCTTTTGCAGCACTTTCTCCGCGTCCGCAACCAAGCTCTCAAGCTCCGCCGCCGAGTTTTCGGGTTCCACAAACTTCACCATCTCCACCTTGTTGAACTGGTGCTGGCGGATAAGCCCTCTCGTGTCTCTGCCCGCGCTTCCGGCTTCGCTCCTAAAACACGCGCTGTACGCCGCATATTTCTTTGGCAGCTGCGTCATGATGCTGTCCTTATACATATTGGTCACCGGCACTTCTGCTGTCGGCACAAGGAAATAATCGGTGCCGCTCAGGCTGAACGCGTCCTCTTCAAACTTTGGCAGCTGCCCCGTGCCCTGCATCGAATTTCGGTTAACGATAAAGGGCGGAAACACCTCTTCATACTCGCCTTCAAGCGTATGCGTGTCTATCATAAAGCTGATGAGCGATCGCTCCAGCCTGCTCCCAAGTCCTTTATAAAACGTGAACCGTGCACCCGTCACTTTCGCCGCCGTCTCAAAATCGAGCACACCAAGATTCGTGCCGATGTCCCAGTGCGCTTGCGGCTCGAACGCAAACTTACGCGGCTCGCCCCAAGTGCGCTGCTCAATGTTGTCGTCCTCGCTGTCGCCCACCGGCACATCCGCGTGCGGCAGATTCGGCGTAGACAACAGCAGCGTATTAAGCTGCACGTCAAGCACAGCCAAATCCGCGTCAATCGCTTTCACATCGTCGCTGACTTTTTTCATTTCGCTGAGCAGCTCCGTTACGTCTTCGCCCGCCCGCTTCATCACAGGAATCTGCTTGCTCACCTCGTTGCGCTTGGCCTTCAATGTCTCGGTTTTGACAATCAGCCCCCTGCGCTCCTCGTCAATCTGCTTCATCTTTTCGACCACGCCGGTGATGCCGCGCTTTTTGAGCCCCGCGATAACTTCGTCCTCATTTGTCCTGATTTTCTTAATATCCAGCATATCTACCCCACCTAAATTTCATTTGATAACATTATCCCACAACTCGGCAAAACAGGCAACACAAAAGAGCTTTTCGCGAGAAAAGCTCTTCTTCTATTCTGATTGTATTTTAGCTAAACGTGTTCTTGACCCGCTTTGATGTAAACAGTGCTCCTATCACAATAGCGTAAATCACAATTCCGATAAAAACATTTGAATACTCTAGAATTTCTTTAGCGTTCTTACTCAAACCAATACCCAACATTATTAAATTAATTACAGCTGCTATAATATATATAATTCTGAATGCCATTTTCATTCTATAAAAATAGACAATGCACAATATTTGCGCACATAAAAATAAAACAAGAGCAACGGCAGTAAGTATATCGATTTTATCGCTTAAAGCAAAAAAGTTCATTGTGCTTACAATTGTAGAACTCGTTGATAAAACAATATGTAATTGGAAGAGCACAAGCCAGCCACCAATGCCACGTAGCTTTTTCTCTTTAGGTCGTTTGGGTATATCAAATTCCATTTGCTGTCCGTCGTCCATAAATGTCGCTCCTCATTGAAAAATTCTCTTATCAGCATTATCCCACAATTTCCACTTCTTAGCAACAAGAAAAGAGCCGCCATTGCTTCGCCGCTCTTTCGAAAAATCTCACTTGCTCCGTTTACACTACATCCGCTCGGGCGCACCCACGCCAATCAGCGCCAGCCCCGTCTTAATCACACTCGCCACGCAGTCCGCCACCATCAGCCGCGCCGCCGTTGCCGCTTTGTCGTCGCTGATGATTCTGTGCTCAAAGTAGAACCGGTTCATCGCTTTGGCTATCTCGATGATGTGCTTTGTGATAAAATACGGCTCGCTTTTCTCGCACGCCCGCTGCACAGTTTCGCCAAAGCCGTTCAGCAGCTTTGCGATGGCAAACGCTTCTTTGTTGTCAATCGCGGTGTAGTCTTTCTTGTGATTCTTATAATCAAAATCGCACCGGCGCAGCAGACTCTTGCACCGCGCATGCGTATACTGCACATACGGCCCTGTCTCTCCGTCAAAATTGAGCACCCGCTCAAAGCTGAATGTCGAGTCCTTGATGCGTGCTGTGCTTAGCGCGTCAAACACCACCGCACCGACACCGACCATCTTTGCGATTTCGTCCTTGTTTTGCAGATCGGGCGACTTCTCTTCGATAATAGCGCGCGTTTTCTCCACCGCCTTTTCCAGCACATCCTGCAAGAAAACCACGTTGCCTTTTCTTGTAGACAGTGTGCTTCCCTCCAGCGACACCATACCAAACGACACGTGTTCAAGGTCTTTCGCCCACTCGTACCCCATCAGCTCGACAACTTTAAACCACTGCTTAAAGTGCAGGTCCTGCTGATACGCAACCACGTACAAACACTTATAAAAATCGTACGTCTTCTTGCGATAAAACGCCGCTGCTAAGTCTCGCGTAGAGTACAGCGTCGCGCCGTCCGTTTTGAGTATGATGCACGGCGGAATCTCGTCCCCCAGCCTTACAACATACGCGCCGTCGCTTTCCTCCAGCATATCCTTTTGCTTCAGCTCGTCGATAATGGGCTGCATCTTGTCGTTATAAAAGCTCTCACCGTCATAGCTGTCAAACTCGACACCCAGCATGTCATAGATAACCTTGACTTCCTTCAGCGTCAATTCCTTAAACCAATTGAATATCTCAAGCGCCTCTTCGTCGCCGTCTTCGATTTTCTTAAACCACTCGCGCGCAAGCTCATTGAGGCTCTCGTCCTTCTCCGCCTCGTCGTGAAAGCGCACATACAGCGCCAGCATAGCGGATATCGAATTGTCCTCGATGTCCTGCCGGCTTCCCCACATCTTATACGCTGTAATCAGCTTGCCAAACTGCGTGCCCCAGTCCCCAAGGTGGTTTATGCCAATCGGGTTGTATCCGAGGAACTTATATATCTTATAAAGCGAGCTGCCGATAACCGTCGTCGACAAATGCCCGATATGAAACGGTTTCGCGATGTTGATAGACGAATAATCGATGCACACGTTTCGCCCGTGCCCGATATCGGCGCTGCCAAATTTTTCGCCCTGTTTGCTCGCATCACCAAGCGCGTCTTTGATATAGCTCTTGTTGTCGAGAAAGAAGTTGATATAAGCCCCCACTACCTTTGCTTCGCTTACACACTTTGGCAGCTTCAGCTTTTCGCTTATATCCGCCGCAATCATCGGCGGCGCTTTGCGCATCGTCTTTGCCAGCCGGAAGCACGGGAAAGCATAGTCCCCCATCGCGCTGTCGGCAGGCACTTCTATCATCGGTAATATTTCACTCACCGGCATGTCCGCCGCTTTGGCTATCTGCTCTGCTATCTTTTCTTTATAATCCATTCACATTTCCTTTTCTGCATTATTGCTAAAAATATATCTCACCGTCGTTTTTATATCAACGGTCTATGCCGTTCCTTACCGCAGTCTTGGGGCATATGATGCATCGCCGCTTGCACAGCCTGTACACAACAGTAAACTGTTTGCAAGCAAAAACGCTATGAGAAGTTTGCATAGCGTTATACTATCATTAATGTTGCGTGTTTTCAATTACTTAAATTCGCAATTCTATTCTATGTAGCAAACGTTCTCGTACGTGCAATAGCTCGTGCCTTCTCCAAACTTATTCTCCTGCACGTCCACACACTGCCAGCACTCTCTGGTGTCAAGGTTGGGGAAATACGTGTCCACTTCATATTCGCTATCAAGCTTCGTCACATACGCATACTTACAATACGGCAAAAGCATATTGTATATTGATGCTCCTCCGGCAACGAATATCTCACCGTGCTCTTTTTGCAGCTCCACAAACTCTGCCAGCGAGTGCACAACTTCTACGCCCTCAATATCCTCATGCTTATCATAAAACACTATCGTGCGCCGCTCTTTCAGCGGCCCCTTTGGCAGCGAAGCAAATGTAGTATATCCCATCACCACCGTGTGCCCGACCGTCAGCTTATTAAAATTTTTCAGATCCTCTTTGTTAAACTTCATCTGGTTGCCGTCAATGCCGATTCCCCAGTTTTTGTCCACCAATACAACTGCGTTCATGTCTCTCCCCCTGTTTATACCGAGACTTCAAGCTCGTAGCCAAAGTCGTTATAATGATAGTTCTCAAGCTTAAAGCTGTCCGGCGTAAAACTATAGAAATCGTTAACGCTCTCATCTATGATAAGCTTTGGCGCACCGTAACGCGCGTTGCCAATAATCTTCTCCACGATAGGAATGTGCCGGTCGTATATATGCGCGTCGGCAATCACATGCACCAGCTCGCCCGGCTTAAGACCGCAGACCCTCGCAAACATGTGCACCAAAACGGCATACTGACACACGTTCCAGTTGTTCGCAACCAGCATATCCTGCGAGCGCTGGTTGAGTATCGCGTTCAGCTTATTTCCCGTGACGTTAAACGTCATGCTGTATGCGCACGGCTGCAAATTCATATCCTTTAAATCCGCGTGATTAAACATATTGCATATGATTCGGCGACTGTTCGGACTGTTTTTTAGCAGATGCAGCGCGTAATCGACCTGATCAAATCGACCTTCTATAAAGTCATACTTTTTACCAAGCTGATACCCATACGCCTTGCCAATGCTGCCATCCTCGTCCGCCCAAGCGTCCCATATTTTTCCGGCAAAGTCGTTTACGTTGCTGCTTTTTTTCTGCCATATCCACAAAAGCTCGTCGATTGCGCTCTTTAAATACGTGCGCCTTATCGTCAATATCGGAAACTCGGTAGAAAGATTGTACCGATTTACGATGCCAAACTTTTTTATGGTATACGCCGGTGTTCCGTCCTCCCACTTTGGCCGCACGGCAGCGCTTTTGTCCACTTCTCCCGATAAAATCTGCTTACAATTCTCTATAAATATGATATCTGCTCTGCTCATTAAATTCCCTCTTGTCTTTCCTGTTTTTGCGTTAGTTTCTATCACTTCAAGTATACCACATCGCTAGTCCATCTGAAACAAAAACGTGTTGATTATCGTCAAAAACTCTCGCATATAGCTCGTCACTTTGACGAAAAGCGGCGTGTGGCACGCCAATCCATAGCCTGTAATGCCGCGGTTTTTCGCCACCGCCAGCGACCGGAATATATGAAAATCGTTTGTCACAATCACTGCTGTTTTCTCCAGCTGCGAATTGTACTGCTCCATCAACTGCGCCGAAAATGTCATGTTGTCGTGCGTGCTAAACGAGTTCGCCTCCGTCAAAATTCGGCTCTCACTGATGCCTTGCTCCACGAGATAATCGCGCATAGCATACGCTTCTGCCACCGGCTCTGTTTTCCCCTGCCCTCCGCTTACGATACAAATCACGTCCTCGTACTCGTCCAAATATTCTTTGGCGTTGTCAAGGCGCAGCTTCAGCGACAAGCTCATCCTACCGTCCGGGAAAATCCCCGCGCCAAGGACAATACAGTAATTTACGTCTTCGTCCGGCGGCTGCATGTTTGCATACGTGATAATAATCCCCTCTATCACGAGGAAAAACGCAATGCCGATGCACACGATTGCAGTCACGATTATCCGCAAAACCTTCCAAGGAATCAGCTTCTTCTTGCGTTTCAGCTTTATCCACCCGTATGCAATCAGCACAACCCCGACCATAGCCGGAAACACTGTGCCAAGCGATATGCTCGTCGACACGGGCAGCGCCGCAATCGTTGCCAGCACGCCAAGGCATCCAAGTATCAGCACACTGACAAAGAATATCTTTTTCAACTTCTGTTTATCTATCTGCTTTTTCATATCGTATTCTACCATTTTTAGACCTGTTTGTCATTCTTCCCGCTTCGCAAAAAAACGAAGAATTGTCTCACTCCTTTTTGTAGGGGCGATCACTGATCGCCCGCCAATACTTTTCCCCACCTCGCTCACTCACTCCACGTCACTGCGAGCAAAGCGAAGAATCTTCTCTCACAACAAAAAAAGCCCTCTGCACGCGCAAGAGAACTTCGTTCTACTTATTTGTCCCCCTATGCTAAAACTCCGCATCGTCGTAATACACCTGCTTCATAACAAGCCCACGCGCAGGAGCAGTCGGGCTCGCCAAGCTGCGGTCCCTGCCCTCGATAATTTTTTTCACATCGTCTGCGGCTATCTTGCCCTTGCCGGCATCAAGCAGCGTGCCCGCGATAATCCTAACCATGTTATACAAAAACCCGCTTCCGGTAATTTCTATACGCAAAAACGGTTTTTCCCTCACTATATCCAGCCGATACACAGTCCTCGTTGTGGTATTAACTTCGCTCCCGCTTGCGCAAAAGCTCAAAAAATCGTGCGTTCCTGTGATGTGCTGCGCCGCCTGCTTCATTGCGCCAACGTCAATCTCCCCGCGCACATGCGCAGTAGTGTTGCGATATATCGCCGAGCTGTGCTGTGCGTTATAATATGTATAAATATAAGTTTTTGCAACTGCGCCATACCTTGCATGAAAATCGCCGCCCGCTTCCTGCGAGTTTGTTACTTTTATGTCGGCAGGCAAATGCGCGTTCATAGCGAAGCTTAATTTCTCCGGCGGTATTGTCGTGTCGGTGTCAAGATGCGCAGCCTGACCCTGAGCGTGCACACCGGCATCTGTCCTGCCTGCGCCTGTAATGCCAACCCTTTGCCCGGAAGCCGCAAAAAAAGCATCCTCCAGCATTTGCTGCACTGAAGTCCCGTTTTTTTGGCGCTGCCAGCCTACATAGTTAGTGCCGTCATATTCGACGTTAAGTTTAATCCGCATAATTTACTCCGCTAGAATCCAAACGCTAAAAACACAATTAACCCGGCAACCACCGCAGCCGATACAAAATCGCGATAGTGAAACTTAAGTACCTTCATACGCGTTCTGCCTTCCCCTCCGTTATAGCACCGCGACTCCATAGCAAACGCAAGCTCGTCCGCTCGCCTAAACGCGCTTACGAAAAGCGGCACCAGCAGCGGCACCATTCCTTTGGCGCGCTTCAATACGTTTCCGCTGTCAAACTCTGCGCCCCTTGCTGTCTGCGCTTTCATAATCTTGTCCGTTTCTTCAAGCAGCGTAGGGATAAAGCGCATCGCAATCGTCATCATCATAGCAAGCTCGTGCACAGGGAACCGCACCAGCTTCAACGGCTTCATCAGCCGCTCCATGCCGTCCGTCAATGCAATCGGCGATGTCGTCAGTGTCAGCAGCGTCGTCGCCGTGATAAGATAAACCAGCCTCACCGCAAGCCGGATTGCGTTGTACAGCCCTTCCTGCGATATCTTGAATATCCACCACGAAGCTATAATTGTGCCTTCCGCATAAAAAAACGTGTTTAACACAAATGTAAGTATAATGATAAACCAAAGCGGCTTAAGCCCCCTCGCCACAAACTTTAAGTTGACGCGGGACATCAATATCGTAAACAACAAGAACCCTAATATCGCAACGTACCCAATCCAAGAAGTCGCCAAAAATATCGCTACGATTACCGCGACCACAAGAATAAGCTTCATGCGCGGGTCTATCCTGTGAACCACCGAATTCCCCGGAAAATACTGACCTATCGTCACATTTTTAATCATCAGAACCACCCGCCTTTGCAGGTTTGCCGGACTTTGCTTTGTCCATCATATACTTAAGCTGCGTTTCGATATCACGCAGCTTAATCATGCTGCCTTCAACCTCAAACCCAGCTTCCCTGACCTTGGCTGCGATTTTTGCCACGCACGGCACGTCAAGACCGCTGGAGGTAAGCTCGTCCGCTCTGCCAAAAACTTTGCTTGGCACATCGTCCATTATAATCTTTGCCTGCTTCATCACCAGCACTCTGTGCGCGTTCTCTGCCAAATCGTCCATAGAATGCGTAATCATGATAATCGTTTTTCCTTCGCTGCTTAAGTGATTGATCAGCTTCATCAAATGCGCCCTGCCCTGCGGGTCAAGCCCTGCGACAGGCTCGTCGAGGATAAGAACCTCCGGCTCTAGCGCAAGCACACCGGCGATAGCAACCCTGCGCTTTTGTCCGCCCGAAAGCTCGAAAGGCGAAAGGTCTTTTATCTCTTCATAATCTATTTCCATCAGCTCCATAGAATGGCGCACACGCCGCTGCGTCTCTTCTTCACTGATGCCCGCTTTTTTGGGTCCAAAAGCGATGTCCTTATACACCGTTTCTTCAAACAGCTGATGCTCAGGATACTGGAAAACCACGCCGACATGACGCCGAAGTTCTTTCCTGTCATACTTCTTTTCGTTGATATCCTTGCCGTCCACCAGCACTTTGCCGGATGTCGGTTTCAGCAGCCCCGCAATCAACCCAATCAGCGTCGTCTTGCCGCTGCCCGTATGCCCGATAATTCCAACAAACTCGCCCCCGTCAATTTTTACACCAACGTCATCAAGCGCAACTGCCTCGAACGGCGAATTTGGCATATACGTATAATTCAGCCCTTTTACCTCTATTGACATATCGCTGATTTTTGGTTTTGCCTGCGGCAGCGGTTTCTGTTTCTTCGAGTCTCTGCAAATTTTCAAATTGCGCACAAGCTCGTCTATTGTCAGCGGGCATTTCCCCACATCATATCCTTCGTTTTTCAGCCGATGATAAAGCTCGATATGCGGCGGCGGCATCAGCCCCGCTTCTTTCAGCACATCTTGGTTTGCAAATATCTCGCGCGGACTTGCGTTTGCTATCATCGCCCCGCCCATCATCACAAACACCCTGTCTGCTTCGAGCGCCTCTACCATATAGTGCGTAATAAACACAATCGTTTTGCCCTGCTTGTTCAGCATTTTCGCAGTTTCCATAACCTCGCCCCGGCCCTCCGGGTCAAGCATCGCCGTCGGTTCGTCAAACACAATAATCTCAGGGTGCATAGCGAGCACACCCGCGATTGCAACACGCTGCTTTTGTCCGCCCGACAGCATGTGCGGCGCTCTTTCTTTATACTCGGTCATGTCCACAATTTCCAACGCTTCGTCCACGCGCTGGCGGATTTCCTTTGGCGGCACACCGATGTTCTCGGGTCCAAACGCCACGTCCTCTTCCACGATTGTCGCCACCATCTGGTTGTCCGGGTTTTGGAACACCATACCCGCTCTGCGTCTTATCTCCCAAACGTTTTTCTCGTCCGCCGTGTCCATGCCGTCAACAACGACGCTGCCGTCCTCGGGCAGGTACAGCGCATTAATATGCTTGGCAAACGTAGATTTGCCGCTTCCGTTATGCCCGATTATCGCAACGAACTCGCCTTTGCCGACTCTCATCGTCACGCCCGTCAGAGCAAATGTAATTTTTTCTTCACCAACGTAGCTATACTTTACGTCTGATGCGTTTATAATATTCATGTCGTCTCCATAATTGGCGATTTTTTGACACTGTCAAAAACACTAAAAGGCTTCGAAAATATTACTTTCCAAAGCCTTTCATTAATTATTTTCTATAAATACGCAACTACCTAGACTAGCTCTAGAATAGCCATTTCTGTTGCGTCACCGCGCCGCGGCCCTTTTTTGATGATGCGAGTATATCCGCCGCCCGTTCCAAGATCCTTAGCGCGCTCGCGATATTTAGGTCCAATTTCGCGGAACATCTTCTCAACAAGCGGATGCTTAACTTCTTTTGTACGCTCTCTATAGTTAAACTTGCTTTCGCCCTCTTCCTTCAGTTCCTGCACATCATAAAGATACGTCATCATCTTACGTCGCGCTGCAAGCTTGCTTGCCGCATCGTTAACAATGTCCCTCTTAAACTTTTCGCCGTTTTCCACGATTACTTTGTTTACAGTTACAGTGTTATCATACTCTCTTGCCGCAAGCGTAATCAGCTTTTCCGCAATGCTTCTAGCTTCTTTTGCTCTTGCGAGTGTCGTCTGCACTTTGCCGTGCCATAACAGTCCGGTAACGATACTTCTAAGCATCGCTTTTCTTTGATCCGACGGTTTGTTTAGCTTTCTGTATCCAGCCATTTCATCCTCCTATCACTGCCGTTTGAGGCGACCCGCATCTTCCTTAATAAGGCAATGCGCCCTCCCCCTGTTCAGTGAAATCCTTAAGTATTAATTCTTTTATCTATTCATCAAGGCGCAGCGCCAGCCCAAGTGCAGCGAGCTTATGCTCAACCTCTTCAAGCGACTTTCTGCCAAGATTCCTAACCTTCATCATCTCGTCCTCGTTGCGCTTTATAAGCTCTTCCACCGTGTTGATACCGGCACGCTTCAGGCAGTTGTAGCTGCGCACACTAAGGTCAAGTTCCTCTATTGTAATCTCGAGGACTTTTTCTTTCTTGTCTTCTTCCGGCTCCACCATAATTTCTACATTTTGCACGTGCTCTGTCAGGTTCACAAACTGTGCCATGTGCTCGCTAATTATCTTTGCCGCCAAGGAAACTGCCTCGTCCGGCGAAATCGTTCCGTTTGTCCACAGCTCCAGCGACATCTTGTCAAGGTCAGTCATCTGACCGACACGCGTGTTTTCAACAGTGAAGTTGACTTTTCGAACCGGTGTAAACAGCGAGTCCAAAGGAATCACACCAATCGGCATTTCGTCACTCTTGTTCTTTTCAGCAAGCACATATCCCCTGCCTTTTTCAACAGTGATTTCCATGTACAAATTCGAGTTCTTATCGAGCGTCGCGATGTGCATCTCGGGATTTAAAATCTCGATATCCGAATCTGCTGCGATGTCGCCCGCAACCACGTCCTTTGGTCCGCTTGCTTCAAGGATAAGCGTTTTTGCTTCATCCGTGTGCATTATTACTGCAAGACCCTTAAGGTTGATGACCATATTTACAACGTCTTCGCTTACGCCTTCCATAGTAGAAAACTCATGCAAAACGCCGTCAATCTTAACCCTTGTAACTGCCGCTCCCGGCAAACAAGATAACAAAACTCTACGCAGAGAATTTCCCATCGTCGATCCAAACCCGCGTTCCAGCGGCTCCATCACAAACTTAGCGTATTTATTGTCACTTGACTTTTCTACACATTCAATATTTGGCTTTTCTATTTCTAACATATATAACCCTCCCGTTATAAACTTCGAGTTCGAAGGGCAACCGCTTATTGCCTAATACCACTTAAATTCCAGCATTACAATACTACTTAGAGTAATGCTCAACAATCAAGTGCTCTTCTATCGTCAGGTCAATATCTTCTCTTACCGGTGCGCTAAGCACTCTGCCAACAAGGTTTGCATTGTCCATGGCAAGCCAGCTTGGCATTGGGCGTGCTTCACTCTCTCTAAGCTCTTTAAATCTTTCCATTTCTGCGCTCTTCTTACGAAGTGTAATCTCGTCACCCTCTTTTACAAAGAACGAACAAATGTCGACTTTTTTACCGTTTACAAGGATGTGACCGTGCAGCACAAACTGACGCGACTGCGCACGAGAATCCCCAAATCCCAGACGGAACACAACATTGTCAAGCCTACTTTCAAGAAGCTGCAGCAGGTTCTCGCCTGTCTTGCCCTTCATACGCTCAGCAATATTATAATATTTCTCAAACTGTGACTCCATCATTCCGTAAGCTCTTTTTACCTTTTGCTTCTCACGGAGCTGCAAGCCATATTCGCTCACTTTTCCTCTTCTTCCGCTTTTTTTCTGCTCTCCCGGTGGTGATGGGCGCTTAACAAAAGCGCATTTCCCGCTGTAACATCTGTCGCCTTTGAGGAAAAGCTTGCAGCCTTCTCTCCGACACAGACGGCATACGGATCCTGTATATCTAGCCATATCTATAAATCCTCCCTTATACTCTCCTGCGTTTCGGCGGACGGCAGCCATTATGTGGTATCGGCGTAACGTCCTTGATTAGGCTCACTTCAAGACCTGCGGTCTGAAGGGCACGAATTGCCGCTTCTCTGCCACTTCCGGGGCCCTTGACAAATACATCTACGAATCGCAAACCATGCTCCATCGCAGCTTTTGCAGCCTTTTCCGCAGCTATCTGCGCAGCAAACGGTGTGCTTTTCTTGCTGCCTCTAAAGCCCATGCCGCCGGCGCTTGCCCAGCTTAGGGCGTTGCCTGCAGTGTCCGTCATTGTGATAAGCGTATTGTTAAAGGAAGCACGGATATGTGCCTGACCACGCTCAATATTCTTCTTTTCGCGACGCTTCTTGCCCGCTTGTTTTGGTTTAGCCATTTACTCCCCCTACCTTTTCTTTCCGCCCGCACTGCGTTTTGGACCTTTTCTTGTGCGCGCATTCTGCTTACTGCTTTGCCCTCTAACCGGCAAACCTCTACGGTGGCGAATGCCACGGTAACATCCAATTTCAATAAGACGCTTGATGTTCATCGTAGTTTCACGACGAAGGTCACCTTCAACCTTCAAGCTCTTCTCAATGTATTCTCTTAACTTACTGACATCCGATTCGGTCAAATCTTTGACTCTAATATCGGAATCAACTCCTGTTGACGCTAATATGCCTTTAGAAGTCTTAAGCCCGATTCCAAATATATATGTCAGACCAATTTCTACCCGTTTATCGTTTGGTAGATCAACACCTGCTATACGTGCCACTTATTTAACACCTCCGAAAAAAATTTCATTTCTATAAAAGCCATACGGAATGAAGCTTTTGGCTCCACAGCCGCTCCGTACAAACAAATTATCCTCTTTATCCTTGAGTCTGCTTATGCTTAGGGTTTTTGCAGATTACCATAACCTTACCCTTGCGCTTAATCACTTTGCATTTTTCACAAATCGGCTTAACCGATGGTCTTACTTTCATTTTGCTTTCCTCCTCATAAGATATTAGCCTTTGCCGCGCCACGTAATACGCCCGCGCTTCAGATCGTATGGAGATATTTCTACTGTGACTCTATCCCCCTCCAATATGCGGATATAGTGCATACGCAGCTTTCCTGATATATGCGCCAACACCTTGTGCCCATTTTCAAGTTCTACTTCGAACACAGCGTTTGGAAACGCTTCCGTTACTCTGCCTTCCATCTCTATAACGTCGCTTTTAGACAAACCAGTTCCTCCTTCTATGCGTCGCTACCACTCTGCAAAGACCTAATTGCACTTCTGATCTCTGCGTCAAACACCTTTGTGCCGTTCTCCAGCTTATCGGCTATGCCGCTAAGCACATTTTCCGTAAGCTTTAGGTGCTTGAGTTTTTTCTTCTTTGGACGATCCATCTTTCTTAAATCTCCGTCCACTATATATACATAATAAGTATCTACTATCTGCTTGATAACAAATACTCTACCAGTATCTCTGCCTGCGCTCGATACGGCTATCCTGCCAATCTCTGCCGGATACGGCACCATATCTTCTCACCCCTTTGTTAGTATCAGCGGTCCGTTGTCTGTCAGCGCTACCGTGTGCTCATAATGCGACGACAAACTCTTATCACTCGTGCACACCGTCCATCCGTCGTCAAGCGTGTACGTTTGCTTTGCGCCCATGTTAATCATCGGCTCTATCGCAAGCACCATACCAACTCTAAGCTTAACTCCTTTGTTTGCACTCACAAAGTTTGGTACATTTGGGTCTTCGTGCAATTGCTGACCGATACCATGTCCAACAAGCTCTCTGACCACGCTAAACCCGGCACCCTCTGCCGTTTGCTGCACCGCCGCAGATATGCTCTGCACCCTGCTCCCTGCCGCAAACGCCTGCATTCCTGCATAAAACGACTGCTCAGTCACATCTATCAAACGCTGTGCATCTGCGCTGATTTCTCCCACCGCGAATGTTTTTGCGTTGTCTCCGTGATACCCTTTATATATTGCCCCAAGGTCGATGCTTACGATGTCTCCGTGTTTGAGCACCCGCTCGCTTGGGATGCCGTGCACTACCTCATCGTTTACCGATGTGCATATCGTTGCCGGATACCCGCCGTACCCAAGAAACGAAGGCGAAGCACCGCACTTGTCGATATACCTTTTTGCTATCGCGTCAAGCTGCTTCGTTGTTACACCAACTCGCACCGCCTGCCCAACAAGATTTAGCGCCTCTGCAGAAATCTTACCGGCGTCTTTCATCGACTCAATCTCTCGCTTAGACTTCAGTACTGTCATTTTTCTCTTCCAACACGGACACGATGGTCTGCGTAATGGTGTCGATTCCGCCGCTGCCAACCACGTCGCGCAGCAATCCTTTTTTCGTATAGTACTGGATCAGCGGCTCTGTGTTTTCCTTATATACTTTTATCCTCTGCCGCACAATATCCTCTTCGTCGTCGTCCCGCACATACATCGCGCCTCCGCATTTCGGACAAGTCTTTATGTCGGACAGCATGGATACATGATACGCTGCATTGCAATTGCTGCAAGTACGTCTTCCTGTCATTCTGTGCACAAGCTTGTTGTCCGGCACAAAGATGTTGATTACGCGGTCCAGCTCAGTGATCTTATCAAGCTCTTCTGCCTGCGCCGCAGTCCGCGGAAATCCATCCAGCAAAAAGCCTTTTTGTGCGTCTGCTTCTGCAATACGAGCAGCCACCATCGCGATAATAACATCGTCCGGCACAAGGTCTCCGGCATCAATATACTTCTTTGCCTGAAGCCCAAGTTCGCTGCCTTTTTTCATCTCAGCTCTCAGCATATCACCTGTAGAGATATGAGGGATATCGTATTTTTCCGCAACTCGCATTGCCTGTGTTCCTTTGCCCGCGCCCGGCGGACCAACAAACATCAACTTCATAGCTACCTCTATTTCAAAAATCCTTTGTAGTGTCTCATCATCATCTGAGATTCCAGCTGTCTTGTTGTTTCAAGCGACACGCTAACCATAATCAGCAGGCTTGTAGCACCAAACGCCGATTGGAACCCGGCAACCGCGCTAAGCCCTGTTGGTATCGTAGCAACCAGTGCTAGGAACAATGCACCAAACAACGTAATTCGAACGAGTATCTTTGCCAAATATTCAGAAGTCGGTTTTCCGGCTCTTATTCCCGGTATAAACCCACCGTTCTGCTGCATGTTCTTTGCCACATCCGGCGGATTAAACGTCGCCTGTGAGTAGAAGAACGTGAAGAAGAATATCAGCAGTGCGAATACAGCGAGATACAGTATCTTATCCGGTCCCATAATCGCTTGATACTTGTCCGGGTTCGCGCCCGGAATCAATTGCATAATAATCGTCGGGAACTGTACCAGCGTCATCGCAAAGATCAATGGCAGCACGCCCGATTGGTTTATCTTCATCGGTATATGTGTGCTCTGTCCGCCATACATCTTTCGGCCGACAACACGCTTTGCATACTGTACCGGAATCCTGCGCTCGCCGAGATCGACAAACGTGATTCCTACAACGATAGCAATCGCCGCAACAAGCACGACAAATACTGTCAAGATTGAAGTCTCTGAAACATTCGAATCAAATCCTGCTCCCACTAACCTAATCCCTTCCGGGCCGAGTCTGCTGACGATACTGATAAAGATAATCAGCGATATACCGTTGCCGACACCGTTTTCTGTTATATGTTCACCAATCCACATGATCAGCGCCGTACCTGCTGTCAAGCTCAGTATAATTGTAACGTACGTAAGCGCAACCGGAATTCCGCCCGTGTCCAATACAAAGCTTTTGTAAGTGATCAAAATCGCAATAGCCTGGACCAATCCAAGCACAACAGCTGCGTAACGTGTAATGGATGCAATCTTCTTTCTTCCCTCAGGACCTTCTTTGCTTAGGCGCTCCAGCGGAGGCAATGCCATGGTCAAAAGGTTCATAATAATAGACGCCGTTATGTATGGTGTTATTCCAAGTGCAAACAACGAGAATCTAGACAGCGCGCCGCCCGCAAACAAATCCATAAACCCTGCGAGCAGATTACCGCCGCCTTGTATTTCTGCTGAAAGCGCAGCGATGTCCATTCCCGGTACCGGCACATGCGCTCCAATTCTATAAACAAGGAGCATCATCAGCGTATATAATATCTTTTTTCTTATATCTGGAACTTTCCATGCGTTTGCCAGCGTACTAAACATTATTTCGTCACCTCTGCTACGCCACCGGCAGCCACAATTTTCTCACTGGCTGACTTGGTGAACTTAGTTGCTTTAACGGTAAGCTTCTTAGTGATTTCTCCATTTCCAAGAACCTTCAGTCCGTCATTTAGCTTGCGAATCAGTCTTTCCTTTTTCAACAATTCTGCGGTAACTTCAGTACCGTCTTCAAATCGGTTAAGATCGCCAATGTTGACGATACTATACGTCTTTGCAAATATATTTACAAACCCGCGCTTTGGCAGCCGTCTTGCAAGCGGCATCTGGCCACCTTCAAACCCGGGGCGTACTCCGCCGCCGCTTCTGCTGTTCTGACCGTCTTGACCGCGAGTTGCTGTTTTGCCCATTCCGGACCCAGCGCCTCTGCCTACACGTTTTCTTTTTCTTTTTGTGCCGGCCGCCGGCTTCAATTCGTTAATTCTCACGACATGCCCTCCTTTTGTTATGCGTCAAGCACCTTAACCAGGTGCGTTACTTTTCTTACCATACCCCGAATGCACTCGTTGTCTTCTTTTTCTACAATTGCATTCATCTTGCGTAGCCCAAGAGCCTCAAGCGTTGCTTTTTGGTCTTTAGCATAGCCAATTCCGCTTTTTACAAGCTGAATCTTAATTTTCTTCACCTTTGCTTTAGCCATGATTGCCCTCCCCTATCTAAGCTGGTCTACGCTTATGCCGCGCGCTTTTGCATACTGCTCGGCTGTTTTCAGCGTTTTTAGACCTTCAATAGTCGCCTTCACACAGTTTGACGGCGTGTTGCTGCCCTGCGACTTCGTCTTGATATCTTTGATACCGGCAAGCTCAAGCACTGCACGCGCCGGTCCGCCGGCGATAACGCCCGTTCCTTCAACAGCCGGTAACAGCAATACTTGTCCGGCGCCAAACCGCCCGATAACCTTGTGCGGTATTGTAGTTCCGACGATTGGAACACGGATTAGGTTGCGCTTTGCCTTCTGCACAGCTTTGCTGATTGCATCCGGAATCTCGGCTGCTTTGCCGAGACCTGCGCCGACCTGCCCTTTTCCGTCACCCACTACAACAAGTGCTGTAAAGCGAAAGTTTCTACCTCCCTTAACAACCTTTGAAACACGGTTTACGAAAACGAGTTTCTCTTTAAACTCTTTGTCTTCTTCCTTCTTAAAGTTGCGTCGTCCTCTGCTTGGACCTCTGCCGCCATCTTTATTATTGTTCTTAAAAGCATCGTTTCTTTGCACCAGATCTTCCTCCTTCTAAAACTTGAGTCCGGCTTTTCTAGCGCCGTCTGCCAATTGCTCTACTCTGCCTGTATATAGGTATCCGCCTCGGTCAAAAACAACCTCTTTGATACCCTTTGCTATCGCCAGCTTTGCTACGCAGGCGCCAACTATTGCTGCCGCTTCCTTCTTGTTTTTGCCGGCAATCTGCTCTTTCACCGCTTTTACCAATGTAGAGCTGCTTGCAAGTGTCACGCCTGTGGTATCGTCAATCACCTGCGCATATATATGCGATGTGCTGCGATACACGTTCAGCCTTGGTTTTGCTGCACTTCCGCTAACTTTGTTACGCACTCTATAGTGGCGTCCTTTTCTAACTGTGTTTTTATCTTTTTTGATAATCAATTTATGCCACCTCTCTACATTCCGGTCTTGCCGACTTTGCGCAGCACTGTCTCGCCCTGATACCGAATGCCTTTGCCCTTATACGGCTCTGGCGGACGAATCTTACGAATCTCTGCTGCCACTTGTCCGACGACCTGCTTTGATATACCCGAAACTTTGATGATGTTCGTGCCTTCAACGTCAAGCTTAACACCGTCTTCGACTACTTCTACAGGATGCGAGTACCCTACGTTAACAACCAATTTGTTACCGCTCTTTTGCACTCTGTATCCAACACCGACTACTTCGAGTGTTTTGCTGAACCCATCCGTCAAGCCGATAACCATGTTAGCAATCAGTGCTCTGCTGAGTCCGTGCATTGCTCTATCTCTTTTGCTGTCAGATGCGCGTTTTAGCGTCACCGCACCGTCTTGCACCTCAAATGTGATCTCCGAAGGAATTCTTTCGGTCAGCTCACCCTTGCTGCTTTTTACCTTTGCTACGTTTCCTTCTTCCAGTGTAACAGTTACACCGGCCGGAATCACGACAGGCATTTTACCTATTCTAGACATTATTCTCTCCTTTGCACAATCGGTATTTCTCTCGCGTCTTAAATATCTATGCTTTGCTTTTATGTTTGAGCCGCGCACTTTTTACGATTTGTGCCAATTTCTCTTTACCAAATGAACGCAATTACTTCTCCACCCACATCATTGTTTCTTGCATCTCTGTCCGTCATGATGCCTCTAGACGTTGATATAATTGCAACACCAAGCCCGCCAAGAACCTTTGGTACATCGTCCTTCTTGGCATAAACCCTAAGCCCGGGTTTGCTAATTCTCTTTAGTCCATTGATGACAGACTCCTCTTTTGCACCGTACTTAAGTGAAATACGAATGATTCCCTGAGGGCCTTCATCTTTATACTCATACCCTTTGATAAAACCTTCTTTCAAAAGAATTCCGGCTACGGCCTTCTTAAGCTTAGAAGCGGGCATATTAACGCTTTCATGCTTTGCTCCAAGAGCATTACGAATACGAGTAAGCATATCCGCTACAGGATCAGTTACAGGCATTTCTCTACCTCCTTATATTATCGAATCAGTGCACTCAGCTTTTTGCTGTGTGCCTGACTGGCGCAGCCTACCAGCTCGCTTTTCTCACACCGGGTATCTCGCCTTTGTATGCGAGCTCCCTGAAACATATACGACAGACACCATACTTTTTCAGAACAGCGTGCGGTCTTCCGCAAATGCTGCATCTTGTATAGTTTCTCGTAGAGAACTTAGAGCCTTTTTGCTGTTTGTTAATCATTGCTTTTTTAGCCACTTTATTTCCTCCAGTCCACTTAACTCAATTGCTTAAACGGCATACCGAGAAATCCCAGAAGCTCTCTTGCTTCTTCATCGGTCCGCGCTGTTGTAACAATTATAATATCCATACCGCGGATTTTATCCACGTTATCATACACGATTTCGGGGAACACAAGCTGTTCCTTAAGACCCATCGCAAAGTTTCCTCTTCCATCAAACGATGTTGGAGAGATTCCGCGAAAGTCCCGCACTCTTGGCAACGCAACGTTCATCAGTCTGTCTGCAAACTCGAACATACGCTTGCCGCGCAGTGTCGCCTTTGCACCAATCTTCATACCCTCACGCACTTTGAAGTTAGCTACAGATTTCTTTGCTATTGTAACAACCGGCTTTTGCCCTGCGATAACTGTTAAGTCATCCACTGCAGACCCCAAGCCCCATGTTAATCACTATTTTCTCTAGCTTTGGCACTTGGTTCACGTTTTTATAGCCGAACTTTTTCATCATAGCGGGGATAACCTCGCTATTGTAAGTATCTTTTAACCTTGGCATCTAAAGTTTCCTCCTTACTTGTCAAACGTCTCGCCGCATTTTTTGCACACACGCACTTTGTTTCCGTCTTCAAGAACCTTGAACCCTAGGCGCGTAGCCTTGCTGCATTTTGCGCAAACAAGCATCACTTTGCTGGCATACATCGGCGCTTCACTGTGAATGATTCCGCCCGGTTTGCCCTGGCCTTTCGGCTTCTCATGCTTTGTAAC
>Ga0255443_1009_pt1 | contig 21333 bp, 21 predicted proteins | sample ANMaggSSYBR02D11_FD_182641 | JGI IMG/M metagenome (GOLD analysis project Ga0255443, IMG submission 182641) | Sediment cell enrichment communities from methane seep in Santa Monica Basin, California, United Staets - ANME aggregate JGI... | ecosystem: Environmental > Aquatic > Marine > Cold seeps >... | reverse complement strand
GCAAACAGGAACTTTTTGATATGTTCAAGTATGTCCGCAAGCACTTTGGCGAATATATTATAGATTAACTAAGCAATAAGCTTATATTATAAATACAAAAGGAGAAACCATGACTGATAACAGAGTTTGCACAGGAGCTTGCATCTTTGGCAAGTGCCCATTCGAAACGTGCATCAAGCACAAACAGGGAAGCGTACATAAAGCCGTCAAGGCGGATATGTCGATATTGACGAAAGGGAAGCTGCCTACGCTGAGCACAAATTTTAGCGGCTATGGCATTGCGATAGACATCGGAACAACAACCGTCGCGAGCTATCTATACAACTATGAAACCGGAAAGTGTATCGATATCGAAAGCGTTATCAATCCGCAGACGTCGTTTGGCGTGGATGTAATCTCGCGCATCAAATATTGCAGAGACAAGCAAAGCGGGCTCATAGAGCTGCATACCGCGATTGTGGATGGGCTTAACAAGCTTATCGAAACGCTGTGCAGCAGGCAGGGGATTGACGTTTCGCAAATCAGCAAAATGTCCATCACGGGCAACACGACGATGCTGTGCCTTGCGGCAAAGGCAGACCCGTCGCCGATGGGCGTTTCGCCGTTTCCGATGCCGTTCTCTTTTGGCGAAATCACCACCGCAAAAGAGATGGACCTCATAACCGACGCAGACGTTTATTTATCGAAGTGCATGTCATCGTTCGTTGGAGGCGACATCACATCGGCGGTGCTTTCTTCGGGTATGATGAATGACGACGTTTCGCTGCTGCTCGACATCGGCACAAACGGTGAAGTCGCGCTGAACGCGCACGGCAAAATACTCTCATCCTCGACAGCGGCAGGTCCGGCTTTTGAAGGTGCAGAGCTTTCCTGCGGAATGGCGGCGGTGAAGGGTGCCATCAACAGCGTTTATGCGATGGACGGAAAAATTGAGCATACTACCATCGGCGATGTTGCACCGCAGGGCATATGCGGCTCGGGCGTGATTGACACACTTGCGTTGATGAAAACATCGGGCGCGATGGACGAGACGGGATATATAGAAGAAGGTCCTTTCACGATAGAGGCGAACGGCGCAGCGGCATTTGAAATCTGCGAAGGCGTGTACATAAGCCAGAGAGACGTGCGCAACATACAAACGGCAAAGTCGGCAATCGCTGCGGGTGTGCTGGCGATCATCAACAACGCGGGGCTAAGCTTTGACGACGTGCAAACGGTATATCTTGCAGGCGGTTTTGGCAACTATATGGACGAGAACAATGCGATTCTGATTGGACTTTTGCCGGAAACCTCGCTGGAAAAGCTAAAAAACATTGGCAACGCAGCAGGCGCCGGTGCAGGAATGACGCTAACGTTTGGCGAATATCAAGAAGAAAGCCAAAAAATCGCGCAGGCAAGCACGCATGTTGAGCTTGCGACGAGCGCATATTTCATGGAAAAATACGTAGACTGCATGATGTTCTAAGGAGGAATGAATGAATAAAAGCAAATTAACTTTTGGTATTATCGGAATAGCAGCCACGGCTGTGTTTTTGGTGTTTGCCATTATATCAATCGCAGGAAGCAAAAGCTTCTCGCTGCTAAACGGGTTTGTTGCAGAGCTAGGCAAATACCCTGCGGGCTATCTTGCTTCGGCACAGCAGCTCACGTTTAATATCGGACTCGTCGTTTCGGGATTGCTGTTGTCTGTGTTTATGATTGGATACGGCATACTAAAAGGCACACCGATGTTTGTGGCTACTTCTTTCTTTGGAGTGTTGACGGGCGTGCTTATCGCGGCGCAGGGTGTTATCACGCTTAACGTAGCTTCCGTTCACTACCTCTTCACTTTCATGCTTTTTGTGAGTGCGTTTATCACAAGCGCTCTGTTTATCACATCTTCGCTTCTTGCAGACAGGCTGGAGAAAATCAGCCTTGCCAGCGTGCTGGTCGCGTTTGCCGCAGGTGTTGTCAGTATAATCTTTGCCGTGTTTGTTCAGATTGGCAACATGCCGCGCATCTTGAGCGTACCGTTTGAACGGCGCGTTGCTGTGATTCCTTTTACAATGGTGCAGTGGGCAGCGCTGCTGCTGATTTTCGCATTTGTAACGCTGCTTGGCGTAAAAATGATTATGGACAAAACAGAGCGTGTGCCAAAAACAACTGTGGTAAAACCGCCGAAGACCCATAGTTTCAAGCTTCCGAAGTTCAATACGAAAAAATCAAACAACAGCAACATAGATTTTTAAGCAAACGATGATTTCGAAGAAAGTAAAACTTTGCGCCTTTGGCGCAAGATATACACACAGCAACTTAGCACTGCATTGTCTTAGCCATGCAGTGCCTTTTAATGTGCAGATTATCGAAGCCGTGATAAACGAGCGGATAGACAACGTTGTGGAGCGCATCGCAAGCGGCAATCCTGACGCGATTGGATTCTCCTGCTATATCTGGAGCATAAGCAGCGTTTTACTTGCCGCATCCGCCATCAAAAAAATATTGCCGGATTGCTTCATTTTCCTTGGCGGCCCGGAGGTTTCGTTTAACGGCAAAGAGCTGATGGAGAAGCACAGCTTTATCGATATGATTGTACGCGGCGCAGGCGAAATTCCGTTTGCGCATTTTATGCAAAACTTCTGCAATGGCAAAAGCATACTCGACACGCCGTCAGCCTGTTTGCGCGACGGCAGCGATATCGTCACCACGCCGGACGCAAAAAGTTTTGATATGAATGACCTGCCGTTTGTTTATGACGACCTGTCTGCGTTTGACAACAAGGTTATCTATTATGAAACGAGCCGAGGCTGCCCGTACCGGTGTGCTTATTGCATGTCGGCGGATGTTCCAACCAGCTTTCTTGATGAGCAAAGAGTAAAGAGTGAGCTGGAGTTTTTTATGAAATCGGACGTGCGCCGTGTCAAGCTTGTCGACCGCACGTTTAACTATCCCGAGGATAGAGCGTATGAGATTTGGCAGGCGCTGATTCAATTGTCAGAAAAGTATCCGCAAAGCAAGACAAACTTTCACTTCGAGATATCTGCGTGCTTGCTTACAGAAAGGGTCTTATTGTTACTTAAAAGAGCAAAAAAAGGACTGATACAGCTTGAAGTCGGAATACAAACGACTAATAAGGAATCATTGGGAGCAATCAATCGCAATCACGACACGGATAAGGTAATGACGGGCACACGTGTGCTTTGCGATATGAGCAATATTCATGTGCACGTCGATCTTATCGCAGGACTGCCGCACGAGGACTACGATTCTCTCAAGCAATCTTTTAACGATGTGTATGCGCTTGGCGCAGATCAGGTGCAGCTCGGGTTCCTCAAAGTTCTGAAAGGTGCACCCATGTTTGACATGGCGGAACAATACGGCATCCAATATACCGAATACCCGCCGTACGAAGTGCTGAGCACACACGTGATGACATACGGCGAGCTGAGAGATTTGCACCGCATTGCGCAGCTTGTGGACACGATTCACAATTCGGGAATCTTTGAGCAAGCGCTTGCGCAGGTCGCCGCGACTTCGCCGTTCGATTTCTTCGAAAAGTTCGCCGAGTTTGTGCAGGGCAGGGGATACTTTGACAAACCGCAGGGCAAGAACGTGTTGTTCGAGCTTTTGCTGGCTTATAGCAACGGTGACGAGACGATAAAAGAAGCGCTGGTCTATGATTGGCTGTTTTTGGAAAAACCGCGGCGTTGGCCAAAGGGGCTAGTGCCAAAGCAGCCAAAGAAAGAGGCGTTGCGCATGTTCTATAACAGTTATAAAGAGCTAAAACACTATGCAAATCTGACCGGCGGCGAAAAAAACAGCCGAAGCTTTGTATGCACGTTCTCGCTGCTGTTTGATGAAAAAACTACGCTGCTGTTCGACTATTCCGAGCAGAAAGAAGTTGAGGTTATAAAGATTAAGCTATAAACTCCCAATGTTCAATATTCCCGGTTAAACAAAAATGACCTCTCGCAGCGCTTGCCGCAAAAGGTCATTTATTTTTGTGTTAATGTTCAATCAAACGGATTTACAAAACATCCATAGCTCCAAAATCAATATCCGCGTCCTTGTTCACAATGTCTTCTTTGGCATGCACGTGCTCAATCTTTCCGATAAACATCTCGTGCGAGCCCGTCATGATCGAATCTACGATTTTACACTCTATATTGACCGGGCAGTCATCCAGCACCGGCGCGTCAATCTTGACTGCTTCGCGCACCGCCGCACCCGTGGCTTCAAACTTATTGCCGTCACGACCGCTGTTGCTTCCCATATAGTCAAAAAGCTCTTTGTTTTCCTTTGTGCACAAGTTTACAACAAAGCATCCCGAGTCTTTGATCATCTGATAAGAATATCTGGACGGCACAATACCAACCATAAGCATTGGCGGATCGTAGCTGCAATTGCCGCAATACGCTACGGCCAGTGCGTTATCCTCGCCATTTTTTCCTCTGCACGAGATAAGCACATTTGGTTTTGGATGCAAGCTAGATTTAAAATTTGCTGATGTTTTATTCATAAGATTCGTCCTTTACAGTAAAATGTGAGTTAATCAACTTTAACTCCTCAAACATCATACAGGCATAAAGAACATATGTCAATAACACTTATCGTCTGAGTTCGACTTTTTGTGCATATTTGCGTACTTTGCGAGCAATAAATAAAAAGCCTTATGCACGGATGCAAAAAGCTTTTAGCATTCTTCTTGTGTTACGGGCGCTTATATCAACTCAGCATCATACAATGCTTCAAACAACCACGATGTCGCAAGCCCGACAGTGGTTGGGCAAAACTCGTCGTGCCCGCCTGCGTTGTGCATATCCTTTTGCTGCTGCCTATCACGCAAATCGAAATTTCTGCCGAATTTGCATAAATGCAAATCACAGCAGTTGATGCTGTCGTACACTTCGATAAATTTGTCGTGAACAACTTGACCCAAAGCGTGGCTTTTCCCTGCAGAATTACCCTTTTGCCCAAGTTTTTCAAGCGTTCTGCCTACATACGTTCCGATAATCAAATTGCTTGCAGAGTACGCCCCGCACGCGCTGTCTGTGCAGCATGCAACGCCGCCTGCCAACCCGCTGGCAGCCTTAAACAAATAGTCTTGCTTAGCTCCGGCAAGTCCTATTATATCAAAAAACGCCTTTAGCGTGCATTGCGCACAACCGGTGTACGCCGCTTCATTGAAAAAACCGTTTTCATAGCCTTGTTTCATCAATCCTAGTTTTTTATAGTCAACTTGAGACAATGCGCCCTGCAATATCTGCTTATAGGCCTGCGCAATCATAAACGTAAGCTCCGGCTCCAAGCAAAGTTCGTATAAATCAGAAACCGCGGCACGAATACCGACCATGTCAATCGTTTCTGCGATATGCGAGCTGCTTTGCGCCTCAACGTAAATTGCCGCTGCCGCCAAGCGCGTCACGTAAAAAGGATACACCCCGGCTTTTTTTACGATTCGTGCCGTTTGCATTGCGGCCTCGGCCCCGCCGGCACCGTCTTGGCAAACCGCATCAAAAGCTTTTTTCTGCATCGCCTGCTCGAGTTCTTTCTCCAGACCGTCCAGCAGCGGCGCGTATACTTCGCCCGATATGCTGCCAAAAAATTCACTTGCTTTTTCCATCACATATGCCAAACACTCGTTGCTCACAATAGCCTCCAAAATTTATTTTACAGCTGTTTGCTTCTCTTCTTTAAGAGAACTATCGCAGCGGCAGCACACAAAACGGCGCCGGCACACAAATAAATCCAAAGCAAGTTTTGGTTATCGCCTGTGTCCGGATTTTCAATCGGCGGATCGCCCTTTGTTACTGTGATTTCGTACTCATTCCATGGGGGCGTACCAAACAATTGAGTCGAACCGCTTTCGGGAAACAGCATAAAGGTTATTACAGTTACGTCTGTATCCAGATTAAATGCTTGAGCAACTCCGCTGACTATCGGCTGCGCAAAACCCGAGTTGTTTCTAAAAAGCAATGTTTTTGGGCTGGTTGCAGTTGGCGTAACAATTATCGTAGCTGCGCCTTCATCTACATAGATGTCATAGAGGCCGACACCGCTGTCAAAGGTCGGTAGCAATGTCCCAATATTTGTGGTGAGACTTGCGAGTGTGTTGTCTTCGTTCATTCCATACAGAGTCCATCCGTGCCACACATTATCCGTCCCATTGCCGTCTGTAGTATCCGCCACAAAAGCTGACAAAACGCTCTCGGGCACGCCGGCTGTTTTCGTCACCGCAGTATTTAAAAATACATCAGTCCCCAATGTTGGCACGTTTGTTCCAAGCTTTAAGGCAGTAAGCACAGTGCAGTCTCGAAAAGCATTATTTCCTATAGACTCTACAGCTATTAATTCTACAGATACAAGCGCATCACATGAACGAAATACTCTCTCAAAGACAACCGTAGCTTTTGGAAAACCCACTGATGTAAGCGCATCACATCCTTCAAAAGTACCATATCCAATCATTTGCACATTAATCATGTGTGCATCGAGAAGAGAAGTGCAGTTAGTAAACGCATTTACACCAATATTGGTGAGCGATGGTATCTCCACATGCGCCAAACTGCTTAGATTCATAAAAGCATAGCGCGGCAGAGAGTTATCTCTCAAAAGTAAAGTATCTCTGACAGTGGCAGTATCCCGAATTCTCAGACTGGCAAGGTTTGTTAAGTTGTCTCTTATCCAATAAATATCTACATTGCCCAGCTCTCCGGCGCTTATATCAAGGCTGGTTATCAGCAAAGGGTTTGCCTGCTGAGCCAATACAGCTGTCGAAAGGGATTCTGTTGTAAACGCAGTGTCAATCGTAACTCCGCCCGCGCCGTCATAGCTGTCTGCAAGGGCAGCGGTTGGCAAAAGCGCAAGCAGTAAAACAAGCGCAATCAACATTGCTAGTATCTTCGTTGTATGTTTTTTCATGTTTTGTCCTCCAAATAGATTAATATTCTTTTGTCGACGAGATATATGTTGGCATTTTACCATTAGCTGCGGCAAATAGCAATAAAAACGAACCTTTCTCATATATTTGCCAATACGAAACCAATACGCAGCCTTTTACAGATATCTGCTAAAGGCTGCGCGGGCATAAATCTTTTTATTTTTAGTGGTTTTGAAGCTCGACAAACCGCGTGTATTCGCCTCTGTAGCCAAGCACAAAATCTCCCGTCGGTCCGTTTCTTTGCTTTGCGACGATAAGGCGCACTTCGTTGGTTGCCTGCTCTTCGCTGTGTGCGTCTTTGCTGAGGAAGATAACAACGTCAGCGTCCTGCTCTATACTACCCGATTCTCTAAGGTCGGAAAGCTGGGGACGTTTAGACTCTCTTTTTTCCACTTCTCTCGAAAGCTGCGACAGAAGCAGTATCGGCACATTGATCTCTTTTGCCATAATCTTTAGCGAGCGTGTCATGCCCGAGACCTCCTGCTGTCTGTTTTCGCGGCGGCTTCCGCCCGTCATCAATTGCAGATAGTCGATAACGACCAGCCCAAGTCCCTTTTCCTGCTTTAGACGGCGCGCTTTTGCGAGCATTTCCATAACGGTAATCGTCGGTGTGTCATCAACATAAATCGGCGCTTTTGCGAGAGACTTCACTGCGATTGACAGTTTGTCAAAGTCTTCGTCCGTGACGCTGCCGTGCCGAATTTTCTCGCTGTCCACAAGAGCTTCGCTGCACATCATTCTTAGCGCAAGCTGCTGCTTGCTCATCTCGAGAGAAAACATAGCTATCGGCACGCCCGATTTAATCGCGGCGTTTTGTGCAATGTTCAAAGCGATACTCGTTTTACCAACGCCCGGACGCCCGGCAATGATAATCAGCTGGGATCCCTGCAAACCCGAAAGCATGTTGTCAAGCTGCTTAAACCCGGTGGGTATGCCAAGCAGTCCCGACTTGTTTTTTGTCGACTCGCTGATAAGATTATATCCGTCCACCAGCGCCTGCTTGATGTGCTCGAGTGAATCTCGGTTGCGCTTTACTGTAATTTTGTATATGAGGTCACCCGCGCGGTTGACGATTTCGGCCGATTCGTCTTGCGACGACATTGCGTCACGCACGATGTCGTTGCCCACGGACACCAGCGCCCGCAGCAAAGATTTTTGCTCTACAATATCGATATAGTAGACCACGTTGCTTGCGCTTGGCACGCTGCTTGCAAGATCGGCAATGTACACCATCTCGTCTGGGCTGGATATCAGCTTTTTGCGCTCTAGCTTGTCGACCACGGTAACGGTATCAATCGGATTGCCGGTTTCGGAAAGCTCGCTCATGCACTCAAATATCTCGCTGTTGCGCTTGCTGTAAAAATCCTCCGGACGAAGGCGCTCGAGCGATATAAACACAGCCTTTGGGTCGAGAAACATGCTCCCAAGAACGCTTTTTTCGGCTTCTATGTTGTTTGGCGGCACATACGCCGCTTGTTCGTTTTGATCCATACGTTTGCCTCTATTCCTGCGTCGCCTCTACGATAACGATGATGTCCGCGGTGATGCCCGCGTGCACCTTTACCTGCATTGGGAACTCGCCAAGGTCTTTGATGTGCTCGCTCATAACGATTTTCTTCTTGTCAATCTCGATACCGTGCTGTTCTAGTATCGCCTGCGCGACCTCTGCCGATGTTACAGATCCAAACAACCGTCCGGTCTCGCCGACTTTTTCTGTCACGACAACTTTTATTCCGGACAGCTTGCTTGCCGCCTCTTCTGCGGACAGCCGCTCTAGCATCCTGCGTTTTTCGTTCGCTTGAGCCTGCTGTTTTGCCACATTCAAGTTATGTGTTGTTGCTTCTTTTGCCAGTCCCTTTGGCAGCAGATAATTCCTCGCATACCCGTCGTTTACCTTCACGATGTCTCCGATATATCCTTTGCCTTTTACGTCCGCCGTTAAAATTACTTTCATGTTCTAGTCCTCTTTCATAAATTTATTGATTGTATCTTTTAGTTTGTCATATGCTTCATCAAGATTTGTGTCAGTTAGCTTTGCCGCCGCCATCGTTGCGTGCCCGCCGCCGCCAAGGCTCTCTAGTATAAGCTGTACGTTCACCTGTCCGATAGACCTTCCGCTGATGACAATATCGCTGCCCGCTTCGCTGACAACGAACGATGCGCTGTTGCCGCGAATTGTAAGAAGGTCGTCCGCCGCCTGTGCCGAAACAAGCTGCGCATTTGGTATTCCCGCCGCACACTTTGCGACAGCGATACCGTTATCCAAAACTTCTGCGCTTCTCACAATGTCTGTCTTAGACTCGTACATTTTGTAATCGTCCTGTACAAGCTCTCGGATTACCCTTGTGTCCGCACCACTGCGCCGCAAATATGACGCCGCTTCAAACGTTCTTACCCCTGTGTTAAACAAAAAGTCTTTCGTGTCGATAATGATGCCGCACAGAAGAGCCTCGAGCTCGATTGGCATAACTTGCATATCTTCGCCGAAATACTGCAATATTTCTGTAGTCAGCTCGCACACAGACGACGCATACGGCTCGTGATAATAGAGCGCCGTGTTTTCGATATTGCTCGTACCCATAAGATGATGATCGATTACGACCACCGTGTCAGCCAGCTCTAGCAGATTTGGCCACACTGTATATCCCGCGTGCTGGGTGTCCACAACAACGAGCATGCTCGTCGGGTCGATTTTGATTGCTGCTTCCTGGCCGGTTAGTATCTTGCCCGCATACTCTTTGGTTTTGCTAAGCTTAGCTAGCAGCGGCTCTATCGAAGAGTTTGGGTTTTCTACAACGATGTGCGCGTTTTTCTTTACCTGCCTTGCGCACGCACAAATGCCGAGAGACGCGCCCATACAATCGAGATCCGGCGCTTCGTGTCCCATAACATAAACGTCTGTGCACTGCTCCATCAGGTTTTTGAGCGCGTGACTTATCATTCTGGATTTTACTTTGCTGCGCCGGTGCGTTGTTTTGATTGCGCCGCCAAAAAACTCAAACTTGTCACCGTGCTTGATTACAGCCTGGTCTCCGCCTCTGCCAAGCGCAAGCTCCAGCGCTCTGCTTGCAAACTCGCTCGATTGTGCCGGAGTTTCTCCAATGCCTATGGCGATAGACAAAGTTGGAAAAAATGTTTTTTTGATTTGACGCACCTCGTCCAAAATCGGAAACTTTGACACGCGCAGTGCCGGCAGGCTTCGCCGCTCTATCAGACACATATATTTGCCTCTGCCGGTGCGCAGGAACGTCGCCGAGTTTTCTTTTGCAAACAGCGAAATTTTCTGCTCTGTTTTTGCCACGACATACGACAGCTCTGACTGGGATATTTCTGCCGAAAGCTCGTCATAGTTGTCGATTTGCATATAGCACACAACGGACAAATAGTTTTGATAAAGCTCATTTGCTTTCACCGTGTTTTCTACATCAATCAAGCGATAGAGCAGCATTTCGCGCTTTTTGTGCTTCACGGAATAAATCTCTTTTTTGTACGGCTTTTCGTCGATTAATACCCTCATGTCTTTGTCCGGCACGTCGATTCCTTCTATCATTTTGCTGATGCTGGTTTTTGCGCCGTATCCGCCTATGTCACGGAACGCAATATTGCACCACCTCACCTTGCCGGAAAGCGTTGTGAGCGCTGTCGGAATCGCCATTGTGTTAAGGTATATGTTGAGGTCGCTGTTTTCTTTCAGGGTCTTTAGCACAAGCTGCTGCCACTTTATTCTGCGCAGTATGCCAAAAATAATGTAGATAATCAAAACAGCTATACCAAACCCGGCAACTGCAGCGCCGGCAAGCGTGCCGATAAAGAAAGCGGCTGCGCTGGCTAAAACAAATGCAACTAGTAAATATATAAATTCTATTGTGAAAAACCTGATTTTGCGTTTCACGATGCGTCCGCCTTTCGCTCTTCTATACGAGCTCTTATACCCATAATGTTTTCGAGCAGCCCTGCCAGCGGCAGCGCTATTGCCTGCAAAAACACCACAGCTGCGATAATCAAAACCGTTTTTTTACCTTTGCTCATCTTTCTTTCTTCAGTCCAAAAAACAAGCAGACACACTCCTTGTATCATAAACACAAATATAAAAACATTGTACAATGTTTCCTGCAGTATATCAAACCCCCGCAAATCAAAACCGGCGCCTATCATAGACGCACCAACCGAGACAAGCGCTACAATCCAAAACCGCCGCGGCAGCGCATAGTCTTTAAACTTTGCTATATCCGCAACGCTCATTCCCGCTTTTTTTGCAAGCGCTCTTGGCAAAGTATACGTGAAAAACCCAAGCGCCAATGAATATAGAATCATAATGTATACAATGGATATATTTAACGTCTCTCGCGCAATATCCTGCATTTTTAGTATTGCATCCGCCGAAGATGCTGCATCTATTGCTTGCTGAGTTACTGCACCGTTAATCAAATCTGCGGATCGAGCCAACGCGTACAAAGGCGAAATCAGCGAATCTTCCAACAACGAAAGCTGCTGCCCATAATAGGCAATCACATAATCAACCACCGGCATCTTTGCAGTGTACGTCAGAATTCCTATTGCTGCCACAGCACCTATGAGCGCCGCAAACGACGAAACCACAAAGCTTGTGCGCAGTCGTTTAGCTTTGACAATCATATAGCTTGCCACAAGCACGACGGGTACAAAAGCCGCCGCCAGATACAGCGCCGACGAAAACCCAAGCAATATTGCTCCACCAAACGAAGCAATGCCGAACGCCGCACCGTATGCGTATCCCGAAATAACGAAAACATACGTCAGCAAAATCGGAACCGCCAAAACGAACGCAGGCAGTAAAATTAAAACAAACGGGATCTCTTGTGCAATCCCCGGTAAAAATTCTATTCCGCTAAGTAACCCAAAAAGTATTAGAAAGCCAATCACCGCAATGTTAAGCTTTTTTGTTTTTGTTTTGTCCAAAACCCCTTATTGTCCTACTTTCTCAGATTATTTATCTGCGCGGATATCTCCCTGGCACACGCTATATGCTTTTCTTTTTTGCCGCCAATGCCTTTGCCAAAAACCGGGGCTTGACCCCAATGTATATTTTCAGTATTAACGTCTTGCGCAAATTCGAACACTATCATTTTCTTTTATGCTGAATGCGCACAATATCCCTCTTTATTTTACATACATAATGAGCAATAGTCAATGCAATGAGCTCGCTCTTATGAATAATGCAATACAATCTTCATATTAAGCAAATGCGAATCTGCGCAGCCGCCGGCGCTGTTTTATCGAAAACAAAAAAGCCGCACGCCTAAATTGGCTCGTGCGGCAGTTAGTATGCGCCTAAGCTACGCCTCGCTCCAGCAGCAGCTTGTCCGCCATCAATGCGATAAACTCGCCGTTCGTCGGTTTGTCATTGCTGGTATATATGTCGTATCCAATAAATTTGTTGATGTTTTCAATTCTTCCTCTTGACCACGCAACCTCTAGGGCGTGACGAATTGCACGCTCGACTTTGCTGCCGCTGGTATCAAAATGCGCCGCGACCCCGGGATACAGACGCTTCGTAATAAAGTTTATGAGTTCGGGGTTGTTAACCGCCATCTTTATCGCCTTGCGCAGAAACTGATATCCTTTGATATTGGCAGGGATTCCGATGGACAGGAACACCGCCGTGATTTGCTCGTCCAGCGTTTTTGAACGAGCTGGCTTTGGCGCGCTCCTCGTCTCTTTGGTCCACTCAAACATGTCTTGCAGACGATGATACAATATCTCTTTGTCGCAGGGTTTTATCATATAATACTTTGCACCAAGACTGCACGCCGCCTGCACCATTTTCTCGCTCCGCGCAGCAGAAACCACAATCGTCTCGGGCATTTTGTCAAACTCGGACGAGTTTAGCCGCTCTAGCAGCGAAAGACCGTCTGCCTTTGGCAGTATCATATCGGTGATGAGCGCATCCGGTCGTGTCTGCTTGATTATTTGCGCAGCTTCGTTTGTGCTGCCGGCGACCCCCACTACCTCTACGTCAGTTTTTGTGTTGAAATACTGCATCAATTTCTCGTTTAGCTGTGCGTTGTCATCAACGATAAGCAGCTTTATTCTCTCTTCCATAGCGATTCTCCTTTTGGATTTATTGCTAAATCAATACACTTTTGTTTGATTATGCCCTGCACTTCATTCACAAGGGCTGCAAAGCGTTCTGTCTGTCCACATTTATATATGCGGTACAACACCGCATTTCTTTCTTATGCGTGTCTTCCATCTCCCTACTATATGTTGTCGTTATTGATGCTCAAGTCTCGATAACAAAGGTCGTCTCTTCGAAAAAAGCCCATACGCTCCCAGAAGTCGTTGCCCGCCGCGTTGTCTGCAAAGACGACCAAAGCGATTTTGTTGATGCCCAGCTTTTTGGCCGCTTGCGTTGCTGCGATAACCAGCTGCTTGCCGATTCCTCTATTTCTGTGGTCTATGGCGACTGTTGCGTGATAGATGTATGCGCGTCTGCCGTCAGAGCCGCACAAAATCACCCCGACAATCTCGCCCTGCTCCTGCGCGACAAAATTGGTTCCCGGGTTGCGCAATAGAAACTTGTCGATGCCTTGCCTGCTGTCGTCAAGGCTGCGCATACCCACGCCCTCTGTACTATGCCACAAAGCGTAAACGCTCTCGTAATCTTCACTTGCCATCAAACGAATAAACATATTTAACTCCATATTTCTAAAACGCTTCTATAAGCTTTTTATTTATCCTTTTGCTATTAATTCTAAATGCTTTTCAATAATAGCGCGCTCGCAGATAGTCGTTTTAAATTCCGTAAAATCATCTTTCTTAATCTGGCTAAAGGTTTGTTGTAATCCCTTTAATAAAGAATACTTAGGCATTATCCCTGTCTGATTCATTATTTTTTCACATGACCCAAAGAAATTTATGTCGCGAAAAGGAAACCATTCACGGGCGGTATAACCAATGTATTTGCTTTCCACACAGAAAGTTTTTGCTTTCACTTCTAAAGCCATGGCACAAGTTTCGACCCAATCTGAAAAAGTAACGTATTCGTTGCCGCCAACATTATACGCTTGTCCAAAACTTTCTGTGCGATTACTTATCTTTATTAACGTATCTACCACATCATCGATATGTGAGAGTTGAATAATTCTTTCTCCCATTCCTGGCAACACTATCGGCGCTCTATGCAACAATCTTTTCATAACATAAGATTCTCTATCAAAGTTGTTACCCGGACCATATATATAGAATGGCCTTAACATTGTGGCAGGAAAGCCATTCGCAGTCCATGCACTAAATAGCTCTTCTTCACAAAGGTATTTATTTTTAGAATAATCGCCCCATATATCCGATTCTCCTCTACTATCCTCCTCACGCATGGGGTACCTATTGGTTCTATTGTAAACTGTCGCAGAACTCATATGAACAAAATGACCAATCCTGCCTCCAAGGCTATCAATCGCGATTCTAGTTTGTTTAGGAAAATATGCACAGATGTCATACACCACATCAAACTCAAGATTGCCTATTGCCTCTAAAAACAAATCGGGATTATTCCTGTCTGCATAAAGATGTATGGTTCCCTCAACATTTTTATGGCTACCTCTGTTCAAAACATACACGGTTTTGCTTTCGCTCAGCAATTTCCTTACCAAAGCCTTACTAACAAAAACGCTTCCGCCAATAACTAATACTTTCATAATATCACCTCCACAACTTATAATTCTATATCTTGCACGCAAATCGCCTGCCCTTCATCGTCTTGCTCAAAATCCATGTATGGATATATGAAGGTGTTTCTTACGCGACTAGATTGGTAGAGATACAATATCCAGATAACTGCGCCTATAGCGTTGCCCATAAATTTCCAATCAAAGCTATTCCATGCGACTGTCATGTATATTGTAGTAGCCAATACAAATGCAAAGCTGAAAATCGCGTATATAACAAAAAATTTTCTGAAGAGTATGTTTCTATCGATAATCTTAAAGAGTATCACAATATTAACGATGACTTCTATTGGCAGCAAAACGGCTAAAGAAATCGTTAAAAACACATCTAACCCATGGTCGTACCCAAATAAGGAAAGCCCTTCTGGTATATATGCTACTTCGATAATTATTGCCAAGACTCTTCCGATAATAATCAGCATCATCCACCCGCCAAGGCCGTCCAGCGAAGTATCATAATCGTCGGGAACTTCTTTTATATTCCTTGACAGCTTATTTAGATATTTATTTTCCAATATGCCCTCCTAAAGTAACCTTTACTATATATTAGCATACGGGGAAAGCTAAAGCAAACATTTGTTTGCTTTATTGCACAAAAAAAGCGACAAGATTGCCCTCATCGTTTTTGCTTAGCTTTTCTTACAGCGTCTTTATCCAGCCAAAGTCGTCCTTTACTGTCCCGTACTGCATACCCGTCAGCGTGTCGTACAGCTTGTGTGTAAGCTCGCCCATGCGCCCGTCTGCCACGACAATGTCTTTGTTCTCCCATGTCATGCCGCCAACCGGGCTGATGACCGCCGCTGTGCCTGTGCCAAACACTTCTTCCAGACCGCCCGATGCGTTTTCTTCGTACACGTCAGAGATTGCAATTTTTGCTTCGCGCACGTTCACGCCAAACACGTCCCGCGCGAGCGTGATGACCGAGTCCCTCGTGATGCCGGGCAATATGGTGCCTGCAAGCGGTGCCGTAATCAGCTCTCCGCGTATCTTAAAGAAAATGTTCATGCTCCCGACTTCTTCAACGTACTTTTTCTCTTTGCCGTCCAGCCAAAGCACCTGCGCAAAGCCTTTTTTGTGCGCGATTTCACCCGCCAGCAGACTTGCCGCATAGTTGCCGCCCGCTTTTGCAAAGCCTGTGCCGCCATCAACCGCGCGAACGTATTCGTCCTCGACGTATATATCAATCGGCGAGAGTCCCGACTCATAATATGCACCGACGGGGGACAGGATGATATAGAAAAGGTATTGCTTGCCCGCGCTGACGCCAAGGAACGGATCAATCGCCATCATCGTCGGGCGGATATACAGCGAAGTGCCGGGCGCTTTTGGTACCCAGTCCTTCTCGATTTCAAGCAGCTCGTCAAGGCACTTTAGCACAAACTCTTCGTCGATTTCCGGCATGCACATCCGCTTTGCCGAAACGTTCATGCGAGTAAAATTGTCCCACGGGCGAAAAAGGTTGATACCTTTGTCCGTGTGATACGCCTTGAGTCCTTCAAAAATCGTTTGGCTGTAGTGCAAAACGCTGCTCGCCGGAGACATCGAAAAGTTTTCGAACGGTCTGATTTTTGCGTCAAACCATCCTTTGCCTTCCTCATATTGCATGGTAAACATGTGGTCTGTAAACAGGTTACCAAACCCTAGCTTTGTTTCGTCTTGCGGTTTTTGCTTTAGCGCACTTGCAGCAACGACTTCAAGTTTCATTAGTCTGCTCCTTTATTTGTATATACGTGATAATATTTTAACCCGACGGCGAGCTATAGTCAATACTTGGTTTACTGCAAAGATATACTGCTTGTTTGTTATAGCCTATCCAATATCGCTTCCACATCAACAATCGTCTTGGCAAAATGCTCTACCGAATCGTCCGGCTCGGTATGAATAAGGATTGCTTGCATGCCTGCGTTTTTTGCGCCGTGGATGTCGGCTATTATGTTATCGCCAATCATAACCATATTATCCGGGTTTGCTGCCAGCTCTATTGCGTGTTTAAAAATCTCGATGTTTGGTTTTTCATAGCCGACGTTTGCCGAACTGATGACATGGGTGAAAAGATCGCCCAGTCCCTTTTTTGCTACGAGATCAGAAAGCTCCGGCACGTGGTTCGAGAGTATAATGTTCTGCCAACCCTTTTCCTTTAGCGAGGCAAGCACACGAGTGGTCTTTGGAAACAGCACGAACCCATCCGCGTCAATGTAATGCTCGTGCGTGATTTTTGCGAGCGTTTTGGCAATGTCGTCGGGTATGCCAACTTTAAAGAATGCATTGCAGAAGATGCTTTCGATGTGCTCCCACCAAAGCGCCGGGGTATTTAGATGCAAATGCGGGACATCCGGCATGTGCCAAGGGAGGACGTTTCGCAAATACGGCTTTAGCTGATCAATCGTGATGCCGTGACCCGGATAATATTGGTCGAGCGCGTACATCATTGCGCCGCGCTGGTGCCCTGCTCTTGCAGCTAGTGTACCGTCAAAATCCCAGAATAGTGTAGGTTGGTTTTTCATTCGCGCCTTATCTCCCTTTACAAATAGTTTGTTTTACCTGCTGTATTCTAATATTTTATAGTGCATATGCGATATAGTCAATCACTCCGTTTACATGCATACGGGTAAATAAATGTTAGTATTTGCGGTTTTTACATAACTAGCACTTGCAAATCGAATCTATGCTGTTATAATAAAACATTATAGTTGGCAAGGAGTTAATGTGAGCGTATTTGAATCAATCATACTCGGCATTGTGCAGGGACTGACGGAATTCTTGCCGGTATCAAGCAGCGGACATCTTGTGCTGCTCCAAAACATATTCGGAATGAGTGAGCCGCAGCTGTTTTTTGACACTATGCTGCACCTTGGGACGCTTGTGGCGGTTGTCGTCGTGATGCGCAAGCAGATCATAGACCTGTTTCGCCACCCGCTGTCAAAGCTGATGCTGTATTTGATTATTGCAACGGTGCCGGCGGTCGTGTTTGGAGTTTTGTTTAACAACGTGATTGAAGGCACGTTCTCCGGGCTGTATCTTGGGTATGGGTTCTTGTTCACAGCGATTGTGCTAAGCGTGGCAGAGATTCTCAGCAAGCGTGTGCCAAAGAAAAAAGAAGTCGGATTGCTCGGCAGCATCGTCATGGGGCTTATGCAAGTGATTGCGATGTTTCCCGGCGTGTCGCGCGCAGGCTCTACAATCGCCGGCGGTCTCGCGCTTGGTATCGACAGAAAAAAGGTTGCAAATTTCTCGTTCCTGATGTCGATACCTGTTATATTAGGGTCTGTCGTGTTTCAGGGCGTTGGCATCCTGCGAAGCGAGAACGTCACCATCGATTGGCTTCCAACGATAATCGGCACTGTGTGTGCGGCGGTGTGCGGATACTTCGCTGTTCGTTTCATGCTTGCGCTGATTACCAAAAGAAGACTATACGGGTTTGCGATATACGTCGCGATTCTCGGAATATTTGTGTTACTGGATCAATACGTGCTCGGTCTTATAAGCTGGGCCTAAAGAATAAACAAGGAGTAGACCAATGTTAGATTTTTCATTTGAACCATACAAAGACGAAATGATAAAAACGCTGAAAGACTTTATCAAGATTGAGAGCGTGAGATCAGAGCCGCATCTTAATATGCCGTACGGCAAAGGGCTTTTTGAGGCGCTGATGTTTGTGCAGAGCGCGGCAGAGCGCATGGATCTAGAGTGCGTCAACCTGTTTGGGCACATGGCTTATGTGGAATATGGGTTCAGCGAAGAGATGCTGGCCATTCTCGTGCATATCGATGTTGTGCCAAAGGGCGACGGATGGACTATGGACGCGTTCGCCGGAATTGAGCACGACGGCAAGATATACGGCAGGGGAGCTATCGACGATAAGGGCCCGGCGATAGCCGCGCTGTTTGCGCTTCGGGCGCTAAGCGACAACTGTATACAGCTGGATAAAAAAGTGCGGCTGATATTTGGCACGGACGAGGAATCGGGCTGGGGCGATATGGAGTTTTACAAAAAGCACGAGCCAATGCCGGACATTGCGTTTTCTCCGGACGGCGAGTATCCTGTCATCAACACCGAAAAAGGGTTGGTTCACGTTGCGCTAAACACCGACTATGAGCCAAGCAGTGAGGGGCTTTTCATACAGAGCTTTACCGCAGGCACAAGACCAAACGTTGTTCCAAACAGCGCGCATTGCGAGCTTTCCGCTCCGCTGGAGCTTATTCAAAAAAGCATTGACAACTATACCTGCCCAAAAGGCGGAGTCTTAAGCGCAGAGCAGGCAGGCGAGTTTGTGCAAATCAACGCACTCGGCAAAAGCTCTCACGGGTCTAGGCCGGATGACGGAATCAACGCCGCGGCTGCGCTTCTTGCGTATCTTGGTACGCTTCCGCTGGCAAACGGCAGGCTCGAGTCTTTGATACACACGCTGGCAGAGAAAATCGGCACAAACTATCACGGCGAAAAAGTGGGTCTCGATTTGTCTGACGAGCTTTCGGGAAGGCTGACGTTTAACCTCGGCACTGTTTTTGCCAAAGACGGACACTGCAAAGTAGAGCTCGATATTCGTTATCCCGTGTCCGAGCAGCGCGAGACGATTATGGGCAAGCTAAATGAGCACTTTGATATGTTTAATATCAGCATCGTTCATTCTCTCCCGTCACACCACGTCAGCGAAGGCAGCGAGCTTGTAACAAAGCTGAAAGAAGCGTATAGCGAAATCACCGGAGAGCAGGCTTACTGCGTGTCTATCGGCGGCGCGACATATGCGCGTGCTTTCGAAAACGCTGTCACATTTGGACCGCTGTTCCCCGGCAAACCAAGCGTAGAGCACGGGCCGGACGAATATATCGAAATCGAAACGCTTATGAAAAATGCAGAAATTATCGCAAACGCGATTCTCAAAATATGTGAACAGGTATGAGAGTCTGGGGAATGATCAAGGTGGAAGACCGCATAAAAGAGGACGTTACGGTAAGCGCAGACGACTTCATGGGCTCGCTTATGAAGGTGTGCGAGCATTTTGACCTGACCAAGCCCATCATGGTGAAAAAGCATTATAATGAGATAGAACGGTTTAACCGCACCATATTCTATGCGGACGATTTTATAGAATCGGTGAACTTTGACACGCTGGAGGTCGAAATTATCGTCATCAAGAAAAAGAAGCCGCAGTAAAACAATAGAGCACACACAAAAAGGAGCGCAAATCAGCTCCTTTTATATTGCGTTTTTATGCTGTTATTCTACTTTTTCTATGCTGATCATGTTGATTTGCAGCGGATAGCTCTCCATCACTTCCGGAGAATGCACAATGATGACGATGTCGCCGACTTCAAACGCGCCTTCCTCAATGCTGATTGACACCTTGTCTCCAGAGCTGCGAATCGGCTCGCCTTCGTTCGGTATAACAATTGCGCTTGTGCCGCTGATTTCGCTGATTACGCCGGTGAACGATACAATCTCGTCCATTGGCTCATCAATAACGTCTTCGTCGCTATCTCTTGCAGGCACACAGGCGACCATTCCAATCACTACTATCGCCGCAAATACTACTAATATCACTTTTTTCATTATTGCTGTTTCCTTTCATGCAAATTTGCTCATACTCTTTTTAGACGTCAAGCATGTCAAAAAAGTTCCGCACCCGCCTTTAGTCGGTTCCTATCCTTACCCAGTGTATGTTTGTAGAGTTTGTTTGCCCGCCGCAGTAATAATACGCCAGCACTTCGTTATCGCTAAGGTTGTATAAAAACGGGTGACCGACAGAAAACAGCTTTAGCTCTGCCCAGGCTTCCACAATACCGGGGTCTTTTATGTTCTGCGCATTAAGCCTAGAATCATAGACCACAAAAGGATTGTCGATGTCAAAGGTTCTGCCGTTGTCTTCGCTCGTATACAGCAGGATTTTCGGGCTTTGTTCTCTGTTGATGCTGACTGCGAGCACGCGCCCATCAGGCAGGCTTACCGGATTGCCCGGCTGCCCCGGAATGCGTGTATCCCAAGTCTTTGACCATGTGCGCCCGTTGTCCAGGCTTTCGCAAGCATGAATTGTCGTATAGCTACTTTTTTTGAGGTCGAGCGTCCAGAACAAGTCGAGTATTCGTCCGTCGTCCAAAACTTCCATGCGCTGATCCCAAAACACCTTATCGCCGGGAATTGCGACAGGCACCGGCTCGCCATAGCTTTTGCCGAGCTCACCCGATATGCTTATCATGGATACGGGCAGCTTGTCGGATGTGTCGTAATAGCCTTTGTGCACCTCGAACTGGCACGCAATCTCCCCGCTTTTCAGCACCAAAGGTGCGCCGGACAGCCCGGCTGCGCCGGAAACGGAGGACAAATCTAATACGCTGTACTCGCCGAAAGTTTTTCCGCCGTCGGTCGACTCGCAGCTCAGCACATACAGCTTTTTTACGCCCTCTGTCTGCGGATTGAACACAGGAAGGGAGGTGTCGCTGCAATCAATGGCGTTAAGATGCGCGATTATTTTTCCGTCATCCAGCGCTTTTAGATATCCGCCAAGGATTTGATGCGGTTTGCCGTCAATATCGGGCGGGTTGTCAAATGTAAACGGGCCTTGCCAAGAGCGCCCTTTGTCGTCGCTGATAAATCTTGACCCAAACATATACGGAGCATCCATTTTTACGGGGGCGCTGCGCATAGAGGCCACCCATCTGCCGTTTTTCGCTGCTGTTATGGACGGTATAAAGTTGCTCTTTCTGTCATTGTCAC
>Ga0255443_1007_pt1 | contig 22874 bp, 23 predicted proteins | sample ANMaggSSYBR02D11_FD_182641 | JGI IMG/M metagenome (GOLD analysis project Ga0255443, IMG submission 182641) | Sediment cell enrichment communities from methane seep in Santa Monica Basin, California, United Staets - ANME aggregate JGI... | ecosystem: Environmental > Aquatic > Marine > Cold seeps >... | reverse complement strand
AATCTGAGCAGCTTTATATGCAGCTTCGAAAACCCTTTGTACTTCTGTACCTTCCCCTCCAAAAGGATGTGCACTCCAATCGGTCATTACTTCCATTTCAACACGATTGCCATCAATTTCAGTAACGTAAACGGGGGCATCACTAAAAGCGGATTCTGTTTGCAACCAATTTTCATCATTTATAAAGTCTCCGTAATTTTTAAGTTCACTAAGTGTACTGCCCACAATAGCGCTCACATCTTCTGTTCCTTCAATTACTTCGCCAGTTGCAAGTGACTCCAATGCTGTCTCTATGAACATTATATCTTCATTATCACTATAAATGGAAACGTAGTCATCATCTAGTGCATCCCATATAGAGTCTTCCTTCTCACTTAGTTCTCTCTCAATTGGTCTTATAGTTCCTGTCAAGGCAAATTGGGCGTAATCCATAGCAATCTCCTTATCTGTATACCACTCAGGAACACCGCCATACCCATATAGCTCCTCAATTATTCCTTCCTTTCCTCCTTCAAAGCTCGTTATCTGGTAATATCCGTTTATCAAATCATTAAACTCTGATTCTGAATATTGACCATCAGTGCTCGTGCCTAGCCTTTCAGAATTATATCCAAACCCACTTGTGTCTTCTCCTCCCCAAGAATCACCAGCACCTCCAGCTCCGCCGCCGCCGCCGCTAGCAAAGCCGCCTCCTTCTTGATGAGGATTACCCTGCACAACATCTGGTACTGGTTTTTCATTTTCACCACTGCCAAAGTACTGTGTCCCATGAATGAACTCTGGCTCATCACTGTTTTTTGACACTGTTCCAACATCAACAGGCACAGTTCTGCTTCCATCTTTATCGTCACCAACACCCCGTGCCGTACCAACACCCATTTTGGTACGATTATACGCATCCCTCTGCGTCACATAATCGTCAACTTTTTCTGAGTAATCCGCCCGGTCCTTGTCGCTGGCATCAGCTTTCGAAGACTGCCCATACGCATTCACGTAATCATCCTGCGCCTTGGTCACCATATTGTTGTAATAACCGATTTGCGCATCGTACATTTCATCTGTCGGTTTCTGCGGATAGTTCTGCTGCCATAATGCTACGTTTCTTTCAGCAATAGTTTTTTTGGATTCAGGTGCAACTGGCTGTACACTCGGCTGTGGCGTCTTCCCGTGCATCGCCCAGTCGTCCGCTTCCCAAACATTCTTCGGCGGGGTATAGCTAGTGCTTGGTTTGCTCGTTGGCTGCACCACTTTTTGACTTGGTGGCATCGGCGCCTGCCCGTATGACTTTTTATTGTTCATCCAATACCCGTTTTCACCAAGCCCATACGCCGCGGTCAGCTCATGATTCAAATCAACAAGTCCCTGCTTCGCTTTGTCAACATTCTGAGTGTTAATCTTCGCCAAATCGTCAGTGCCGCTTACAAGGTCGTCCCACTGTTTTTTATGCAAATCATCTATCAGCTTTTTTTGCGCTTTCTGCGCGTCTTGGATTTCTCCAATCGAGTTAAACTGTGGTTTGCTTGGTTTTATTATACCACCATTATTTGGTTTTGGCGAGAACGAATTTTCTGTGCCGAATCCTGTATATTCTGCTATAATTCGATGCCGCTCGCTCTGCTCACGCCGCTCGTCTCTTTCCCTGCGCCTCTCTTCTTTTTCTTTGCGTTGTTTTTCCGCTTCGGCTTTTTTTCGTTTCGCCTCTTCTCTCTCTTTTCTCCGTTTTTCCGCTTCGGCTTCTTTTCGCCTTTTTCCCTCTTCCGCATGCACTAAATCGTCTAGTCTTCTGTTTTCTTCATAAACTCCCATGTCTTTGCCTCCTTCAAATTTTGTTTTTTTGAGCACATTTTGCGCCCTTTTATAAAATGCTACACCAAAAATGCGCTCACGGCCGCTCAATTTTCGCGAATTTGCAACTTTTTCCTTGACAAATTCTCGGTTTAGGTATAAAAAAAGCACTTTTCTGCGATATCCTGCAAAAAAGTGCTTATGTTTTGTCTATGGTTTCCTATTTTCTATACTTTTCGATAACCGCCTTCATGTCTCTGTCTACCTTCGCAAACTCGTCCTCCGTAAGCCCTTTGTACGGCGGATACAGCTTGTTGTCAAAGTTGTTGTCCGCTACCCTTTCAATCGATTTGTCATACGCAGAATCGATCATCGGACGGCTGATAAACGAGAAGCATCCGCTTGCTTCCTTATAGAACCTGTCTCCCCTAATCAGCATCTCAAAATCCCCGGTTTGCCCTGCGTTGAAGTACTCCCATGCAAACTCAGGATAAATAGAGTAGAACGAGTTCAAGAATCCGCACTCTCCCATCATCGCGCCATACGTATACCCGCCGTCAACGAGATAAAACGTAATTGGGCAGTCCGCCGTAACGATATTGAATATCTCGGCCATATTGTGTGTCGAATATTTCGCCGCCGCCAAGTTTGGCACCAGTTTCGCCAGCTTCATATATAGGTCAATCGTCACGAGCTTTTTGGATCTCGGGCCGTTGTTATAGTGAATAAATCGACAATCGGGAAAGCTTCCGCACACCATTTTGAAGTAGTCGATTACCTCGCCGTCGGATAGCGCGCCCCAGCACGGAAGCGCAATTTGAAAATCTCTCGCGCCAAGGTTTCTTCCAATCTCGATGCGCTCCATAATCTCCATCATCGACGTGCTGATCACACCAATCATCGGCATCATGTCCTCGCCCTTGCTGCACTCGTCAAGGAACACGCTCACGATTTGCGTATACGTCTTTGTGTCAAGCGCATATCCTTCGCCTGCCGTGCCCATAATATACAGGCTTTTTGCGCCGCCGTCCACAAGGTCCTTCGCGTGCACTCTAAACTTCACTTCGTCAAACAAAAAGTCGTCCGTCCACGGTATACACGCCGCACACAGCATGGTAATAGGATATCTCTTACTCATCTGCATTTCTCCTTTTTTAATTTCGTTGCCTTTTGTCTAGCTTTCTATATACGGAATCTTGCTGAACAATTTCATCGCGTTCTTATACAATATCTTTTCCTTGTCCAGCTCGCTTATAAACGCGCTGTCAATGCGCGCTCTTTGCATCGGACTAAAATAGCACGCCAAGTCAGACCCGTACAGCATTTTGTCGCTGCCAATCATATTAACCGCCGTTTCAATCAGCCGCGGCGTTACGTTGCTCGCGCTCGATGTATCAAGATACACATTGCCGCATTTGCTCTGCTCTACCGCATAAACCTGGTGAAATGGGTCGTCGTCATATCGGCACCCAAGATGCGCGACAATCAGCTTCATCTCCGGACAAGCATCGGTAAACTCCAAAAAGTCCTCCGGCTTGCTGTTCTCCTGCCCGCTGTGCGTCAGCACAATCGCCTCGTGCTTTGCCGCAAACTCGATCAGCTTTTTGCCGTGCTCCTTTATGTGATACTCGTGCATCTCCGGGTGAATCTTTATCCCGACACACTTTGGTGAATCAAGCCTGTCCTCCGCCTGCCTAAACGTCTCTTCAAAGTCAGGGTGCACGACAACCCACTGAAAAACTTCGTCATAATTATCCGCCACAACCGAAGCCTCATCGTTTGCCTTGACAGGGTCACAATTTTTCGCTGGCATCTCAAACGCCTCCATAGGCGAAACAATTGTAAACGAGACATTCGCTTTTTGCTGACAGCTTAAAACATACTCAATGTCAGCACTGCAGAGCTTGTTGATAATTTGCGATCTGGGATCAATGTAGCCTCCAAAATGAGCGTGTACATCAATTGCCTTCACTTCCTTAATTAACATAACATCTCCTTATATAATTGTCGTTTTATATTGGCTTTTCTTTGAATAATTTGAGCTTCGCGAGTTGCAGCCGGTGGACTTGCCACAAAACAAAAATCCCGTTTGCATCCAAAACCACAGCCTTACGAAGCAGAGGGTAACACAGTTAAAAACGCATGTCAAGACAAAAACCGCTGAATCACGCATCTTTTTTCAAAAATGACTACAACCCCTTATTAAATGCAAAATCAGTGCGTTTATCTAAATATTTTTGTGATTCCCACCCGTTTTCGGGCAATTTCAGTGCGTTTGCCTAAATGTTTTTGTAATCACAGCCCGTTGCACTACAATGCGCCACTACTGTAAACTGTGCGTATCCGCTTCCATAAGCTCATCATACTTTGCCCTAATAGCAAGCAGATCTTCATACGATTCTTTTTTCCAGCGCTCATTTCTAAGCAAAGCTGCCGGATGATAAGTTGGCATAATGAAAAAGCCTTTTACCTCATGCCAAATCCCTCGCTCTTTTGTAATGCGAATGTCTTGTTTCAGTATGTGCTGCGAAGCAATGCGCCCAAGGCACACGATAATCGGCGGGCGGATCAGCGCAGCCTGCGCGCGTAAATATCCGATGCAGGCCTGCGCCTCTTGCGGCTGCGGGTCTCTGTTCCCCGGCGGTCTGCATTTCAGAATATTAGCAATGTAAACATCATTCCGTGTCAATCGAATGGACAACAGCATCTTATCGAGCAGTCTGCCCGCCTTGCCGACAAAGGGACGTCCAAGCTCGTCCTCATCCCGCCCGGGCCCTTCTCCGACAAACATTATTTTTGCGTGCGCATTTCCTTCACCAAACACAGTGTTCTTTCGCGTTTGGCAAAGACTGCACGCCTTGCAGTTCTGCACATCCTTGCGCACCTCAAGCAAATTGTTATACATGCAGCAATTATACCTCTAAAATGCACGTTTGACAAACTTCAACACAACTAGTTTTTTTGCGTTGTCAAATGATCCGTTACACTTTTGCATAATTTTCTGCTGCCTCTATCCCCTCTTCATTTAATAATAATCCCCAAGATAATGCTCAGCTGCTGCTTAATCAAATCGAATATTTATTACGCTCTAAAATAAATGTTGGGAGCAAGAAAAAAAGACCTCCAGTTGTAGAAAAAACTACAATAGGAGATCTCTTATACGCATCCTGACCTGCCTCCAGTAATGCTACATTGATGAAATTGATTTATCCATTGTTCTCTTTGAGCTTTTTTCGTGTGATAAAGAATATTTTAGCTGCTAATTAATAGTATCATTATAGTCATTCACGGCTTCAAAGAACGCATCGATGTTCTCCCAATGGGTATGGGGAGGTATGTCACAGCCGGAGGAAATCACAAAATTTTCGTACTTACAGCATTTGCCCATTAATTCCCAGGTTTCTTTTCTAACAGACTCGGGAGCTCCATTTATTAACTGACCTGCAGGATCGATATTTCCCATAACAATCATATCCGACGGCATCAACGGCAAGATTTCTTCCATATCAATCGCATTGCCAAAATGATGTACCTTTGCGCCGTTCTGAACGATTGAATCGATTAGCTCGACCACATTATCGCCGCAGTTGTGGTAGATGACAATAAAGTCATCCCGCTGTGTTGCATCTATGATTTTTTTGATATACGGCGTAGAAAATGAATCATTCAAATCCGGGGAAAGCATTCCGGCAAGAGGCTCTGCCATAACGACACCGTCTGCGCCTGCTTCACGATAGCCTTTGATATATTCAATTGTGAATTGAGCGACTTTTTCAAGCGTAATATGTACCATTTCCGGCTCAATAAGACAGTTTATCATTGCTTCGGATACGTCCATCAATCTCCCCGCTAGAGAAAACGGACCGATAACACCTGCAAACACAGGCCGATCGGTAATTCCTTTACTTGCGAGCCGGATTGCATCCGTATATATTCCGGGTCGTCCGTTTTTAGCATCGGGAACGACAAGCTTTTCTGCCTCTTCCATGCAAGTAATAATACGTCCCATAACAGTTGGAATCTCATCGTCAGAAAAACGAATTTCTGAACCAAACGCTTCCGCCTCTACCGAAAGATCCATCATACTTACAGCTGCCAAAGTGTCTGCTCGCTCGGCAATCAGTTTCATTCCTCCCGCTTGCATTTTGCTGCTGGCTATCAACTCTTTTACACCAATATTCATAAGCTGTATTGCCGGAAACGAAAGTATCGGCATTGCCTTTTTCACCTTGGATGATCGCAATTCGGTCACCCATTTTTGCATGTCCATATTGTTCCCCTTCTTTCTTGCTGATATTAAACAACGATTGTTCAAGTTTAAAACTATGTATAATATACTTGATATACAAAAGCGCGTCTTGTAAAATACCATCATTTTTTGGATTATATTAGATAATATACAGTCAAGGGCACAATATCGCTAAAAGTATTGCTATACAAAAAACTGTTTATCAGTTAAAGTTTAATGGGGAAACGCTATTAATATTTAATTAGGTAAATTTTATAAATCATGTTTTCGCTAATTATAACAAACTCATTATAGACAGCACTAATAATTGGTTGCAGACAAAATCTATGCTATAATAAACAAAGCCAAAAACAAGACAGGCAAGAGGAGAAAATATGAACATTAAATTCATCAAACAGATACCAACATCGGCGAAAATTATCGAGCAGATACCGCTGCCGGAGGATATCAAAAAACACAAACAGCAAAGAGATACAGACATCAAGAACATATTTGAGGGAAAAGACGATAGATTCATCATTATCGTAGGCCCCTGTTCTGCCGACAACGAAGATTCCGTATGCGAATATATCGGACGGCTGGCAAAGGTTCAGGACAGAGTAAGCAAACAGCTTCTCATTATCCCGCGCATCTATACCAACAAGCCGCGCACAACGGGCGAAGGATACAAGGGCATGGTGCACCAGCCCGACCCAAGCGAAAAAACCGACCTTTACGAGGGTATCAAAGCAATCAGGCGCCTCCACATCAAAGCGCTTTGCGAGTTTGGTATGGCGGCAGCCGACGAAATGCTGTATCCCGAAAACTATACATACCTTGCAGACGTGCTGGCATACAACGCCATCGGCGCAAGATCTGTCGAGAACCAGCAGCACAGACTGACAGCAAGCGGAGTTGCCACGCCGGTCGGAATGAAAAACCCGACAAGCGGAGACTTTTCTGTAATGCTGAACGCCATAAAAGCGGCACAGATTGAGCACAACTATATTTACAACGGCTGGGAGGTACAGACGGCAGGCAACGATTATGCGCACGCGATACTGCGCGGTGCCATAGACATAAACGGGCGCAATATACCAAACTACCACTACGAAGATTTAATACACTTCGCACGAGAATATGACAAGCGCAATATGAAAAACCCGGCAATCATCGTGGACACAAACCACGCAAACTCGGGAAAGCTTTTCTATGAGCAGCCAAGAATCGCCAAAGAGGTTATGTACAGCCGAAATTACGACGACACGTTAAAGCGCATGATCAAAGGACTGATGATAGAGAGTTATCTTGTCGAGGGATCCCAAAATATCGGCGATAACATTTACGGCAAATCAATCACCGATGCGTGTCTTGGGTGGGACGAAACAGAGCGGCTGCTCTACAGCATAGCCGAAAGCATCTGATAAGAAAGCAGGAACGATATGAAAACGCTAATCGCATATTCAACAAAATACGGTACAACCGAAAAGTGCGCGAATCTGCTTAGCGAAAAGCTTGGTGCAGATGTCACGCTTGCCAACATATCTGAAAACCGCAGCATCAATCTTTCGCATTTTGACTGCGTCATCATCGGCGGTCCGATATACATGGGTAGGTTAAAGTCCGACACCAAAAAGTTTTGTGACAAACATCAAGACGCGTTGGCAGCAAAAAAAGTCGGGCTTTTCGTGTGCCATCTCGAAAACGAAAAAAGCATAGTGGATATCATGGCAACGCAATTCCCAAGCAATCTTTTTGACGCCGCAGTCGTGACAAACGGCTTTGGCGGCGCAAGTCTTGTGTCAAAAATGAAAGGCATGGACAAGTTCATGTTCACCAAAATCGCCAAATCCACCGAGGACAAAGAAAACATCAATTATACACATATCGAGGATTTTGCAAAAGCAATACAAGCGTGAGATAAATTAAAACCGCTTCGGGTGAGGCGGTTTTTTGTGTGTTTCTATTTGCTTTTTACAAAGTATGTCGCTTCCATATCTGCTGTTGACAAGGCAAACGCAAGCGGGAATTTAGTAAAAGCCCTCGTCACATCTCTGCTGTCATCATTACGAGAAAATCCCATATGATACCGAATCGCAAATGACTCTTCCCTGCTCAACTTCATATAACCGGAACAAATATAAACCGATTTCTCGCCATGTCCGTAAGGCAGCTCGTCTTCGTAATCATACCACGGCACTTGTGTCCAGCTGCCACTTTCGTCTTTCACATTCCTTTGGCTTTTTTTATAACAATTGATTTTGCATACATCATGAAGCAGCGCGACAATCGCAGCAGACTCCTCACTGCATGAGCAATTATATACCTGCTTAACCCTGCGCCGCGCCAAATAATCTTTTAGACATTGATAGGTGATAATACTATGTTCGACCAGACCACCCTCATACGAATTATGATACCTCGTACTTGCAGGAGCAATAAAAAAGTCGCTTTTGTCAGATAACAAATATTCTAATAGCGCGCTTGAACCTTTCCTATTAATATTTTTCTTATAAATATCAATGAATTCTTGCTTCTTAACCATAATCAGTTCCTCTCGCCTATCATAAATCTTTCATTTCTCATATAATAACATAATCTGCGCCATACACAAAATTTCCCTATTATATAAAGTTTCAAAAAAGACCGACACATTTTTCTGCATCAGTCTTATCCTTCTACGCCTTCGCCTTTGCCAGCTCATCCGCTTCCAACATTTCAAGCCCTCCATTTTCAAGCGTGCCACTATACACCGTTTTGCCTTTGGACGTCAGTTTGATGTCAAAAATCGCGTCAAGACTCTCTTCAATCTGCCTGTCCATACCCGTCTTTGTCGGCGCAACCAGCTTTCCAAAGACCGCGCTTGTTGTCTTGATATCCAGCCGATATTTGCCGCGTCGTATCATCACTGCCAACGCATCCTCGTCTTTCTTGATTGATATAACACGCGCGCCGCTATACGATGCAAAGCGATATTGCTTTGTGCCGACAAGCAGTACACAAATCAACCCCGTTAAGTTCACTGCGCCATATGGTATCGTTGCGATAGAGCACATCAGCGACACATCCTCATCGTTGCACTGCATCCATACCCAGCGGCTCGGAAACGCTTCGCCCCAATCCTTTTCGATATATCCTCGCGCACCGTCAAGGCGGAACTCTTCCCCATCGATTTTCAGTACGCCGTCACAGCGATGCGTCAAGCTCAAAACTCCGTGATTGCACTGCATTTTTGGCAGGTAAGAAAACGGACCCATTATCGACGGCGACAACACATGCGTCTTTAGCGGCACAATATCGCTAAAACGAATCTGTGCCTCCACCTTAGTCCCGCCTTGGTCAATGCTAAGCACAACTCTTTCCATTGAGAAAAAGCTGTCTCCTATCCATACTTCGAACTCATCTGTCTTGGTGCTAAAATCCTCGAACGCATACGAGAAATAATAGCTTTTACCGGAGCCAAGAAGCATCTGAATAAAAGCGGTATCGTCGGTTTTATTCTCTGTGCGAAACACACCGGCGATCACGCTGACAGCGCCTTTGTTTGAGGCTTGCTTAAAATACCAGCCCTCAAAATAAGGTCGGCTAGATTCTTTTCCGTGATAACGCTCTGGTCTGTTCGGCAGCAACCGATGGCTCATGTCTCTCCTCCTTAAAACAACTCAGCGTCAGTCCTCCCAGCCATATCCGCTAGGGCTTCGCACAGTCATTATACCACTTCACCTTCACATTGCATAAATCTGCTCCGATTAGCGACAAATAAAGCGCCTCTCCGACTCACAGAAAAGCGCTTGATATTATGCATTTGCTTGATTTTCCAGACCGCGCTAATCGTCCTGCATTTGCAGCCTCACATACTTTATGCCGCACTCATCCGGCTGTTGGCACCAAAACACCACCAGCAAGCTCTTATCCTCCAGAATTATCACATTTGGTTCCCCAAACGAATAATCCGTCCAATTATCAAAATCCTCAGATTTGTTGCTGCGAGTTTTCGTTGTCGCTTCCCAGACAGGCTCGTTTGCTATCAGATTAAAGTCGTCGCTCTTTGGCTCGCCAAGCGCCAACCAAACCCCAATCGTGCCGGTTGCCCGCTGATTATACGCCACCAAGACCTTATCCTCGCCAAACGGAGCCAACGCTGTAGACTGTCCGCCAATTTTCATGTCAATCGGCTCAGAAAAGCTTTCCCCGCCGTCATGCGAAACAAAGCACACATCCGGTGCATTTTCGCTGTTGGGCAGCCACGACGATACAAATACCGCGCCGCTGCCTAGCTCAACAATCCAGCTCTCTGCAAAGTTGCTGTCGAGATCGATTTCGCCCACCACACCGGCTTCAAACGTTTTTCCGCTGTCTTTGCTCGTCATTTTAATCAGCTTGTTGGTCACGACCTCCTGCTTCTTTTTAATGGTGTCATACGGCGCATAGATCATAATTATCTCGCCGTCTTTCTTGACCAACATACCGCCCGGCTGCTCGGACGACGCGTAGTAAGGCAGCTCAATCACGTTTGGACTGCCAAATTCTACTCCGTCTTGCGAGATGCACCAGCACAGCTTGTTCTCTTTCATCCCCATCGCTTCATTGGACCAAAACATTTCGCCTTCGCCGTCAATCTCAAAAACCATCCCGGCAACAGAAACTTTGCCGTCCGGCGTGTTTCTCACCGAAACAAAAGGCGATTTCTCTCCCACCCAGTCCGGCCAAATCGGCTTTGCACCGCCCCAGTTTTCGCCGTCTTTGCTGTACGCAACCATAGGCACAAAATCGTTTTGGCTGATTTTCGTCTGCACCATGTAAGAGCAGACAATGCTGCCGTCCTTGCATATCGCGGCTCTCGGTCCGCAGGCCACCTTGCCCCCCTTTGGTGCTTTGTAAACAAATCCTTCGGATATTTTCTTGAACATATCTTCCTCCCGCTCTGTTTAAACATTTGTGTTATTTCTCTTTGATACTTCGCATCCCGCGCACCTGGTATGATTTTTTCTCTGTTTCTTAGTGCCATTATGATATGCGAATAGCGCCTTGTCAACACATTTGTCAGATACCATGAGATGTATTTATTTCTGCAAGGAAAATCCGTCAAAACCCATGTATTCTATAATATAATCGCTGCTTGATTACAGCTAGTACGCTTCGGACAATTGATTCTCTATCCGCCACGCAGGCGGCTGTGAATTATCGCCCCAATACTGCGTAATCTTCCTAATTATCTCCCTTTCAAACTCAAAAAATGATACAGAGTAAAAATTCAAACCTTCCTCGTTATACACTTTTGCGACAGTGACCACTTCGTTTTGCGTCTCGTACGTTTTTTCAACGTCTGCAAACCATCTGCCTGGATATGCTTTATTGAAATCAATAAACTTTTTGCACCCCGATAAACCTCTCTTGTGTTCGGACATCAAACTGCCGCATCGCTGCTCATCACCTCTGACAGCTTGTCAAACTGTGCACCATCAATATACTTCCAAAACTTAATTGCAATTTCAACTGACATCTCGATTCGTCCTTTCCTTCCCGGTATCTACCACATCCATCTTAGCGCGACTATAAGCATTTCCGCCACCTTGCACAGCCGGATCGCACGGTTATAAGCATCCCTCTGAGCCACAATGCCGTGAACCTTTTCAGAATACTCCGCAAACGCTTCCTTTGCTTCGGCGGTGTCTTTCCCACCCCAATTGTTCAGGTACTCATCAGCTGCCTTGTTTATCTGCTCATTATAGTAGTCGTTCTTCGAGTCAAAGTCTGCATCTGTAGCGTTCGGGTTCTGCTGCTGCCACGTAATCACGTTTTTCTCAGCGTTCAACTTTTGCAAGTCTTCCTGCATCTTTGCCTTGCGCCTTCTGAAAAAGAAAACCTAGAGCAAATTAATACTCTAGGTTATCTTAATTGGTTAGTTTGCTACGTTTGCTTTATATAGATCAAACAACAGAAAAAGCCCATAGCTTACTATCCACGTTAACCCGATATACACAAGCAAAATTACAAAACCCCAAATCCAATACCATCTTTGCTTCCGAAATTCTTTTTTATACCAAGTCCTCACAATATCTTGTCTTCTAAACAACAGTAATAGAAAACCCATTATCACAAATATTCCAAACGAAAGAGAGATAGTCGCAAAATCTTGCCATCCTCCCATTGTTAAATGTAACAAAATCCATAGTAATAACAGGACTCCAACCAGACCTGCTGAGTAATATGCTTCAAATCCTGTTCTTCCTTTATCCTTAAATATACTTTTCATTTTTACTCCCCATAATCTAATGTAAACTCTTCATTGTAATTTCCCATACTAAATGGATAAACTTGATTGCCATCTGTATGACTGATAACATAATTCTGATAAGTACTCATAGCCCCAACGCTTTCGATTTTTATATAATCTCCAGGCATACAATCCAAAAGGCTATTGTCGATTTGTGGCAAGTATAGCAATTGCTTGTCAAGCTCGTATGCGACAGATGCAAAAGTAATCAACCCTCTTAACCCCGGGACAGAATTTAAAAATTGAGTCATCGCCTTTGGCTTTATAGCATACTCAATAGCTAACTCTGCTATATCAACAGCGCCTGTCAAAATCTGTTCAACAGTAAACCCCGTGTTTGGTGAAAAATGAATGACTTTTTCCGGGTCTATCAATAACTTTGCTGTATACTGACTCATATAAACAGTTGTGTTTGTAATCTTTTCGCCTCCCCCATCAATATTCGTATTTTCAATAACAAGACCTCCGCTTAACTCATATTGAGATTCTTGCTTTCTTTCAATGACCATTGCCATCTCAAAATAAGGCTTGTATCCCTCTTCCATTGTATTTAGCGCTTTTTGAAACTCCCGCTCAAAGGCTCCCTCTATTCCACTAAATCCTCTTTTCATGTCATCGCGGAGCTGTTTCTCTTCCTCTTGTAATCGCCATTTTAGCTCCTCTGGGGTTAATTGTTCCAACGGTTTGTTTAACACTTCCTCTGTAAAGTAATCGATATTATCAAAGTTTATAACTGGCATTTGTATGCCTTCAATTTGCTTATCAATATTTATTTCTCCGGTATATCCAAATACATAGTCACTCGAAATGTTTATATCCTCTCCGATTTCTCCATACAGTTCCTTAACGTCCTCAGGATTCTCAAGTAATCCTCTCGATCCCAATATTTCCTCCCCAAATTTCTCCTCCTGTTCCTTCTTGAACTGCTCCGCTTCAGATAGCGTCATCCCCGTTTCTGTCTCTGCCTCTTTAAGCCATATAGCCGCCTGTTCCCAAATTGGAATTTCAGCATTTTCATCAGGCTTAACTTCAAGACTTGGTGATGAATCAGCGATGTTCGCAAATATGGCTGCCTGGTCGCTTACCCCTGTCTGCTCTTCAATTTTATTAAAAGCAATGTCAAATGCAGTAACTGCTTGCTCCGCTTCTCTTAGTTCTGATGGCTTATAATTGCCCGTTACTCCTCCATTATATTGCCCATACGCGTTTTCAGGAGTCGTTCCACCTGCTTCCTCATCCGCCGGAACTATATAATCAGTATAATCTGTCGTTGGATTCTCCTCAGCCCTCTGCTTCCACGTTCCTTCGGCATCACCAACAGGCACAGACGTATCCACACCCATTGCCGCACGATTATACGCATCCCTCTGCGCCACAATGCCGTGTACCTTTTCAGAATACTCCACAAACGCTTCCTTGGTTTCGGCGGTGTCTTTGCCGCCCCACTCATTCAAATAATCATCAGCCGCCCGATTTATTTGTTCATTGTAATAATCTTTCTTCGAGTCAAAGTCTTCGCTCGTTGCGTTCGGGTTCTGCTGCCGCCACGTAATAACATTCTTCTCAGCATTCAGCTTCTGCAGGTCTTCCTGTAGCTTCTCTTGCTTCGTTTCGCTCAAATCCTGTCCTTTCACATTCTCATCCAGTTTCTGATTAATTTGCTGCAAGCCTTTTCTTTCATTCCAATTTACTCATTAACACTAATTCTTAAATAATAAATCGTTTTATCCACATTTAACTGTATTAGAAATCCTTCATGTACCCATACAGTTCTAATTGCTTTACTTCCTTCAAATGTTTGCACCATATAAGGCTCACCGAATTCTGCCATCTGTTCAATTAAGGATTTATTAAGAGCCTTCACCGACATAGTATCGCTAATTTCAGGCGCAAGAATAGTTATTACCGACAATTTATGATTGGTAAATTCGAATCGCATTGCTGCTTCTTGCCCATATTTTTCTTCACGTCCAAACCCAATAGTATAAAAATCATCCTTCTCAGGAATTTCTCTCGGCTGTTTACCTTTAGTCTCTATCACCTGCTCCATAGAATCTCCAAACTTGTGCCCCTCAAAAGTAAATTCATCTATTGGAATTCTTGACTCTGTTGGCAATATCTCAAGTGGTTTTGAGCATGCGCCCAAAACCATCATCATAATAACTACTAATATTATAAACATTTTTTTCATCTTCTCTACCTCCTTAATATATTTTTTGGCGTGTATTATTGTGTAATAACATAATTTAATGGGTTTATTGGATTACATACATAATTACCATCCTTCTTTATGAGTCTTAGCATTACAAATGCCGGGTTAACATTATGATGATTTTCCGGTAATCCCGAAACAGCATCCGGAACAGAAACATCAATATATGGTTGAAGTGTTATTTCTGTTTCGCAATAATAGCCACCTTCAATCTTTGTAACATCGTGACGAAGTGCATCAACAGTATTAAGTATAGCTTCTATAGATACATCAATTGCTTCATCCTTAATGTATTCATATGGATTCCCTCCCGATGCTGCAAAATCAATAAAAGCTTGGGAAACATATTTATGAATATCATCATCTTCAAGTTGCTCAATTGCTATATCTCCAATTTCTGCGATTAACGGAAGAGGATTCGAAGTAGCTGCAGATTCAAGAATAGCAATCAGTAGACTTACCATTTGGTTCTCTGTTCTTGTTCTTCAAAATACAATTCCGTTGCTTCTCCTTTTGTCATGTAATATTCATTATACTCCGTAATGCCCGCTTCGCACTGCCCGCTTTCTATTAATTCAATATACTCACCTGCAAAATAGGCCGGAAGATTAACTAATACTTCCTTCACAATGTTTTCTGCTATTTCAGGTGCAATTCCATTTTCTAGATAATCAATATTTATGTCTTCTCCTATAATCTCAAGCTCATCTCTTTTTTCTGCATTCTCGTCCAAAAGCAATTGATTTTCAATCACGTTGTCCAAATCCGCTATTGCCTCTTCTTCCAGATTGTCAAATTTCGTGTCGATGTCTGCCAATATCACTGAAGTATCAATTTGGGAAGCTGGGTCCCTTTGCCATTCTCCTTCTGCATAATCCAGCTTTAGCTGATATAACTGATCATCTGTAAGTTCTTCAGTAGAACTATAGCCGTATGTTTGATTTTGAAAAACAGTCAGCAATTCAGGATGAGCATCAAAGTAAGCGTAAGCTTCAGTATATACAGTATTTTTCAAATTAAACGCAAAGTTTATTTCTGATTGCTTCTGCGCTGCCAATAAAACTTGTATTTTTTCTACTTCATCCTCTCTGTCAATCCCAATTGCTTCTTGTTGCTACTTACCACCATCGTTAAACATATCGTCAAGATAGCTTCCAAGCGCTTCGTCGCTCTTCGCCTCTGCTTCGGACACACCTTCTCCGCCCGCGTTAAACATATCGTCAATCAAACTTTGAGTAGACGTAATCGGTTTCTCATCTTCGACCGGCGTTTGAGTGTCCCCGACCAAATCATCAACACCCATAGCCGCACGGTTATACGCATCCCGCTGCGCCACAATACCGTGTACCTTTTCCGAGTAATCCGCCCAAGCAGTCTTTGTTTCCTCATCGTCTCTGCCAGCGTACTCATTCAAATACTCATCAGCTGCCCGGTTTATCTGCTCATTATAGTAATCCTTCTTCGAGTCAAAGTCTTCGCTTGTAGCGTTCGGGTTCTGTTGCTGCCACGTAATCACGTTCTTCTCAGCATTCAGCTTCTGCAGGTCTTCCTGTAGCTTCTCTTGCTTCGTTTCGCTCAAATCCTGCCCGTTCACAATCTCATCCAGTTTCTGATTTATTTGTGTCTCTTTTGCTCCCAATGCGCCACTTGGACTTCCAGTCTTTTTACTGCCACCCAACGCATGTTGCATACCTATGTTGTAGTCGCTTACTCCACCCGTGCCTTTTGCATATTTGTGTGCGTCCGCCGGGTTCGGTTTCCCCACGCCAAGTGCGTGCTTCATACCGGTGTCGTAGTCGCTGACACCGCCTGTGCCTTTGGCGTATATGTGCGCATTGTTTGTCTCTGCTTTCACCGCCGGCTTCTGCCCGTACGACTTTTTGTTATTCGCCCAATACCCGTTATCGCCAAGCCCATACGCGGCGGTCAGCTCAAGTTTGAGGTCTTTGAGTCCCTGCTGTGCATTCGCCACGTTTTGTGTGTTAATCATCGCCAAATCGTCAGTACCAGCTACGAGGTCGTCCCACTGCTTCTTTTCCAAATCGCCTATCAGCTTTTTCTGTGCTTTCTGCGCGTCTTGTATTTCTCCAATCGAGTTAAACTGTGGTTTGCTTGGTTTTATTATACCACTATTATTTAGTTTTGGCGAGAACGAATTTTCTGTGTCGAATCCTGTATATTCTGCTATAATTCGATGCCTTTCGCTCTGCTCCCGCCGCTCGTCTCTTTCCCTGCGTCTCTCTTCTTTTTCTTTGCGTTGTTTTTCCGCTTCGGCCTTTTTTCGTTTCGCCTCTTCTCGCTCTTTTTGTTTTCTTTCCACTTCGGCTTTTTTCCGCCTCGCCTCTTCGCTTCTGCGCCTTTTTTCCTCTTCCCCATGCACTAAATCGTCTAGTCTTCTGTTTTCCTCATAAATTCCCATGTCTGTGCCTCCTTCAAATTTTGTTTTTTTGAGCGCATTTTACGCCCTTTTACAAAATGCTACACCAAAAATGCGCTCACGGCCGCTCAATCTTTGCGTTTTTAGCACTTTTTTCTTGACAATTCGGGGAAATCGTGCCGTTTCGCTGCCTTTACTAAAAAAAACGCCTATGCTATAATGAGCGCAATCGCCATTGGAGGTTTTCATGTCAACAAGCAAAAGAGTCACCGCATACGCATTTTCGATTTTCTTGTTTCTCGGGTTGTGCCTTTCTATGCTGCAGCGAATCATGAGCGCAATTGGCACGACATATTCACTGACCAACACATCCATCGGCACAATCATCACGATGGTGTTCGTGGGATATTTAATCAGCCCGATTCTCACAGGAGAGCTGACGGACAGGGTTGGGCGCAAAAAAGTTCTGCTGTTCGCTTTTGCTTTACTTATTGGCGGGCTTGTCCTCGTGTTGCTCGTTGACAGCGTTATCGCCGTCGGCGTTGGCTTTTTTATCATCGGGATGTCGTTCGCAGTGCTAGAGCTGTCCGTCTCCTCAATGCTGACCGATATGCACCCCGGCTCCGCAGGCAAGATTCTAAACCTCTCAAGGGTATTTTTTGCTATCGGCACAGTGTCAGGTCCTTTTCTTGCGATGCTGCTGCTGCGATTAACAAACAATTGGATTTACATTATGGTCGCAGCGCTCGTCATGATTATCGTGCTGTTTGCAATCTTCATAAAACTTAGCTTCCCGCTCCCAAGCTACCCAAACCAAATTGTACAAAAAAACGGCGAGCCTTCTCTTACGCTAAAGCTATTGCGCAGCAAAATCGTTTTGGTGCTGTGTCTGGCCATGATCTTCTATCTGGCAATCGAGGTCGGAATCACGTTTTACGTGTCTCGCTATATCGACAGCATCACGACAAACACCATCTTTGCGACGCTCACGCTTTCGGTGTTCTGGTTGTGCATGGCAATAGGTCGATTCATATCCACCCACTACAAAAAAAACCCGCTTGTTCTGGTCGCCGCTCTTTCGATCCTCGCCAGTGTCGGGCTGGCTGTTTGTATCTCGTTTGGCGGTCTTGCTATCACGATCGTCTCCTTTGGCGTAATGGGGCTTGGGTGCTCCGCTATGTTCCCGACGCTTCTCGCCATCGGCAAAAACAACTTTCCCCAATACACAAACACCGTGTTTGGCATACTGCTCTCAGCAGCAGGTATCGGCGGCATTATCCAGCCGCTCATCATGGGCGCTATCGCCGACGCATCCGGCCTAAAGGCAGCGCTTGCGACCTGTTTTGTTCCTCTCGTCTTGCTTTTCGCCACGCAGATAACCCTGCTCTACTTCACTCGCTCAAGCAAAGCGCAAAGCAGCGAAGCTCTCACCGACAAAATCGGCTAAATTTTCTGCACAAAAAAACCGCCCATTATTACGGCGGTTATATTTTTGCGATTCCTACTTTTTCTTATCGAGCGTGCGAATATACTTAAACACCACGTTAGGGTTGTCAGTTTTTCTCGACTGTATATCAAACTCTTTGAGCGATGCAACAAACGGTGTCAGCTTATTATAGCCGTAGTTCCGCGTATCAAAATCAGGGAATCTCTTGTTCAGCCTTTTGCCGACCTCGCCAAGATACGCCCACCCTTCGTCATCACTGCTTTCGTTAACAATAGCTTTTATCGTCTTGACGATCTTTGCACGGCTTGCCATGTTCGCTTTGCTCTGCTGCTTATTATCTCCCGATTCCTTCTTCTGCGGAATCGCCGTGCCCGCAAGCACCTCAAGATACTTAAACTGCTCACATGCCGAAATAAACGGCGTCGGTGTCTTTTTCTCGCCCATGCCAAGCACATACATGCCAGACTCTCTCAGGCGTGCGGCAAGCTTGGTAAAATCGCTGTCGCTCGACACGATGCAAAACCCTTCCACGCTGCCCGAATACAAAATATCCATCGCATCGATAATAAGCGCGGCATCCGTCGCGTTTTTGCCGGTGGTATAGCTGTACTGCTGAATCGGCGTAATCGAGTTTTCGAGCAAAACGTTCTTCCAAGACACCATCTGCGGCTTGGTCCAATCGCCGTATATCCGTTTTATAGTCGGTGTGCCGTGGTTGCTAATCTCATCAAGTATAAACTTGATAAACTTATCCGACACATTATCCGCATCAATCAGCACAGCCAATGTTTTATCATTATTGTTTTCCATTTCTACCTCATTTTTATTATTATTTCAATGTTTCTATATAAAGTATATCACAGTTTATATTTCTAGCCAACATCACGAGCCATTTACACGTTTACACTTTGCTCACACACTACTTTGTGCTGGTTATTGCGCTTGTTCCAGGCAAGCCGGTATGCCGCGCCAAGCCCGATAAACAGCGTCGCGATTACCAGCAGCACCAACGCAACGCCAAAGCCGCCGCGCATCGCCGCCGGGTCAAAAAACGGATATATATACGCCCCACTCGCCGCTCGCAATATATATGCAAACACCAAATACATAAGCGGATATACTACAACAAGCACAAGCTTCTTTGCGCCTATCTTGCTGCCGTGCAATATAGCAAAGAACATCACTATAGCAAATATCGGCGTCACGGCGTGCATCCAAATGTTGCTTAGCGAAAACAGCTTTGCGTCAAAGCCAAGCATTGGCACCAGCATCAGCCAATAAACAACTCCTGTAACGCTTATGTACAGCGTCACGAGCATAGACAAAAACGATGATACTCTTTTTAACTTTGGCGCCAATGCCCAAATCGCAATATACAGCGCCCAAATCGCAGCAAAAATATTCGTTTGTATCGTATAATACACAATGACCGGAAGCATCTCTTTGTCAAATTCCTCCGAGAACAAATCCATTGCTTCCAGTAAAAAATACGCTGTTATCGCAAACATAGCAAAGCATACTATCGTAACCCATACCTGTCGTTTCTTCACCTTCTCCATAGCAACACCTATTTATGTTGTCCTTGACCACATTATACCATATTTCGAACAGAAAAACGTAAATCTGCGTACAATAAAAGCCACGTCGATTTTGCTGACGCGGCTTCATAAAAAAAGAGGAAAATGAAAAAATAATTAGTATTATTGCTACATACACATTATCAACCTTGCCAACCAAAAAAGCAAGCAGTTTTGTATTAACTTTATGTTAACTATGAACCATAATTATTAACACTTTGTAACAGAATTGCATACATAAATCACACATTTCCGTTACTTTTCACATGATTTATGTATTCTCACACAAGTTTGTCAAATATTTAACAACCATCTGTTAATTATCAACACTACTTATCGCTCTGGTCAAGTATCATACAGTCTGCAGGCAATGCTAAAGCCAAACGGCATAATCATCGCCACATATATGCTGCGTAAAGCCGAAACCGACAGCACCGGCGAAGCCTTCGACGCGCACAGCAACGACCTCGCTCTGGCGCTCAAGGATTTAAGCTTGGTCTATACCACCACCGACTTCACCGAACAATTCTACCACCACATGAAAACAAAGCGTATCGCGGCCGAGAAACTAAAAAGCCAATTCGCTGCCGAAAACAACCTGTTTTTGTATGAAAACATCATGATGGAATCGGTTGATGAGAATATGGCACTCGAAGAGTTCAAAGCACAATATGCACGATATTGTTATTGCATTAAAGAAAACTCATAATTTGAACTTCATCACTCCCTCCCCCAAAAATGCCGGCATGGCATTTTACAAGTTCTTTTCCTTCTTTTCTTCAAGAAAAGGAGCGGAGGTCAAGGAGGCGGAGCCTCCTGCGGGAGTGTGAGGGCAGCGCCCTCACTTAACCCCCCTAACCCTCACCCACCAAACCCTCCAATCAAATACGCTTCATCCACAGCATCGCCGCTTTTGCGCATTCGCACCACAAACGGGTTTGCATCCGGCGGCGTGTTCGCATCCGGCGCAAGCTGCCTACGCGAGCACCAATACCGAAGCGCGTCCGGGCTGTGCGTGATATCGTGCGGCTGATTTGCCACATCATTCACCTTCTTGATGTCGTGCTGCAGCATCGGCAGATTGCGCACAATCGGACCGCACGAGCTAAAGAACTGTATACGCGGCTTGCCGCTCTCGTCCGCCCTCAAATATTCCTTGACGTTAAGCCAGCCGTCAATGCGGCTGTTTCCGGCACGGGTTAACGGCACGTCGTTCTCTGCGAATATATCTGCTGCGCTTTTACCAAGCTCCTGCCGCCTGTTCCACAAATCGGGCGGCGCATAATACTCCTCAATCTGCTCATTCGTCACGCTAAGTATCGCTTTTGCCGTGTCGGATATCGTCAGGTTCGGGCGCTCCAAACACCTATAACAATAAACCATGCCGGCCGGTTCCACCGCAAACCACAGCACCGCCAACATATCAAGGCCGTAATCCAGCGCAACGCTGTGCCGCCACTCCTGCGGTATCGGAAAGGGCGCACAAACGTGTTTGCTCTCTCTAAACTCGCCAAAATACTGACCCGCAAAAACGCTCCAGTCGCCTTCCAGCCACGCACGCCTAAGCTCGCTCGGCAGATTTTTCAGCTTGCGCACATAATCGGCTTCCTGCTTTGCAAGCTCCTTTATTTGCGCAAGCTTCTTATCCTTATGCTTCTTTTTCAGCCGCTTGAGCGCAGCAAGATAACCGCTGTCTGCCAAGAACAACGGCGCGTTGTCCCACACCAACGCCTGAATAAACGTGTAGTCCCCCTGCTCTTCGCATCGCTGCAAATCCCTGTCTATAAACAACCGCTTCACCCAAGTGTGCCCCACGCCTCCGGGGTTGCACGTGATATACGTGCGCTTCGGAAAAGCGTTCGTTCCGCGCACACAAGCATCCAGCCAATGAAACTGATACTCACTCAGCTGCGTCGCCTCGTCGATAAACAACACGTCATACTCCTGCCCCTGATACTGCAAAACATCGCTTTCTTTATCGCAGTACCCAAGCTTTATCCGCGACCCCCAAGGAAACTTAAACGCTTTCTCGGTGTCGTTATACTTTGGTTTCAGCTCATCCGGAAACATACCGTACACCGCTTGCAATCGCTTTGTGTGGTTTTCACGAAGCTCGGGCAGTGTGCGCCGAACAATAAGCATCTGAATCCCCGGATACGCAAACGCCAAGAAAGTAGCCTTCATGCGAATCGCATGCGACTTTCCGCCTCCCTTTGCACCGCCATACCCAACATACCTCGTTTGTGCTTCAAAAAACCTCTCCTGCTTTTGCGTCGCTTTACCAAATCCCTTTTTCAATATTTGACTAATCAAATTTTCCCCCATAAAAGACATTGCAGCTCTCATACACTGCGTATCATTCGCCTCCTTCTATTTGCTAAATTTTTTCGGAATTATCCCTTGACATACGGCGCACACTTGTGCTATACTGTATGTAGAGGTGATAATTATGACGTTTTATGATTTTAACAAGAAGTTCCCTGATGAGAAGTCTTGCATTGATTACTATTTAACTATTCGCTACCCTCGTGGTGTACACTGTAACCATTGTGGCTCGCCTAGAGTGTTTCAGCGAAGTAATAGTAAAGTGTTTGACTGTAACGAGTGTAGGAATACGTTTTCGCCGTTCAAAGACACGATTTTTGAGAAGTCAAGAACGGACTTACGTAAGTGGTTTTATGCTATCCACCTGTTCTTAAACGGTAAGAAAGGTGTATCTGCTCTGCAACTTCAGCGTGAAGTTGGTGTTACGTACAAAACTGCGTGGCGTATGTTGCAACAAATCCGCAAAGCTATGGGCAATGGTAAGCAGCAAGAGTTTATTAACACCATAGTCGAAATGGACGAAACGTATGTTGGCGGTAAGCCACGTAAAAGCAACAACCGCGATGACGATGACGGCAACGATAACCCAAGAGGTAGGGCAACGCCTAAAACTCCTGTTATCGGTGCAATAGACAGAAAAAACAAA
>Ga0255443_1006_pt1 | contig 23443 bp, 15 predicted proteins | sample ANMaggSSYBR02D11_FD_182641 | JGI IMG/M metagenome (GOLD analysis project Ga0255443, IMG submission 182641) | Sediment cell enrichment communities from methane seep in Santa Monica Basin, California, United Staets - ANME aggregate JGI... | ecosystem: Environmental > Aquatic > Marine > Cold seeps >... | reverse complement strand
GTTGGCGATTTGAAACATGCCCATATCTGCATATTTTCCCTTGCCAATGTACAGAATATAACCAGCATCTTCAATATCAGCTGTGAATTGTTGGATATCTCTACCTTCAGGCAGGAAAAAAGATGTGACAGTGTTGGACATATGATCGTTCAACAAAAGCTTCAGACCAAGTTTTTGAATACCTTCGCGCAGGATAGCAGCACAGGACTGATAACGATTGATCCGGCAATCTAATCCCTCTGCGAGTATATTGGTAATGGCTTGATTGAGCGCCCAAAAAAGAGTAACGTTAGGGGTGTTGGGCGTTTGATGTTTGTTTGCCGCAAATTGGTAGTGTTTGTATAAGTTAAGATAAACGTTTTTACATTGGGCATCGGTAATCTTTTTTAAGAGCGATTCCTTTGCGCAGATGAAAGCAGACCCCGGAAAAGCTCCCACGCATTTACCGCCTACAGAGGCAGCAAAATCGATATGATTCTGAACCACGTCAACATACTCTCCACCAGCAGCAGATACGGTATCGACGAAATATTTTTTTTCATATTTAACACAAAGCTCACCCACTTCGCGCACCGGGTTGATCATGCCCGTAGAGGTTTCATGAAACACCATAGCAACTAAACCCAGGTCTGGATTTTCGATCAAAACTTTTTCAATTTGAGCAATATCAGGATAAGAAGCCCAATCAAATGAGATTGTGACTTTTGGAATATCATATTTGTTGATAATTTCCTCAAGCCTGTCACCAAATTCACCGTTTTTAATAAGTAATACCGCTTCACCATTCTTCAATACAGAAGAAATTATGGTTTCATTAGCCGATGTACCCGAGCCAGATATTATGACGGAATAATAAGAATCATCTGCGTTGAAAAGTTTATTGATTTTGGCCTGTGTGTCAGCAAACATCTCCTCAAATTCAAGGCTTCTATGGCAAATATCGTGATGAAGTAACGCTTTGCGTACATTATCCTTGACCATTACAGGACCCGGGCTGAATAATTTTGGTGTTCTCATTTGCTACAATCTCCTATCCTAAAACATGCTGCTAATAATAAATTGTTGGTCATCTAATCCAAGTTTGGATCCTGCCATATAGTATTCATGAGAAAAATGTTTATTGGCTTCTTAACATTATTTAATATAAATGCGAGAATTATTGTACCGTTTTTGTTATTCACTGTTCAAGTGATGATGCCGTTTGTTATTTCATAATCATCCAGAGTTGAAAACGGATAGAAAGCAGCTGGGATTTTCTTGAAAGGAAGCGTTTTTAGATTTGCTGATGCTGCACCGGGCGTATCCGTAAGGCATATCGCTTCGGCAAAGAGACTATAAGCCGCCCTGAAAGATGTGCATGCTTTCACCACCACCATTTGATTAAGAGTAGGTTCAACACCAAAACCGCGATATATCTGGGGGTCGCCATTGAACGACATACAGTGGCAAACAACAACATCAATTTTTCCAATTGAAATCACGGCAGTGGGCCCAATATCAATCACAATTCCACGCCCTGCAGGCCCTTCCAGACAAAACAACCCATCGTGGAGAGATTTCACGTACCCCTCCACTTGTACCGACTTGAACATATCCGGGTTCTTTGTTCCTCCAATGGAAAAAACGGATTTATTGCCCACACCAATTTTGTACGCCAATTCCACAGCAGGAACATCATTGACGATCAGAGCTGTTTTTAAGTCCAGCTCACGCTCAAGTAATCGTTTTAAAACAGCTACACTATCACCTGTAGACCCGGCATTGGCAGAATCCGCAGAATCCACCAGGATAATTGGCTTTTCTGCCCTATTTTCCACAGCAAGATCAATAACCTGATCAATAGTATATAGATCCGGCTCAAATTGTTTTCGCATGTCTAACAAACGCTGGATAAGCTGCACTGCATGCAGTTTTGTTTCCTTTCGATCTATTCCAATTGCTACTACCACAGAACCGCCAGCAGGATTAACATCAAGCCAGGGCTGCATTTGGAATATGGAGCAATCACATAATTTGCCTGTTTTCACTAATTCCTTTGCATCATCAATCAACTCTTTGAAAGGACTCAGCATGCTGCTATAGCCACTGGCAGGTATGATCATTGGAATTGATATCCAAACCATATGTAATTTTTCGCCACGCAAGCTCCTCATTCCCACCTCAGCTGCACGATACCCCGTATTGAAAAAATCCACATGCGGATATGTTTGATAGCCACAAATAAAGTTGGCGTTTTCTACAATTTTTGGCGTTATGTTGGCATGCAAGTCAAATGCCGCAGAGATGACAGCACTTTCACCTGCCTCTTTGCGGATTGATTCCAAAATCACTCCACAAGCATCATCATATTCTGTCGTTTGCGTTGCTCCATGTAACGAGAGGAACACCCCATCCACAGGCATATTCTGTTTAATAACAGCCACTGTTTTCTTTAAAAACAAATCCACCGCTCTTTGATCCACTGCCCCGCCACTTTGAGAACTCATAGAGCAAGCAGGAATTGCTTCTCCATTGCTGTCCTCAATGGCTTTAAATATTCCAGTCAATGCTCGGGGGCCATGGATATTGCGCAGATCTTCTCCCTCATATATCATGCGCCTTTCAAAGTCCTCGATATGTGTAATCACCGGGTTAAAAGAATTTGTCTCTTGATAAAACTCAGATACTACAATTCTTATCATTGAATAATTATCTCCTCGATAAATAATTTGTTTTCATTGCTCATTTAACAAATTCCTATTCATTGATTGAATGAAAAATATTTTCCATCTCCGGACAGATCCCCTTGAAAATTTCATAAAGAGCATCATATGTTTTTGCGTGCTGTTTCTGGGGCAAGAATCTTTTTTCCACTTCAATTCTCCTTTTGACATCTTCAAAATCATCACATAAACCCAGCCCGATAAATGCACAATAAGCTGTTCCAACAGCACCCGCATGCTGTGAATTTTCAGGTACTTCTACGGGAATTTGAAGTACGTTTGCCATCATTTGCATCCAATGGTCACTGGATGTACCACCGCCCACCACACGGATGGAATTAATAATCTTGCCAATTTTTTGTTGATATATATCCATAATCCAACGTACTTGATAGCATATTCCCTCAAGTACAGCATTGACAATATGGCGGCGATCGTGAAGATTGGTGATGTTATAAAAACCAGCTTTTGCGTTTGGAAGAACCGGCAATATTCCTCCAAAAAGCCATGGGGTTGCAATCATATTAAGTGAGCCTGGAGGAATATCTGCGATCTCTTGATTCACAAATTTGTAAATATCCTCCTTCAATTGCTCTTTTTCTGCATGAAAGAATTGGTCAATCGCCCAATTGAAAGACATGCCAGCAGATTTAATTCCTCCGATCCGTAAATCCTTATCCTTTTCAAATGTCAGATAAAAATCACCTTTGCTGCTGCCGCGTTTTGTTACTGTTCCCATCCAACCAGAGGATCCTAAGTACACATGCGCATCATCATCACCACAGCAGCCAGAGCCAATGGTGACAGCCGGAATATCTCCACATCCACCAAACACCGGTGTACCTTCTAAAAGGCCCATATCATCTGCAGCTTTTGATGAGATGCCGCCAACCCACTCTGTGGTCATCACCAACGGCGGGAATTTATCGGCATCCAACTCTGCAGCTGCAAGTACCTTATTGAAATATGTCTGAAGCTCTACATCCAGCGTACGAATAAAGTTGTTCGTTAAATCTACCGCTTTCCTTCCGGTTGCTTTAAATTTTAAAAATGCATTAACCTCCAAGATGCTTTCTGCTTTCTCATAGATCTCCGGTAGCTTTTCCTTGACCCACATCAATTTAGGCCAGTAGTCATTGCCGAAAAATATTTCATCATTCATCTTCTCATTTAGTTTTTCCGCCTGCCTGCTTGCGCGGCTGTCCAGCCAAATGATATTGTTATGCAGTACATTGTCCTGGGCATCTAGAGGAATAATTCCTCTCCACTGTGTCCCAAACACAACTCCTTTTACGCTACCCGCTGAGATGCCTGCCTGTGCCAATGCCTGCCTGGTTGAGGCGCAGACAGCATCCCAATATGCATCGGGTTCCTGCTCTGCCCAACCCACCTGAGGTATAAGCAAAGAATAATCGGCAATAGAAACACTCGCGACTTTACCGTCAAAATCTACCAGAACAGTTTTTACACTGCTTGTGCCAACATCATATGAAACGACGTATGAATTTTCCATTACAAATCTATTCCTTAATACTCTTTTCGATAAATGTTTTTTCCAGAAATCCTATTCCTATGTCAATTTGCTGTCAGCTTCAAGAAGCAATTCTTCAATCCCTTTTTTTATGTCTTCACTCAAAGGTTCTGGTTGATGATTTTCTAAAATAAACTTTGCTTTTTCCACAGCACGATCCTGCATAGTTTTGGATCCTTCATTCTGCCAATTTGACCGCGCAGTACGCGTAATTAACTTAGGCCGATAACGATTAGACCGTAAATGACGCATGGTATGCGGGTGCATTAATAAATTACCTGTTTCAATACTATCCTTAATGGCATCAAAACCTAACGTTTCCTCATCTAACGCCAACCCTTCTCGCGCACGATTAACCATACCGATTATCTCATCATCGATAAGCAGCTGAGCAAAGTTAACTACTAATCCTCCCTGTAAATGTCCTGCGCCAGTGAGGATATCAGCGCCAGCCATCGCAGGCATCAATGAGAAATACGCGTTTTCAATCCCTGCCTGGCAATCTGAGATTGGTGAGTCGGTATATGGTCCATGCATATTGACGGGCATATGATATGCTTCTTTCGCCAATTGAACTCCAGCTGTTACTAAAAGGGCGTTCTCCATTGACCCAGTGAGAGCATATCCATTTGCCATGTCCATAACCATAATTCGCGGTGCAAAAATCATTGGCATCCCCGGAACCGCTAATTGGCCGAAAACCACGGCCGCCAACATCTCCACATTCGACATCAATAAAGAACCGGCCAAAGTTATTGGGCCTGTGGCTCCTGCAATAGGCATACTGCAAATCTCCAGCGGAATACCATGATCACCACAAGCCAATATCGTATCGACCAATACCGCCGGATGTTTTAATGGTGAAATGGGGGATTCCAGCATCGTGATCACAGGCTTTTTCTTTAACTCGTTCTTTCCCCCTGCAATTAATTCGGCCATTCGCAGGAAATATGGCAAACTGTCAGGATTTAATAACCGAATATTGATATGTTTACTTGTGTTCTTGAACATCTCTGCTAAAGTATGAATGTCGCAGGTCTCTGGCCTTGAATCCTGCTCGTAAACAGGGGCGGCAATATGTGTGTTTTCAAGTGCGTCCACCAGGCGCGCATAGTTGGCGGCATCTTCTTTTGTGGCATTTCTAAGTTCACCAGAGATCAAATCTGTAACTTGCCCTGGGCCACCCCCATTCCGTCCATAAACCCTTTCTTTGCCGATTATGAGCTCGTTCTTTTCTTCCCGCGCCCCGCAAAATATCTGACTTTTCACTTCCTTTAATGCTTTTTCAACAAGACTTGGCGGAATATGAATTCTTCGAGATTTGCTATCCCTTCTTGCCCCCCAATCGACCCACATTTTGCAAGCGCCTTCATGCATAACTTCTACTCCAACTTCATCAAAGACTCTCAATGTGTCTTTATGAATCGATGTAATTTGTTCGCCAGATAAAATTCTTAAATTTTGATCAATCATTTATTACCTCATAGGAAAATATTATTGGCTCTTTAGATTTTGTTTTTTATCTCATTCTTCGGAATTCTTAAGATAATAACTTAATCGCAATTTCAAAACTTTTTCAACTTCATCAGTTTACCTTACCTGAAAGTTTGCGAAGCGTTGAAGAAAATAAGGTTGAAGTTTGCAATCTCTTGCCTCCATTAATAATACCAAACTAACATCATCTGTTCCCCTCTCTATTGGCTCAAATTTAATAGGCGTTGTTAAGGCACCAACGACAGCTCATCTTTTCCGTGAATCCCATCAGCAGGGGACATTATGATTCCATAAAAACTAAACAGGCAGCATTCTGTTTATGCCCTTATAAATGGATTTGAACTTTAAATAATTCCAACTATAATTTAATATTGACTGAAAAACAGAAGTTATTTTACTTAATTGATATAAGGAAAAATTAATTTTGGTAAATTTGGATATTAAAGGAAGAGACGTAGCCGCTGATTTGGTGGCATTTACGCAGGAATTGGTCCGCATTAAAAGTTTTTCCGGACAGGAGGAGCAGGTTGCGAAGGCCATCGCTTCGAAAATGGAAACTTTAGGCTATGACGAGGTCAAGATCGACCGTTTCGGGAATGTGCTCGGGAGAATAGGATTCGGAGAGAAGGCAATCCTGTTCGAGTCCCACACTGATACAGTAAGAGTACATAATGAAGATCTCTGGGATGTACCCTCGTTTAGCGGTGAAATCATAGACGGGTTTCTCTGGGGGCGAGGTTCCGTCGATATGAAATCCGGTATTGCCGCATCAGTTTACGCCGCAGCGATCGCGAGAAGTTCAGGGATGATTTCTGAAAAGTCAGTTTACGTTTCGTGTTCTGTGTTTGAAGAGGATTGTGATGGAGAAGGGCTTAAGCATATGCTTGAAGAAATCGACCTCAAGCCGGACTATGCGGTCATCTGTGAACCTTCAAGCAATCTAATTACCACCGGCCATAAAGGAAAAGCCCAGATAATCATCAAAACAAAGGGGGTATCAGCCCATAGTTCAGCACCTGAGAAAGGGGTGAACGCCATCTACGAAATGGCTGAAATTATTGAAAGGGTCGAGCAAACCAATCTGGAACTCATGAAAAACTCCGGCAGAAGAGGCACGCTCGTCCTGTCGCGCATTTCCAGCACAGGTGTGTCTCTGAACGCTGTCCCCTCGGAATGTGAGATCACCCTTGACCGCAGAATGATCATGGACGAGACAGAACAAACTATACAGGATGAAGTAGGGAAGATCATTGCAGGTAAAAATGCGACTTGGGAGATCGATACCGTCCACAGAAAAACATGGACTGGCGAAGCGATAACTTACAGACCCCTCCACCCGGCCTGGGAGATCAGTCTTGACCACCACCTCTCAAAGACATTCATCAAAGCATATGCCGAGGTATTCGGGCACGCCCCAAAAAAGTTTGACTACTGGGATTTCAGTACCAATGCAGTGGCGCTTGTCAGTTCAGGTATTCCAACAATCGGGTTTGGGCCCGGGGAGCACAAACTTGCCCATATGCGCAATGAAAAATGCCGGGTGAAGCAGATCCTGGGTGCCTGTGCATTTTACGTAAAGGTAATTGACATAATTTAGTTAAATAAAGTGGAGGCACCTTTTCATTAATCCCGATATCTAGGGGTAACTGACAGAAATCATCTGTCTTGATGCATCACAGGAAACCCTCAACATCCTGTTTCACAGACAAGGAACTTTCTGCCCACAGCGTATCACAGCGTTCATTGTGTCCACAGGTTATACAAAACAAAGAAAAAACTATCCATTGTGTCCATTGTTTCCATTGTTTCCACAGGGATTGCACACGAAATCAGGAGAAGCGACTTAAATTTTCATATATATAATTATTCTGCGAATCTCGAAAGTGTCTACTTATGAGTGGTACTAAAATTGGGGGCTTGACAGCTTGTACTATTTTAGAGGAGCCTTACCGTTACAGCGTCCTCACAGTCCCATAACCGTGCGCCTGAGATGCAGACCTATAGATAATTCGCGGATTATTGTTATTCTTTTCTAATTTGCTTAACTTAAAGAATTCTCTTGCAATCTATTTCATAATGAATATAAACGAATTACCATCACAATAGATCCTTCTTCCCGGTTTCTTCAGAGATATAATAACTCTATTCTTCTTCAAATTTGCGTAATTAATTATGATTAACGGAGTAGAAATGTCACAACGTTTATTTGTATACGGCACTTTAGGACCAGGTAGACCGAATGAGTATGTTCTTGCCGCTATTGGAGGAACATGGGAAGAAGCTTCAGTAAACGGCTATCTAAAACCACAAGGCTGGGGTGCTGAAATGGGTTATCCAGGCCTGATATTAGATGATACTGGAGATGAAATCAAAGGATACATATTTTGTTCAGAGAAGCTCGAATATCACTGGGATGAACTTGATGAGTTTGAAGGTGAAGAATATAAACGCGTTCTGGTTAGAGTTAAAACGAAAGACAGAATGGCAGTAGATGCGTATATTTACATACTCAGGGAGAGATAATCCGTTGTTTAAAATCAGATTATTCAAAAGCAGCACAGTTGAACGGTAGTAAAAATATACGAGAGAAAAAGAAAATTTTCTATAAAATACGAGGGCACGATAAACACACGATTTCTCTCGATATAGTTTTTTCGAAGCAAGATGCAGGAAATCAAATCTTATGCTTTTCGCACAGGTTACATTTTTGAGAAGGAAATTTGAAAACTATCAACCACCCAACCCTAATTGCACCTGACCTGCCTATCGGCAGGGTGGTAAGCGGCACGAAAAGCCAAGCTTGATCACAGCCTACAAATGGTTCGGGGCAGAGACGGCAGGTATTTCTATAAGAAATCTACTAACCAAGAGTCAGTAAATCACCCACTACACAAATTTACTCAATTATTAATAAAAATAAGCCAAAGTTAAATGAGAAAAAAACTTTGGTTTAGGGTGGCTGACAGGGGTTGCCTGTCCTGGTGCACCACAGGAAACCCGCAACATCCTATTCCACAGACAAGGGACTTTCTGTCCATAGCGTATCATAGTGTCCATTGTTTCCCCAAGGACTGCACACGAATTGCATACGAAAACAGGAATGGCTACTCAATTCTATTAGGGGAATTTAAATATTTTAAGAACAAAGGCTTATAAGTCCTCTGACTTAAGAAATACTCTTACTACCCCCAGCCACTTTTCTTCTCCTTGCTTCACGACTGCCAATCAAGTAAGTTTTGCTTTGTTCATAGTTACTAGTTAGTCCATTTTTTCTCTGTCAACTTTTGATGTATACCTTCTAAATTGGACATTTTAACTTCGCTTAATTAGGACTCTACTACTTTGGGCAAACAAAGCACGGGAATAATTTGTTCAACCTTATGACTTGACTCTAGCTTATAATTTGTATACAATAGTCATACGTATGATGTAGGTAACGAGGAATCCCGTCAATAAAGGAGTACAACCATGAAAAGACGACCATCTATACCAGATTACGAGTACGTTGAGCGTTTGAAACGCGCCCAAGAATTATTAAACCAAACCGATTTGGATGTTTTGTTGATTAATTCAAACGAGGCTGATTTTGCCAATGTTCGCTACTTTTCCAACTATTGGCCAATCTTTGAAATCGCAGGTGTTTTAATCCCACGTCAGGGTACACCCTCTTTGCTGATTGGCCCTGAGAGTGAAGCGTTTGCTAGAGATAGAAGCAAAATTGACCATATCTACTTATTAGCCGAATACCGAGAATCAGCCGATCCATCTTATCCGGGTCTCGAATTAAGCACTTTTGCAGATGTGTTCAAAGAGGCTGGTGTGCCCAACCCAAAACGGATTGGAATAGGCGGTTCCATGGTAACCACATATCCAGTTATTCAGTCCCTTCGATCAAGTTTTCCTGATGCAGAACTTGTTCCAGCTGATAAGATAATGATTGCTTTACGAAGTATTAAATCCGAAGAAGAGATAGCATGTCTGCGGGAAGCTTTTCACATTGCCGAATTAGCAATGGATCAGGTTTTGGAACAAATACAGCCTGGCATGACTGAACTACAGGTTGTGGGAATCGTACAGCAAGCTATCTATGCACATGGGGCAGAGTACGAAGGTATGCCTCAATATGTCCTTTCCGGAAAGAATACAACCCATGCAATTTCACGTCCTACCCATAAGGTGATTGAAACCGGTGAACTCATTCAATTGAACCTGTCAGCTCGAGTTGATGGATACTCATCTGGAGTGGGGAGACCAGTATTCATGGGAAAAATGCCCGAAAAAATTAAGGATGCAGTTCAGTTTGGCTTAGAAGTTCATAAACTCGTTGCCGATTGGCTCAAATCAGGAGTAATCGCCTCAGATATAGCTAAACGTTATCACAACTATTTTGTTGAGCAGGGGAGAAAAGACCAGTTCCTTTACGGGCCATGTCATGGACTTGGTATGATTGAGGTAGAGCCGCCGTGGATGGAGATCGATTCGGATTACTCGCTTCAGAACAATATGACTTTTCAGATTGATACATTTGTTCAAGATGTCGATTTTGGTTTGCGTTGGGAAAACGGCGTACGAATTACAGATTCGGGCGTCGACTTGTTTTCCAACCAACGAATGGAAATAATTGAGATCACTTGATTACATATTAACACAGGAGAAATAATATGCCCGGTACGAAAACCATCAGTCTGAACGGCCTTTGGAACTTTCGACTCGACCCGAAAAACCTTGGAGAACACTTTCCCGATCAACTTGCTTACACCCATCACCATGATGCACGTTGGATGGCATTGGACTATGATGATTCAGATTGGGAGAAAATCAATGTCCCTGCATGTTGGCAAGCTGAAGGGCACGATTATAACGGTGTCGCCTGGTATAGGACGACATTTCCACGACCATTTGCAAAAGGAGCCGATAATAGAGCATGGCTGCAATTTAAGGGGGTAGACTATACATGTGATGTTTGGCTAAACGGTCGTTGTTTGGGGAGCCATGAAGGATATTTCGGACAATTTGATTTTGAAATATCATCTTTTCTTCAAGAGCAAAACGTGCTGGCGGTTCGTGTAGATGCACCTCGAGGAGTTTTGGGCGAGGAAGATGAACTCTGGCAAAACAAAAATATGGTGAAAGGCGCCTTAGAACGATGGGATGTCAGTGATCCTACACTGAATCCTGGGGGGATTTGGAATGACGTGGAAATCGTTATTTCTGGTCCGGCCCGCATTGCCAGCACAAAGATTCAAGCAAGACCTCATGAATTCCCGCCAATTGGCTGCCCCGATGACCCAGTCAGGGCCGTCGTGACGGTGGAACTCGAATTGGACATGACCGCTGGTTTAACGCCAATTGAGTATAAGATTGACATTGAGTTACTACCTGTGGGGGGTGAGGAAGCAGTTGCTGCGGATGGAAATAACGAAAGGATTAGGGAAACCGTTTCAGCATTATTGTTCCCCGGCGCTCAGACAGAAAGGGTGATTATACAACTCAACCATGCGCGCTTGTGGTGGACATGGGACTTGGGAACGCCACAATTGTACCGATTGTCCGTTTGCCTCCGGAACGAAAATGATATATCTGATTGTACGGAGACGGCATTCGGTATCCGTCAGATAGAACAGCGAGAAGGTTCATCTTTATATTTGAATAACATTCGCTTTTTTCAACGCGGCGCTAATTACCTATCTGACCAACTATTGTCTCAAATGACACACGACCGGTACAAAGAGGATTTGGCGCTGGTGAGAGAAGCAAACCTTAATACTATTCATCCATTTTGTGTAATTGAACGTCCAATGTTCTACGATCAATGTGATGAGGAGGGGGTGCTCGTTTACCAGGATTTTCCTATGTGGATGACCATGTCGGATGAGAGCGAATTTGTACGTCGGGCTGTTGCACAAGTCACTGAGATGATTGAGCAATTTAGTCACCATCCATCCATTGCTATCTGGAATATGGGCAGCCAGCCCAGCCCGGCAAATTTTGAGAAGTTATGTTCGGTATTGGCATACACAGCACAGCAGGTGGATCCTTCGCGGGTGGTCAAGCAGGGGAATGCAAGTGTCGCTTTTGGTGATTCCCCGGTACACTCCCACGGCAGTTTCTTTTGGGATCCTGTTTTGTTAGATCAATATGCGCGGGACTTTGATTGGCGGTCAGACCTGCATCTTTACTTTGGGTGGTACATGGGCGAAAATGAAGATTTGGCTCAAATGCCGGATTCTTATTTTCAATTAGTTACAGAATTTGGTGCCCAGTCTTTACCAAGAAAAAAAACCTTGGAAATGATAATCGGCTCACCCAACCTTTTTCCACCTGATTGGAAAAAATTATCACTCCATTGTGCTCAAAAGGAACGATTGATTGAACGGGCCGGTGATTTTAAAAACATTGACGATCTGATTATGGCTACCCAACAATACCAGGCTGAATTGGTTCGTTACCACGTTGAATTCTACCGACGCCGAAAATTCAAGCCTTGCAATGGGGCTCACGTTTTTTGTTTTAATGATTGTTGGCCGGCAGTAACATGGTCGCTGGTTGAATTCGATCGCACTCCCAAGTTGGCATATGAGGCATTGAAACGCAGTATGGCACCATTACAGGCGTTTATCGATTTGGACAGGTTAACACCCCGAGTTAATGAGAATATTCCTCTTATGATATGTGTCGTGAATGATCTGCAAAAACTCTATAATAATGTTAGTGTGCGAGTTACTGATTCTCACACCAACGTGGATAATAAAGTGGATAAATACCTTATTAAGGAGTTCCGTTGCGATTTGCCTCCATCCAGTCTTGTTGATTTGGATCCTGTTGAATGGCTGCCCACAACTGTTGGTAAGCATCATTTGGAATTATCGGTCTTTCAGGGTAACACTATCCTTTCCAAGAATGAATATATGTTGGATGTCATCAAGAAAAATTAATGAAAAGATCAAGCGCCTTACCAACTAGTAATGACGTCGCAAAATCGGCTGGTGTTTCCCAGTCAACCGTATCATTGGTGCTGACCGGCAAAGCAGAAGGGCGTGTTTCTACGGCGGTACAAGAGAAGGTTCGAGAAGCTGCTCGAATGTTGGGATATAGACCTCATGCTGCTGCACAAACCTTACGCCTGGGACGGGCTAAACAAGTGGCTTTACTTTTACCTGATGTAGTCAATCCTTATTTTTCCGCTGTACTGCGTGGGGCCAATACGGCTGCCCGTCAACACGATTATGCATTATTGTTCGTCGATACTGAAAATGACCAGAATTGGTTGGAAAAGGTTATCGGAACGTTGGCGGCAGGGAGCGTTGATGGGTTTGTCCTTTTTGGCGTCGAGCCTCCAGAGAAAAGTGAACTGCACGGATTTGAGCCACGAATTGTGGTGGTTGACGCTCCCTCACCTATTTTCCCTCTTATTGCCATCGACGGTATGGGAGGAGCGCTTGAAGCGATGAATCATCTTTTGTCGTTGGGCCACCATCGCATTGCTCATCTTGCTGTTTCATCTCCAAAAGAGACATTTCGCGTACGAACCCGGGCGTATCATCAAGTTCTAAACAATGCCGGTATCATTCTGGGATCGGATTATGAGAAATCGTGTTTGATGGATATTGATGATGCCAAGGTCAAGGCGCGAGAAATTTTGTCGCTTCCCGAGCGTCCTACGGCCGTATTTTGCGCCGACGAGCGGTTAGCGGTAGGAGTGTACAAAGTTGCCAAAGATATGGGCTTACATATTCCAATAGACCTTTCAGTGGTAGGTTTTGGGGGGACTCAGATTGCGCACATTCTCGAACCAGAGCTAACAACCGTAAACATACCCTCAGAATCGTTAGGCAACCTGGCCGTTAGAAGCTTGATCGAATATTTGGAAACAAATGTCAAACCCGAGCCGAGAATTGAACCGGTTGATTTTATCCTTCGAGGCTCCACCGCTTCGATTCAAGATCGAAAGTACGCAAATTGCCCACCCACAGTCAAGACCACAGATCAGCCAAGCTGAGATGGCAAACAAACATGGTATCACGCTGGAGGTCAAACCCTTGAGTAATTACCTAACAAGTTCTGTCTCAGCTATTGAATCGCATCCGCTTAAAAAACTCTTCGATTTGGGCGTGCATGTCACCATCAATTCTGATGACCCCGAAGTTTTGGAAACCAACTTGAACAACGAATATCATATTGTCCATGAGGTTTTAGGGATGAGTTTAAGTGAAATTGAAATTTGTAACTGCTTTGCAGTAGAAACTTCTTTTTTGTCTGAAGCAGAAAAAAGCCCGATAAAGGCAAACTTTGTGTCTTGAATAAAGCGCCGTTAGAAAGTGGAGACTAGGAATACACCGTAAAAAATATTCCTTAAGGATATGTTATGCAAACTAATGGGAATGTATCGAAGTATACTCACCTGATCTGGGATTGGAATGGAACCTTACAGGATGATGTTTGGTTATGCATAGACGTTATGAATGGTCTTTTGTATAGACGACGTAAGCCGGCAATCACACTACAACAATATCGAGAAATATTTAGGTTTCCTGTTAGGGATTATTATCTGAAAGCTGGTTTAGACTATGTAATTAAACCTTTCGAACTAATAGCAGAGGAATTTATTTTAGAATATGATAGCCGATCACAGGAATGCAGTCTACAACCAAAGGTTGTTGATGTTTTAAATATTTTTGCCGAAAAGAATCTCTCGCAATATCTTTTGTCAGCCAGTCAACAGGAACCACTTGAAATTAACGTCGCGCATTATGGTTTGATTAAGTATTTTCACCGTATAGTAGGTTTGTCTGATTACTATGCTAATGGAAAAATTGATACCGGCAGGAAATTAGTAGCTGAAATTGATGCTTCAGTAAATAGTATTGTGCTCATTGGAGATACCATTCATGATTATGAAGTGGCGCAGGCTATTGGAGTTGCTTGTGTTTTATTTTCTGGTGGGCATCAATCAAAAGACCGGCTTGAAAAATGTGGGACGATAGTTGTAGAAAACCTCATTGATTTATTATCTGTTGTCGGTTGAACTCTCAAACTTAAAACCATATCTTGATTACATGTTTGGAAATCAAAAAGGGAAAATGCAGCCCAACCTCGCGTTAACAATGACCAGACTACCGATGAGTTTCACTGTCAAGGGGAGGGTAGAGAATAGCTGGTAGATTTTTCAGGGAAACCTGTTTTTCAACCACGGCTCGTGAAATTGAATCCTACTTTGTCAATACACTGGGAACCGATTCCGCGGCTGTAATAGTCTTGTAAAGTACCTACTGATTAGGAGTTATCCTAGATTCCTTCTATCCTCCCTATAGTGTCTATTATGTCTACAGAGTGACAAAAATAGGGGTGAAAAGCGGAATTCTGCAAAAGTCTGAAATATTGGGTGCAATTGGTACACTTGAATTTTTTAGGGAGTTCCTGTTTATGCTCTCTTTTTTTATGGAAATTGAAATTAGTGTGACCAGGTTTTCCATCAAGTGGGTTTCTTCTGATTACATCTCAATTGAAGCGTGAGCATAGATGTTCTTCGCTACGCTGTGTATGGAATAGTCAAGGATTTTTTATACGATCACTACACCAGGATCAGTTTTTGGGATCAGGTTAGAGGGAATAATAAATCCTTGTTGTAACTCTTTCTAATCATTTCTTCTCTTTTGATTATATCCAAAGGTGAAAAATGATTGCATGCTTCCATTACTAGAGGGAGAACCCTGGGATCACCCACGGTGCATATCCCTGTAATTTCATACGACAAAACGAAATCAATTGCTTGCTGGATCTGTGCCATTTCTGTATATGGCCGATATAAAGTTTCAAACCCATCCGGTCTTTTCTCAAACGCACTATTAGCGATGGATTTTATTACCATCACCCCCCATCAATCAAGTTGATCGGTCATGGTTTTCTTCACTCTTGGATGATTGATAAAGGTATTTATTCTTCAGTCAGGTAACTATTCTTTATGTTAGACGCGAAAAAACCTAGGCTAAAGAGGGTGATGATCCCCCCAATACCCATGAAAAGGATTCGGAACACGATCCCCTCACCCGTTATTGCCGCATCGTTCGGATTATTCCGTGCGTAAAAAATGGTCACAACCTCTCCGACATCATGTGCAGGCGGGTTGGAGGAATAGGTTGATGTGTACGATACGGATTTCCCATCCTGTGTTATAAAACTCACAACAGATTTATAGGAACAGCCCTCATCGTCGCAATCCATGGTGTGGCCTGTTACTTTTCCCTGCACCGGGATGGCCTGTTGTTCGAACGCATACTGCCGGTATGTGAGCCCGCCGCCGATGCCGAAGAAGATCAAACCGAATAAGATCACATAAATCGGCCCACGCATTAAGGATCGAAATACTCTATTTATTATGTTCATAAATCCATTATAGATGAAATATGAGGTTTTTCAACCAAAGATTATGGTACCGTGGATTCCAAAAAAGTTCAGGAAAAAACGGTCGCCAGGAACTGAATGTGCTCAGCTTGTTCTTCGGGGATCAGATTCGCAATATGTGTATATAATGCTAAAGTGATGATATTTCAAACGAATATAAGGAATAACAATGAGTCAATTTAATACCGAGATCAACCTTGCTCGCAACCTGGATGCTCAGGATGAGCTCGCATCTTTTCGTGACAAATTCGTAATTGATGACCCCAAGCTGATTTACATGGATGGTAATTCGCTTGGCCGCCTCCCTAAACGCACAATAGCTTTCATGCAAAATGCGATTGAACAAGAATGGGGAAAGCGATTAATTCGGATATGGAATGAGGGTTGGATAAATACACCAACTGAATTAGGCGCTAAGATCGCCAAGCTGGTTGGTGCGCGAGCGGATGAAATTCTTGTCACTGAAGCAACTTCTATCAATCTCTTTAAGTTGTCGGTAGCAGCCCTGCAAGCGCGCCCGGGGCGTAAAAGAATTGTAAGTGATGTCCTAAATTTCCCCTCAGATCTGTATATCCTACAAGGGATCATTGATCTGTTGGGAAAAAACCACCAACTGGAGCTTATTTCATCTGCGGATAGCATTAGCATACCATTCGAGGCAATTAAAACTGCTATTAACGAAAATACAGCTTTGGTCAGTTTGACCCACGTGGCTTTCAAGAGCGCTTTTATGCACGACATGGCGCGGGTGACTGAACTTGCCCACCAATCCGGGGCATTAATGCTCTGGGATTTAAGCCACTCTGTCGGAGCAGTACCGATTGACCTGAATGGCTGTGGTGTCGATTTGGCTGTCGGCTGCACGTACAAATATCTCAATGGAGGGCCTGGTTCTCCAGCATTTATCTATGTGCGGCGGGAGTTACAAGAGCAGCTCAAGCAGCCGATGTGGGGTTGGTTTGCCGCAGAAAAACCCTTTGCCTTTGAGCTTGATTTCACCCCCGCATCTGACATCTCACGGTATCGAGTAGGAACTCCCCCCATGCTTTCAATGAAAGCCGTTGAACCAGCTATCGATATATTGCTGGAAGCAACTATGGGACGGCTCAGGGCGAAGAGCATCAAACAAACAGAGTATCTGATTTTTTTAGCTGATCAATGGCTTGCTCCGCTCGGTTTTACTCTGGGCTCACCTCGCCAGCCTGAAATACGCGGTTCACATGTTTCGCTGCGCCACCCAGAAAGCTACCGCATCAGTCGTGCTTTAATTGAATCTCCTCCTCCAGCCATACAAGTGATACCTGATTTTCGGGCACCAGACAACATTCGATTCGGCATCACGCCGCTGTACACAACCTTTTCGGAAATTTACCAGGCACTCGAACGGGTCCGGACCATTGTGGAAGATAAGATCTATGAACAATATTCAAGCAATCAAATGGTTGTTACTTAGCTGGTTCACTCCCGTAGACAGTCAATAACATATGCTGCTGCAGAGTGTATCGTATAAACTGTAAAGCAGAATGGGGGGGGGGGAATTGAAATTATTGATTTAACGAAATGTAAAGCATGTGAAAAAGAAATAGAAAAAACTGCGCCGACTTGGACAAATTATGGGGTCACTTCCCATGTGCGGTGATGATGCTGCTAATACCTTTAAACTGCTCTTATCCGCATCAGTTTAATGTAGAATATCATTAATTGGAAGTATTATTAGAGATGGTTGGTGATTGCTCTGAAATCTATTTGCAAGAAGGAGGAAAAAATGAGGACTCACACAAAATTTCTTATCATTTTTATTGCTATTGCTGTGTTTGCTGTGAACGGCTGTGGGCAAAACCCTGATCTCAGTGCTACTCCGGAGAGTCCAATGGCTATAGTGGCAACATCAACATCGGCTCAACAAAAAGACCCGGTTTTACAACTAGAGAATAACCTGCCTTTAACCCGGCTGTTAACCAAACCATCGAGCCAGCTTGTTGCTGATACAAGGTTGGGGTGGGGTTGTTACAGTTCCAATATCTGGAATGATATTCCAAATTTAGGAGACATCATAAACGGTTACATACATTTTGGGATAAAACGCCTGGATACTTCAATGCAGGAGAACGAAGAACCGATCACTTGGTACAAACAGGAATTTGAAATTTATCCAAATTATGACAGATTTATTGATGATCTGAATGAGAATGGAATTGCAGTTAATTATTTGCTCCATTTCTGGGATAAAGAAGGGTATGCCAATGGAGAGGTGCTGGACACTCCCCGCTTTAAGAGCGAAGAACAAATCCAGGATTTCCTGGAATACGTACGTTTTGTCGTAAGTCACTTTAAAGGGCGTGTCCAGTATTACACGATATGGACCGAACCGGATGCCTGTGGAGGATCTGGAATCAAGTGCATTGAACCACTTGACTATATCGAACTTGCCCGGCGAACGATCCCGGTAATCAAAGAAGAAGACCCTGGTGCAAAGGTGGTAACGGCTACGAATGTTCTCTATTTCGACCGTGAATATCTGTTTTCCGTGATTCAATCTGATGTCGTTCCTATGTTTGATGTGATATCCTGGCATGGGATATATGACCCCGCTCCAAACAGTGCTTTTTATGGGAACTATTACTATGAATACCCCATGATCGTAGAGGAAATTAAGCAAACAGCTTATGATCATGGGTTCGATGGGGAGTTTTGGAGCACAGAAATAACCTGGTGTTCGGATGAGTTCCCAACCTGCCATCCCCCTGACCAACCTTGGGGAATGTCAAAAACGGACAAGATCGCGGCCAAGTACGATGCACGCAGCTTCGTTATGCACATTGGTATGGATGTAGGCGTAGGGTGGGGCGGCTTGGAAACCCATGAGCAGCCCTGGTCGTACCCAACAGTTCGCAACCTCAATACGGTCATGGCCGGGGCAATGCCAATACACCTCAATGTAAAAATCGAAAATGAACCCCCAAATACCGCGACCTACGCTTTCACACTGCCCAATGGTGAAACATTGTTTGCAATGTGGACAGATGGCATTGCAGTTGATGATGATCCCGGGACTGAAACATCCTTGACCATCCCTGGCTTTACTGCAAGCGAAGTGATCGGTATTGATGTCCTGTATGGCCTTAAACAGGAACTCGTCACCGTGGCCGAGGATGGCAACTTAATCATCTCCGGCTTGATGATCAGGGATTATCCATTCCTCATCAGGATCAGTGATCCCTCACCGTAAAATAACCACAGGATTATTGAAACTTAACAATCCGCCATATACAGGATAAAAGTATTAGAATCTACGAAAAAGGTCGCATCTGGGAGCAAGAGGAGTGCTTCTTAAGTCAGGGGACTGCTTAAAAACAGAGCCGTTGTAATGTTTCATTGAATCGGGTCAAACTCTCAACCTCTTTTTTTCCCAAATATTAATCATAGAAAATCGCAAAATAACACTTATTATCCCCGTGTGTGGGTTTCTAAAAAAACCAAATGATGAAAAAAGATCAGCGGGGAAATAATCTTCACATTATCGAATCAGTGAGAAAACCGGTTTCTGGTTTTTATACTAATAAAAGAGAAGATTTTGAAATAAAAATCACTGATTATTTACATTTTTGTGCAATAATGAAACTAGAAATGGAGGTGCTTATGAAACAGATGTTTCGGTTATCTTTAGTTGTCTTTGTTGTATTGAGCAGTATAAGCTGTGGATCGCAACCCGAGTCAAATATCAATGAAGAGTCCTCATCAAATATTTCCGTTCCTGATACAAACTCAAATTCTAAAGAAATTACTACAGTAGAAGAATATCCTGAAAATGTTGACGAGTCCCAAGGCATCCCTGACAAACCGCTCTCCGAAGATGGACCCTGGTTGATAATAAATTCCTCACAGGGGTTGTTTGCAATCAACCCTGATGGAAGCGGTTTGACGCAATTTGTCGAAAGTATGGTTCAGTTTCCAAAACCAGAACAAATTACTGCTGCACAGCGTGGGGGATATATTGCATATCACGGAAGCGACGGAAACGAGAACGATACGACAATCCACATTGTTGATTTTCCCTCATTAGAATTGGTTGCTGAAATACCGCTGTTTACATACAGCAATGAACCTGATTGGAATGCCTTACGCGCCATACAAGAGTATCAAAGCATGGCATTTTCTCCGGACGGCCGCTACCTGGCATTCATGGGCGTCATCGGCGGACCCACATCCGATCTGTATACCTATTCCCTAGAGAGTGACAAAGTGACCCAGCTGACCGACGGGCGCACGCAGGGATACAAGACAGTGTGGTCGCCGGATGGGAAATACATCCTGCATGCCGGCGCAGATGGGTTTGGCACCGGCGCGGGATTCTCGACCGAGGGCGTTTGGGTAGCCAAGACAGACACCAGCGTGAAACCGCTTTATACACCCCCGCCAGACTCGGCAGAGATGATCCTTGGTTGGGTGGATGATGAAACCTTCGTCGTTTACAGCTGGAGTCAGCCCTGCGGACCTCATAATCTGCGGACGTTCAACGTTGAGAACAGAGAAAGCACCATTTTACGGCGTGAAGCATTCGACGAAGTCGCACTGGATCCATCAAGCGATACGATTGTGCTGACCAGTCGGGACGATAGCTGCACGTCGGAAGATAAGGCGGGAATATTTTTCATCCCTGTTTTTGGCGGAGATCCGCAAAGAGTTAGTGAAATTACCGGGGCGGTTGTGGTCTGGTGGTCCCCCGCGGGAGAAATGTTCATCGTTTCATCCGGAAGTAGTCTTGATGAGTGGACGCTGGGAGTGGATACCTTCGGTCGAATTGTGGAAATTGAGAAGCCTTCCGGGGGATATTATCTCCCGGAGATATCCCCTCGGTCAAATTATCTTTTCTGGACTGGTCAATCGCCCCATATTGGCTCCATAGATAATTCCATTCCAACTTCAGCATATTTCAATGAGCCCATTTATTATGCGGTCTGGACGCCTAAAGGACAGGCGATAATCTTTATTGCCGAGAGCGGCTTATATATTGCGCATCAACCAGATTTCAAGGCTATTCTGATTTCTCCCGACTTTCATACCAATGATTATTTGGAATGGTTGTATCCTTAATCGAAAATAACACTTATATACTACCAAAAAACCATCCCTTGGAGCATTTCAAGCCCTCGTTATCTTTTATGTTAAAAACAATATGACTACTTTATAGGTAATAATGTCTTACCCTGTTTTTGTTATATCATCGAGCATTTTTGAAAATGAATACTTGATATAATCATGAGCATAGGATTATTGAAACTTAACAACCGCCATATATGGGTAAAAAGGCGTATAACCAACGATAAATGCCACATATGGGGGTATAAAGTGGTATTGCAAGAGCATAGGACTCATAAGCCCTTGGTTGTGGGTTCCCTGTTAAGCATCAGGGTATGCAGCATCCATCAACCATCTCCAAATATCGGGAATTTCCAGTTAAAATAGTTTTATGAAAAAAGAAGCCTATGACGATTTCAGTGGTGATTACGACCGCTTCGTGAACTGGGAAGAGCGCCTGTCAACCGAGATGCCCTTTCTTCTGGAAATAATACAATCGGCTGCCCCTGAAAAAGGCCGGCCTGCCCGCGTACTGGATGCCGCCTGTGGGACGGGCATGCACGCCATTGCCCTTGCTAAAATAAATAATCATGTATCTGGCGCAGATATCAGCAAAGAGATGATCCGAGTAGCAAAAGAGAACGCGCACGCAGCCCAATTGGATGTTGAGTTTAAAACGGCCGGGTTCGGCAAGCTAACGGAGACGTTTGGCAGCTCTTCTTCCTACCCCTTCGACTCGATTATCTGTCTGGGGAATTCCCTGCCGCATCTGCTCTCTCCGGAAGCAATTTTGGATGCATTAACAGATATGGCAAAATGCCTGCGCCCGTGCGGTTTGATCCTGCTCCAAAACCGCAATTTTGACGCAGTAATGGCAGAAAAGAATCGCTGGCTCGGAGCACAATCGCACAAAGAAGGCACCCACGAATGGCTGTTCCTGCGTTTTTACGATTTCGACCCCGACGGGTTGATCACTTTCAACATTATCCGCCTGTTTCGAGATGGAATCGGCCCCTGGAAGCAGAATTTATCTACAACAAGGTTGTTTCCTTTAAAACAAGATGTGTTTATACCACTGCTTGGAAAAGCAGGTTTTCATCAGATCTCCTGTTTCGGGCAAATGGGAAGCGGCGCCTTTGATCGGATGAATAGCGGCAATCTTGTGATTACGGCAGTGAAAATATAATTTGGATAATATTTGTCTTGTTTTCTATATGAAATGATATAATCGCCGCATGCAGAAACGTATTCTGATCATATTTGCGATCCTTTCTGTGCTGACCATCATCTCCTATGCACTGATCCTCAACCCCACTTTTCAGGAGAAAGTTGGTTGGCATCTCAACCTGTGGATCATCCGCGCGCGGGTGTGGCTGCATCCGCCGGAAGAGATCGCTTTCTCATCGGAGGTAGAAGGTACACCCATCCCAGATCTGCTTCCCAGCCCAAACGTGGAGAACGAGCACCCCGCAGATGATGCCCCTGTTGAAGATCTGCACCCGACTGCAACCTTTGCTCCGATCCCACCCACCTTCGAGATCGCGCGTGGGGAGTATTTCTCACAGCACAATCGCTGGAATTACTGTGGGCCAGCAAATATTGCCACGCTTCTTTCTATATGGGGATGGGAAGGGACACATGATGATGCCGCACTGGCATTGAAACCATATAAATTAGATAAGAACGTCATGCCTTATGAAATGGCAGCGTATGCAGACCAACAGCCCGGGTTGGGTGCGCTTGTACGCGTTGGCGGTGATATGGATACGCTCAAACGCCTGATCGCAGCGGGTTTTCCGGTTATCATCGAAAAAGGTCCCCAGTTCCGCGACATCCATTTCCACATGACCTGGATGGGACATTATCAAGTGTTCAACGGCTACAACGACAGAGAGGGGTTTTTCATCGCGCAGGACTCATACATCAAAGCTGACTATCAGCAAACGTATGACTCATTGATCCAAGAATGGCGCTCTTTTAATTACACCTACCTGGTCGTGTATCCAGAACAGCAGGAAAATGATGTCCTCAACCTATTGGGAGAAAACGCAGATGTGGCTCAAAACCACAAGAACGCGCTTATAAAAGCGCAGGATGAGATTTACCAGCTGGAAGGCGTGGACCGCTTCTTTGCCTTTTTCAATTACGGTACCAATCTGGTCAGCCTGCGTGATTACAAGGGTGCCGCGGATGCCTATGACCAGGCCTTTGCCCTGTACGACGCACTGCCGAAAGA
>Ga0255443_1005_pt1 | contig 25649 bp, 22 predicted proteins | sample ANMaggSSYBR02D11_FD_182641 | JGI IMG/M metagenome (GOLD analysis project Ga0255443, IMG submission 182641) | Sediment cell enrichment communities from methane seep in Santa Monica Basin, California, United Staets - ANME aggregate JGI... | ecosystem: Environmental > Aquatic > Marine > Cold seeps >... | reverse complement strand
GCAAGCGAGATGAAGGAGCGCATATTCAGCAGACTTAGCAGCGCAAGCAGACAGAAAAACCTGCCACGGCTGGCGGCGCAGGCAGAAAAAAGCGTGTTTTCCGACATCAGCACCATCCATGTTTTTTGTAACAATATCATACGGGACAACTTCGAATACGCCGGTGTTTCGCCAACGTTTTCTGTTGCCAGCGATGCAGAAACAGCGCTCCTGAAGCAGCGCGCTCTCGACCATGCGGTAGAAAACTATGCAAATGACGTAAACAGCTTTCTGTTAAGATACGCACCGAGGGGCAACACAAGCGGTATAAAGAACATCGTATCAAAAATCTACTCACGAATAATAAGCACCGAGAATCCGCAGCAATGGCTAAGCAATGCAGAGACCAACTTCGCCAATCTCGAGTTTGTCGATTTGTTATTCGCCCATTTCAAAGATATGCTCAAGTCCGCCGCACTGACCGCATCAGACTTTCTGTCACAGCGAAGCGAAGCGTGGGCAGAAAAAGGCTTTGCAGACGAGGCCGATGCCAGCGAAAACGAGCGCATACAAATGCTGCGCGTTTTAGATGCGATTACCATCGACAACATTGTGCTGCCTGTTTTGCCTCCGGTTCCAAAGTTTAAAGGCGCTCCATACGGCAAGGTCAGCAAACTGACCGACAAAGCAAACAGATGCTTTGAGGATTTCGTCCGGTACACCGGCGATTTTGCAGGCAAAGCAGCGCGTGAGCAAAAAAGCACAGAAAGCGACGGCAAAGCTTTCATAGCAATCACACGCGCTTTCATCAAACAGTACACCAAGCTGAAACGAGAAAAGAATGTGCTCGACCACGACGACTCGCTCCACCTCGCAAAAAAGGTGCTGACCCACGACACCATCGCAAAGCGATACCAAAGCCGCTACACCCACGTTTTTGTCGACGAATATCAAGACATCAACAACGTTCAGCACGCAATCATCAGCCGTGTCAAGCGCGAAAACAACGACTTTTTCGTCGGCGATGTCAAACAGTGCATATACATGTTCCGCGAGTCCAACCCAGACCTGCTTATCAAAAGGTGCAGCGAGCTAAAGCAAAGCGGTCTCATCGAAATGAACACAAACTACAGAAGCGCTCCGACGATTATCGATTTTATCAACGGTGTCATGCAAAACATGATGACAGAGCAGATTGGCGGTGTTGAATACGCAGGCGGTCACATGCTTGCGGCGGGCATTGGCGCTGACGGCGGCGTGACTGTTTCTCTGCCGATAAGCGACAACGCAATTTCCTCAGAGGGCCATGCAATCGCAGCACATATAAAACGCCTTGTGTCGCAGGGGCTAAGCTACAAAGACATCGCAATCCTTCGCCCACAGGTTTCCAGCGAAGGCAGACAAATCGCAAAAATACTCAACGACCTCAACATTCCGGTGACGAGTAGCTTTAACAGCTCCGACCCAAGCTTTTCCGACGTCAGCGTCTTTCTCAACTTGCTGAAGGTCATCGACGGCTCGTGTGACGATGTTGCTCTATTGAGCGTGATGCGCTACCCATACTTTTCTTTCACAGAACCGCAGTTCGCAAAGATACGCATATACGCCAACGCTGCTGACAAACAGATGAGCTTTTTTAGCGCGGTGCGAACGTTTAATGAGCGCTCGCCACTCGGCAAAAAGGTTGCCGATTTTTGGGACAAAATAACCTATTATCGGCTGCTGTCAGACAGCCTTTCCATGTCCGATTTTCTGATGCGGCTGCGACAAGAAGCCATGCTGAGCGAATATGCCGTCACTGCGCCAAGCGGCAAAGACAAAGACAGCGCCATAAGCTCTTTTATCAGCAGCGCCGGTACAATGACGCACATCAGCGGTGTGGTCGAAATTGCAGACCGCATCATTACCAGCCAAAGCTCCGGCGAATCCCAAAGCGAAAACAACGCCGTTTTCTTCACGACAATTCACAAGTCAAAAGGTCTGGAGTTCCCTGCGGTCATACTCTCAGGGCTGCACAAAAAAATCAACCAAAAAGACACACAAAGCGCTGTGCTCGTAGGAAGATCTCTTGGTTTGGCGCTTGACATCAGCGACACAGATTCGCATATACAACAGCCGACCCTGCACAAAAAGGCTGTTTCTGCCGCTATGAGAAAAGAGAAAATTTGCGAAACCGTGCGCTTGCTGTACGTCGGCATGACCAGGGCACAGACAAAGCTGATTATCTGCGGCGTAATAAAAAAAGTAAAGAGGAGTTGGAGCGAGCCAAAAGCGGCAAACTGGCAGCTTGATTCCGACACGCATCTAGACCTCATCATGCCGGCGCTTCATATGATTACAGATGATTTAAGTCAAATAGTTGACTATTCAACCTTTGACGAAAAAGAGACTGTGCCTGCAAACAAAACTGCAAAGCTTGCTGAACTGTTTGAAAAAGCAGCACTTGCCCAGCCAGCGGACATCCCCGACTCATACCAGCCGGATGCTCGCATTCCGTCCAAGCTCAGCGTGTCTGCGCTAAAACGCAAAGACGCATCATATGATTTCTCACCTGCATATCTGCCGAGCGAAAGCACAGATATCTCGGCGGCGCGGCGCGGCACCCTAATGCACAAGGTGTTGCAGAAAATTGGCCTAGACCAAAAAAGCCCGGAAGAAGTTGCTGCGCTCACAGAAGATATGGCAAAGCAAGGCGTAATTGAGCGCGAACTCATAGCACACATAGACACCAAAAGTATAGCGCAGTTTTTGCACAGCGAGATTGCCGCGCGCGCAAGAGCTTCGAGCCGGAATCTGCTCGAAGCGCCGTTTTGTCTGCAGCTTGGCGCGGACGAAGCGGGGCTTTGCGACTCAAAAGAGTCAATCATCGTGCAAGGCGTAATCGATCTTTGCTTTATCGAAAACGACAGCTGGGTTATTGTCGACTACAAAACCGACAGAGTGAGCAGCGACTCTTTGTCCGCTGCCGCAGAGAAGTACACAGTCCAGCTCTCGCTGTATGCGAAGGCGCTTGCCCGCATAACCGGCATACCGATAAAAGAGAAAGTCGTATTCTTTCTTGCAGTTGGTAAATCGATCTGCTTGCCATAGTGTACACGCTTAATCCACCATATAAAAACAGTTATCCACAGGACAAGTGGATAACTGTTTTTGCAGTATATTTGTACACTTGAACGCCCTATACAATTCGCACAAACCCCACCGGTATTTCACCGGTTTTCCACGAAGTTATGAACGCTTTCCACATTATGCGGCAAAAAGAGCATATTCTTGAGCGTCACTCACCAATTATCACCCGCTTCGACCGTGGATAACTTTTTTGTGAGGCACAAATAGCCGCCATTTGTTATTCAATAACAACCAGAATCTCTTTTGTTTTGTCAGTCTCTCCGCCTTCCCAGTCCTGCGCATATACGAGAGTCAGCTTCGTTTCGCCTTTTTTCAGCGCTGCAAAAGTCAAGGTTGCAATACCGCCGCTGCCGACCTTATCGCTGTCTTCGGGCACATACTCGTTGCTTTTCAGCTCTACAATTTCTTCGTCTTCAATCGTTACCTGCCATGTAAAACCTGTCGTAGCGTTTCCTTCGAGACTAAATGCAAACGTGCTCCCTTTGGACGCAGTAAGCGTGTCCGGCAAAGATTCGACATCGCCGGTGTCGCTGCTCATCTGCATCGCCGTTTTGCCGCCGCCATTGAGCTGAATCTGACAACCGGCAAAAACGAACGCACACACCAATAAAATTACTATAATTAAAATTGTCTTTTTCATGATGCACCTCCAATTTTTATTCTCCCTGATAATTCCATACTACTCCTGTCAATCAAAAATTGCAAAAAAATAATGTGTACCGTGATATCTTATGTTATAATCAAAAAAACAAGTCTTCGGAGGAAACTAACATGATTATTATAACAACCGACAACATCGGTAGAGACTATAAGCCGCTCGGTCTTGTGCGGGGCTCTATGATACAAAGCAAACACGTTGGAAAAGACATGATGGCGGGTTTTAAAACACTCGTCGGGGGCGAGCTTAAAGGCTACACTGCGATGATGGAAGAATCACGCGAGCAGGCAATCAGGCGTATGGTTCTTCAGGCAGAAGCGCTGGGCGCAGATGCTATTATCGGCATGAGATTCACTTCAAGCTCTCTGCTGCAGGGTGCAGCAGAAGTAACTGCATACGGTACAGCCGTAGAATATAAATAACTTAACAATCAACATACCGGGAAGAAGCAAATGAAAAAGCCTAAAAGTAAGCACGTAAAAATTGCATTCACCGTTGTCATCTCCGGGGCAATACTCTACGCAATTATGACGATTATTGACAACGTCGGAGTAGTATACGAAAGCGTGAGTGGTGCCGTCTCTTTTATTATGCGCGTACTAAGCCCCGTAATAATCGGTTTTATATTTGCGTTCTTGCTGCACAGGCCATCAAGCTTTTTCGCAAGGCTGCTGCAAAAAATCAAGTTTTTCAAAACACGTCCAAAAGGCGCTTCAGTGCTTGGTGTTTTCATAACCTTTGTTCTGATGCTTGCTTTTTTCACAGCGTTTTTATACCTGCTGATACCAAGCGTGATACAAAGCATCTCCAGTCTTGGCAAAGATTTGCCGGAGTATGCGGACAACGTTTACCGCTGGGGCATCGACATGAGCAAAACGCAGGCCGGTTCACAAGTTCTAGATTTTCTTGGCATAGAGATTACAAATGCCGAATCGCTTACTGCGCTCATCACAAACTCTTGGAGCGAAGTTACGACCTTCCTTCAAAGCGCAGCCGCTGCGATATTCGGCTTTATCATCAACACCGGACGGCTTTTGTACAACTTCGTACTCGGTATGGTTTTTGCCGTCTATATGCTTTTGTTCAAGAAACAAATTAGCCGCCAGTTGAAGCTCATTTTTAAAGCTGTGCTAAAAGGCTTCTACTACAAGCTGGCGTTTGCGTACAAGGTTGCAGACGAAATGTTCTACAAGTTTATCGCAGGCAAAGGCATCAGCTCAATTGCAGTCGGCGTAGTAACGTTCGCAGCGTGCGCGATTGGCGGATTCAAATATGCAGCACTAATCAGCCTAATCATCGCGGTCACAAACATGATTCCAACATTCGGACCACTAATCGGTGCTGTCCCTGCGATACTCCTCGCAATGATGACCTCGCCCATTTACGGGTTGTATATGCTCATCATTATCATAAGTGTCCAAGTAATCGAGGGCAATGTTTTAGTACCCCGGATTCTTGGCGATTCGCTTGGCATCAACGGGTTTTGGATTCTCTTTTCGATAATAATTATGGGCTCGCTGTTTGGCGTACTTGGCATGTTTATTGCCGCACCGCTTTTTGGGCTGCTTAGAATACTAATAAAAAACTGGCTTATCAAGCGCGGCAAAGCTTATGAAAAGCGCGACCCCGCAGAAGAATACAGCGCCAGTTTATCAAGATATCATGAATGGACAACAAAAAAAATAAAAAAAATTAGGAGAGTAAAAAATGCAAAACTTTAGATTTAAAAATACAGCAGAAATTATTTTTGGCAAAGACACACAAAAACAGGTAGGTGCAGAGGTCCTAAAGTACGGCACTAAGATACTGCTTCACTATGGCAGCGGTCACATTAAAAAAAGCGGCCTATACGACGAAGTGATAGATTCCTTAAACGCTGCTAATGTCGACTTTGTCGAGCTTGGCGGTGTACAGCCAAACCCACGTCTGACCTTGGTGCGGCAAGGCATCGAGCTCATTCGCAAAGAAGGCGTAGACTTCATTCTGTCCGTCGGCGGCGGAAGCGTCATAGATTCTGCCAAAGCTATTGCGGTGGGCGCAGTCTACGACGGAGACGTTTGGGACTTTTATGACGGATCCGCAGACATCGAGAAAGCAATTCCAAACGGTGTGTTGCTGACAATACCCGCGGCAGGCAGCGAAACTAGCACAGGCAGCGTTATCACAGACGAAGCTACAAAGCAGAAAAGAGATGCGGACAGCGCGCTCATGATACCAAAGTTTGCAATCATGAACCCAGAGCTCACCTTTTCACTGCCTTCATACCAAACAGCATGCGGTGCAGCCGACATTATGGCGCACGTTATGGAGAGATACTTCACCAACGCAAAAAATGTAGATTTCACCGACCGACTTTGCGAAGCGACGCTAAAAACGATCATACACAACGCACCGATTGCCCTTGCAGCCCCGGATGACTATGCTTCACGAGCCGAGATTATGTGGGCAGGTACGATAGCGCACAACAATCTTCTTGACACAGGCAGAGAAGGAGACTGGTCTTCGCACATGATAGAGCACGAGCTTAGCGCAATGAACGACGTTGCTCACGGAGCAGGTCTTGCAATTATTTTTCCGGCGTATCTAAAGTATGTGTATAAGCACGACCTTAATCGGCTCGTACAATTTGCTGTTCGTGTTTGGAACGTAGACCAATCCTTTGGCAATCCGGAGCAAACTGCGCTGGAAGGCATAGCAAGAATGGAAACGTTCTTCAAGTCAATCGGTCTCCCTACCAATCTAAAAGAAATTAATATCACCGAAGAAGCGTTTGATTATATGGTCAAGAACTGCAAACGAACAAACGGTGATGCACTGGGCTATTTCGTTAAATTATACGCACAGGATATAAAGAACATTCTAAAGCTTGCGCTATAGATTTGGCAAGCACTTGAATCGCAAAGCACCTTTTTTCGCTAGAAGAAAGGTGCTTTTTTAATATTCTGTCATTCTGATAAACGTAGTGAGCGAAGGCTCTTATAAAAAAATGTACTAAAAAAGCCGCTAAAAAAGCAGCTCATTGTTGTAGAATTGAAACTATCCTCTAACCAGATAGTTAAGAAGGAGATTCAAATCTTCAGGCTCGGATAAAATCAATTCAAGCTCATCAATCTTAGCTTCAGAAAACATCTGCGTAAGCATAATATACTGACAAAGCGTCGATTTCAAATTCAGCCTGTCGCCTTCAGAAGTAACCAATTCGACTTTGCCTTTGCAGTCCTGGAGCACTGCGAAAAACTTTGCTGGTTCATTGATATTTTTAATCTTCATACTTTCCCTCCTTGTAATAAATTAGTAGTTTATACCATCACAAATATAACATACGTTTATGCTTGTGTCAATCTCGCGGGGCGCCTGCACAGCCTATTTTACACTTAGTTCACAAACTCAATATCCAAGATTTTCGCCAGCTTTTTATTCTTCTCAGACAAGTCTTTTGCGTCAAGTGTGCTTATGTCGCCCGTCTTTGCCGCCGCAAAGTATTGCAGCACTTTTGACAAACCACCGGCAAGGTTATGCTTGTCCGCCGCCGCCGCACTGAGAACCTCTCTCGCCCTCTGCATATTCTCGTCACCGCATAGCATCAACGCAATCGCATACGTATTAACAACATAACCGGCTCGTGCGTTTTTCAAAAGCTTTGCCGCCACCTCGTATTTTTCGATGTGCATATACGTCCATGCGATTTTCTCGCTGATATACCAAGTGTTCCGCTTTCTGTTCTTAAGGCTATCAGCCACCTTTTTTGCGATTTGCAGTATCTTGATTGCTTTAACAGCAGCCCTTTGCGCTTTTTCATCGCTGCCCTGTTTTTTCAGCACAAACGCAGTATCGCTGTACACGCACCCGATATGATACAGCTTTTTTATCGGAGAGTTCGTCCACTCTTTTTCCAGCAGACTCAGCTTTTTTACATCCATCTGACTATCAAGCGGAATATCCGATTCAACCGCAAAACTCTTTTTTAGGTTAGCTCGCGCGCTCTCAAGATTCAGCTTATCAATTTCCTCAACCTTAACAATCGGCTTCTTTCCTGCAAGTTTGTTTAGATAATAAGCATGGATCGGAAGGTTCGTATCATTAAGATAATACCTGCCAAGTACAAACAACGCCTTTGCATATTCTCTTTTGTTCGCGCTCCTTTTCTCCTCATCTTTGATCTGCTCAAAAAGCGAAATCGCGCTCGCCAAATGCTCTTCACCCACCTGCTTTATCTCGCGCAATATCTTTGCTTCGCCTGTGCCATACGACCTTTTGCCAAACAGCAAATACGGCACTTGCTTTTCGATAATCAGCTTGCCTTTTCGGTAATGATTCCTCACGCTGCCGGGGTTCATCTCAATCGCTTTGCTAAGCCACTCGTTCGCTTTTTCTATCTCAAACTCCAGGTCGCTGTCACGACGCTCTCCAGCTCGCATCAGCTCGTGCACGTTAGAATAATACCGATATGCAAGCGCCGCGGCAAACCTTACGTTGCCCTGCTCAATCTCGTACCCTCGTGTCAAAAACGCAACGCAATACTTTCGATATTTGGTCTTGCTCATCAGCTTCTTCGTCTCATTCGCCTTTATGAGCAGCGTGACAGAAAGCTTGCTGCACGATATCCCAAGCGCATAAAGCGCATCAGCATCGTCCCAAATCTCCGGCTTTTTGGACGACTCACTAAGCGGCGCAAACATCATGCACACGCCTTTATAGTCTTTGTTTTTCATCAGCTCTTCCACTTTGTTCGCTTTAGCCGCAGCGCCCAAAATATCTGCTTCTTTGGCAAATATGCAAACGAGCGGCGACATTCCCTTTGTGTCGTTGTATCCCCGCTGCGTTGAAATCCGGCGCACCTGCCTTGCTACAGCCTTGCTTAGCAAATCAAGCTTTTTGCTCTCGCCAAACTCAAAAAGTATCCTGTTGCTATAAAAGTCCACAGACTTAATCGCAATCGAATAAGCATGCATCTGCGCGTTATCCTTGCCGGCAAAAAACGCGATACATTTATCTGCCTTTTTGAGCATCGTTTTGTACTCCGGGAACACACGCACAAAATGTTCAAAATATTTGCCCTGCAGCTTATACGTATTGCCTTTAAAATCCTTGTCAAAGAAAGTGATGATAATCGTCATAGCTCTTCTCCTCTTTTCGCAGCAAAAGTAACAAATGTTATTTCTATTTTATCAGGATTGGCTGATTTTGGCAACCTATGATACGCCAAGTGTTTTTGAATTGTTCACAACGTTTTCCTTTGTATTTCCCGCCGAGTTGGTATATAATTCTATCTAAGAAATATGAGGAGCGTGCCCATGAAATATTCCGTGGTAATACCGGTCTTTAACGAACAAGAAGTTTTGCCTCTCGCATACCCGCGTCTAAAAAACGTGATGGACGCTATTGGCGATTATGAGCTGATTTTTGTTGACGACGGCTCGCGCGACGATACGCTCAAATCACTTAAAGAAATCGCAGAGAAAGACAAGAACGTCAAAGTAATCAGCTTTTCGAGAAACTTTGGTCATCAGGAAGCCGTGTCTGCCGGTATGGCGGAAAGCGCCGGCAAAGCGGTCGTCATCATCGACTGCGACCTGCAGGACCCGCCCGAAGTCATTCCACAAATGATACAAAAATGGCAGGACGGCGCAGACATCGTATACGGACAGCGCACCAAAAGAGCTGGCGAAAACGTCTTCAAAAAGCTGACTGCGTGGCTGTATTACAAAGTGCTGTTGCTGCTTGGCGGACAGCCCATACCAGAGAACACAGGCGACTTTCGGCTCATCGACCGCAAGGTCTGCGATACACTAAACGCAATGCCCGAGAAAAACAGATTCCTTCGCGGCATGTCAGCTTGGTCGGGGTTCAAATCCGTGCCGGTTCTTTTCGAGCGTGACGAGCGCGCGGCCGGACAAACCAAGTACTCTATAAAAAAGATGCTAAAGCTCGCCGGCGACGGCGTAACGTCGTTTTCCAACAAGCCGCTAAAGTTTCCACTATACTTTGGCACAGCCGCCTTCATATTAGCAACAGCATATCTCATCGCTGCAATCATCCTAACCGCTGCTGGCACTTGGGGCTATGTGCACGTACTTTTTGCAATCGTGTTCATACTCGTGTCGGCACTGCTTATCAGCCTTGGGATTTTCGGGATGTATCTAGCTAGAATATACGACGAGGCAAAGTCTCGTCCGATATATATTATTGACGAGCAAATAAACTTTTGACAGGAGAAATACATGATCGACTCAAGATTAATCAAACTATGCAAATCATTGGTAAGCTACTCTATGAGCGTGCAAAAAGGCGAAAAGGTTCTCATCGAGAACTTTGACTGCCCCGAAGAGCTCTCTACACAGCTCATAAAGGAAGTATACGCCGTCGGCGGCATTCCGTACCACATATCACGCTCTGCCGGCATAAAGCGAGCGCTGCTCAAAAACGCCAGCAGGCAGCAAATCGAAGATATGGCACGCTACGACTCACTCCGCATGCAGGACATGGACGCATATGTTGCGTTTCGCGGCTCAAACAACACCAGCGAGATGAGCGACGTTGACGAAGATAACATGAACCTGTACCAATCGATATACTCTAAGCAAGTGCACCACGACCTTCGCGTTGCCAAAACAAAATGGGTTGTGCTGCGTTTTCCTAACGGATCTATGGCACAGCTTGCGGGCGTTTCTACAGAGCAGTTCGAAGACTTCTACTTTAACGTTTGTAACCTAGACTACTCCAAGATGGACAAAGCAATGGACGTTATGCAAGAGCGGCTTAAAACAGTTGACCAAGTGCGCATCGTAGCAACAGACACCGACATCACCTTCTCGATAAAAGACATGGCATCAGAGAAATGCTCGGGCGCGCGCAACATCCCCGACGGCGAGATATACACTGCGCCTGTTAAGGACAGCGTTAACGGCATCATCGCATACAACACTCCTTCGATGATGCAAGGCTTCAAGTTCGAGAACATACGCTTGCAGTTCAAGGACGGCAAGATTATCAAAGCCACCGCGAACGATAACGACCGCGTCAACAAAATTCTCGATACCGACGAAGGGGCAAGATACATCGGCGAATTTGCGCTCGGTGTAAACCCATACATCAAAGACCCGATGTGCGACACGTTGTTTGACGAAAAGATCGCAGGGTCGATTCACTTCACACCTGGTGCGTGCTACGACGAAGCGGACAACGGCAACGAAAGCGCGGTTCATTGGGACTTGGTGCAAATCCACAGACCCGAATACGGCGGAGGCGAGATCTTCTTTGACGGCGAGCTCATTCGCAAAGACGGCGTGTTCCTCGGCGACCTAAGTGTACTCAACGAAGACAACCTAAAGTAAGCGAACAATAAAAGAGCTGTCCGTGTACTGACCCCAAAATAAAAAAGTTTTACTCAATTTTTTACCCAAAAAATTGCAGGTTTTTAGGGCAGCGCCCTAAATCGCCGCCATCAGGCAGCGAACCCCCAGAGCTTCAAGCGTTTTTGGGAAGTGAATTTGCCGCACTGCGGCAAAGAGAAACCTTTTTCAAGAAAAAAGGTTTCTTTACGCTTTCAACTACCAAAATAACCCCTCAAAACCTATCATTTTCCTAAAAAAAGAGGTATAATTAAAAATATCCGACTTTTTATTAAAAACATACGTAGTATATAGTGAAGGCTCTTTTAGCGATTGAGACGGTATTATCCTTGTACGAATGGGGGGATAGCTTTGTGTGATGAGACGTATATTGCCAAAATGCTTGACGGCGATATTTATGCTGCAAACAAACTCATTAAAAAACACAAAAGAGACCTGATGGGCTTTTGCAAAACAAAGCTCCTAGACACCGGGCTCGCCGAAGACTGCTACCAAATCGCGTGGGAAAAAGCATTCAAAAAGCTTCACACATATAAGCCGGGCAGCGACTTTAAAAGCTGGATATTCAAGATTTGCCAAAACACCATCTACGACGAGCTTCGACGAGGGCGCGCAAAAACGCGCGGCGAAGACCCCGCATCAAAGCTTCAGCTCAACGTACAATATTACGAAGAGCTGCTGGCTTCCCAAAAAACCACAGAGCAGCTTACTCTCGAGAAAGAGCTTCGGGCAGAGCTGCTCGGCGCGGTGTTTATGCTTCCTGACAAACTCAAAGACATCGTAATCCTGCGCTTCTTCCACGGCAAAAAGTTTGGCGAAATATCATCGCTGCTGGGGATAAGCGACAGCACAACCAAATACAAGCTAAACAAAGCAATCATCTTGATGAAAAAAGAGTTAGGAGATGACTGGTATGTATAATATAAAAATAAACAAAATTGAAGACGCCTTAAAAAAACTTACACTAGATAGCAGCATCTTCGAGAAGGACAGTCCCGCGGACGAGCTAGTACTAAACAGTTATAAGGAGGTTATTATGGATATCGAAATGGATGCACCAACGAAACAGCCAAAACAGCAAAAGAACTATAAAGCAGCACTTATCGCAGTCGCTTCAGTATTGGCGGTTGCAGTGGTGGTTGCCGTGCTCGCCATCACCGGCGTGTTCTCACCAGCCGGCGGCACAGCGGCATATGTAGCGCTAGAAATCAACCCAAGTATAGTGCTCGAAGTTGACAACGACGAAAACGTAAAAAGTGTCGCGTTTATGAGCGACGATGCAGCGGACATTCTGAAAGGTGTCGACCTTACCGGCACAAACTCGGTCAACGCCATCGGCACAGTTGTTGCGCTTGCCGCACGCGAAGGGTATATTGACCCGGATTCGGGCGTAACCATCACTCTAACACGGTTCAGCAACACAAACGATAAAGAAGCTTTTTTCGAAGCTGTCAGGGCAAAAATCAATGAAGTGCTTGGATACGATGTACGAGTCAAAACGCAGGTAGGTAATCTCAACGAGGGTAGTGCGTTCGCCAAGTTTAAGAACGAGGCACCTATGGCAGCAGCCGACCCGCTCGAGACACTGGCACCGTCAGTGACTATAATGCCTACGCCTCCGCCTCCGTCTCCGACAGCAGCACCTCTGCCCAGCCCCAGCGTTTCGCCGACAGCAGTATTACCGGCGGCAGACTCCGCAGGCAGCGGTGACGTAATGTTTGACATCTACGACACGACAGCAGTAGCCGATATAGACAATGATGGCAGCGATGACGTTATCAGTTTTGCTGCTGGAACATCAAGCTCTACCCTTACGGTAGACGGCGTAGACTATACCATAAACCAGTATAAGCTGGCGCAAAAGTTCGCTATCACCGATGTCGATATTTCCGACGGATGGCTAGAGATTGCGTTCTGCGATATCGACGACCCGCCGGAGCACGATCTCGACCGCCCCTACACACACTATTATTGGTGGGACGGCAGTACCTTCATACACTGCGGCAGCTTTTGGGAAATGGGTTGGGACGGCGCAGAGCGCGCAGGCTTTGACGCAAACGACCACATGGACGGTCACGGCATGATAATGTCTGTCGATCGCTCCCCAAATTTCACAGACGTCTGGTACATGGCGCACTGGGAGCTAAATGGCGCAAACAGGCAGAAGAAAGAGGATCTATATGCAGCACCGCTGCTACACTCCACCCCCGACCTAACATTAGAAATGCCTTGTCTGCTGCTCGAAAATATCAATCTTAGCTATTTTGATGCCGGTCACTCCGCATGGTGGGATCACGCAAGCTGGCCGCATGTGAACGGCAGAGTCGTCGACCCCGGCGGCACAGGCGACTTTATCATCATTGCCCAACCTCCCGAGACGCTGGAAGTAATCAAAGTATACGGCAAAAGATGGTTCAAGCTTAGAACACACGACGGTTATTCCGGTTGGATCAGGGTGGTAGACTTTAAGATGAGCGGCTACGATGACGTGATGTACATCGACGTATGGGATATCTTTGAAGATGTCTTTGTCGCCGGATAACACAACTAACCCATAAACATAAAGAGCTGATGAAATTCATCAGCTCTTTTTTTCCGCAAAGCAGCCGCATCGATTTTTTTTCAATACGGCCGCCGTTTTTTATATTATATAATAGTGTAAACTACAGCGTTTCGTTAAGCTCAAGAACTTCGCCGTCGGGTCCCTCAAACATAATATACTTCACACCCTTGTCAAAAATCATTGACAGCTCTATCGGCTTTTCGGTTTCAAACTTAACACCTTTTTTCTCTAGACAGACCTGCACAATCTCAATATCCTTCACGTTAAGCGCAATATGCGCAATCACGCTGTCGACAGCACGCTTCTTCTTGTCCGGAAACTGTACCAGCTCAATAACGCACGTGCCAAGGCGAATAAACGCAATTCTAATCTCGCCGTCGTCCGTCTCAACCACCGACTCGTCAAAGCACTCAAAACACAAAACATCCATGTAGAACACTTTTGACACTTCGATATCATCCACAAACACACCAATGTGCGCAAGCCCCATAACCTCGTCACAACCGCAGCCGTTTTTTCCGCAACCCATTTTAACTCCTCCAAGTATTATTTGTTTTCCTATTATACCATCGCACCGTGTTTAAGCCAACACAAAAAAAGCACAAAGCTCTTTCTACGCGTTAAACTCCTTCACCGCCTCAAACATCGCCACCACATTTTCCGGCGGTGTCATCGCCTGAATGTTGTGAATCGGGTTAAACACAAACCCGCCGTCCTTGCCGAATATCTCGCACATCAGAAGCGTTTCGTCGGCTACCTCCTCCGGCGAACCGAACGGAAGTGTTTTTTGCGTGTCAATTCCGCCGCCCCAAAACACGATGTCCCTGCCATAGTTTTGCTTCAGCTTTTTTGCGTCCATGCCGTTTGCTGTCCATTGCACCGGGTTGATGATATCAAACCCTGCGTCAATTATCTCGCCCATCAGCGGCTCAATCGCGCCGCAGCTGTGCTTGAGTGTCTTCCATTTCGTGTTGTCATGTATCCAATCATTCACCCGCCTATAGTATGGCCGGTACAGCTTTCTAAACGTGTCAGGACTGCACATCGGCGCACGCTGGGCACCAAAGTCAGTGCCGCACCCAAACGTTATACACACGGCATCACCCACTACGTCGTATATTTTTACTAAGTTTCTGATTGCGATGTCCATCTGCTTCTCAAATATCGAATGCAAATGGTTTTGCCGAATCACGGTCGATACGTACCACTCCTCCACGCTGCGGATGCCTTTTGGGTTCTCCATCCCCGGTCCCGGTATCAGCGCGATATCGCCAAGCCCCGTGCCGCCAAAATTGCCGCACAGCGCATACGGGCTGCCGCTATGCGCATCTTTCAAATCTCGGTAAAAATCCAAATCCTGCTGCGATATGTCCTCAAACTCTTCAAGGTTGTCCTGCGGATTTAGGCGCTCTTCGTCAAACCCGCTGTCCCGCGGCACCGAATCGAAGAAATAACTTGCGTCCGGCATCGCCATAGACGGCGGATACTCGGTGTTGCCTTTCGCATAAAAAACCGTTCTGTCTCCTACTCTCTTGGTAACAAAACCTCCCGGAACAAGCACCGTCTGTCCCCAAGGCGCGACCCACTCTTTCCAGTCCTTGTTCTCGAACCCAAGCATGGTAGTGCGTCCCCAAAACGGGGCGGTATCGCATCCCACCGCTTCTCTCAAATCGTCCTCCACCAGCCCAAGCATCTGGAATGGCTCCACCACCTTTGGAATCCGCTTCTCTAATCCATAGTTTTCGCGCAGCTTTTGCATTGTACTTATATGAATTCCGGACGTTGGCGTGCCGCCGAGGTCAACTGCAACCTTGCCCTGCTTGTGATGCAGCGCATCAAGCACTCTTTGTTTTGAAGTCATCGTTTTTCCTTTCGCGGCACTGACAAAATATCCGCTAATAAATATTGCACCACTCTCCGATTACTTTCGACAAAACACCAAAAAAGTCCTTTATGCCGGTGCGGTATAAGAAGAATCACGACGTCTGTGCGCCCTCGCCGTTACTTGCGCTTGCATTTCAAACAATGTATAATAATTCTGCTATCACTTCCTTTTACGGGTGGCAATCAGATTCCATAAAGTATGCAAAGAAAAACTCAATCACGGAGGAAATAACATGATTCTTGTCACTGGAGGTGCGGGCTATATCGGAAGCCACACCTGTATAGAGCTAATCAATGCAGGACATAAAATCGTTATCGTAGACAACTTTTGCAACAGCGAGCGAAAAGTAATTGATACCATCCAAAGCATCACAAGCTCCAGCGTGGTTTGCGTTGACGCAGATGTGCGCGACAAACAAAAGCTGACCGGGATTTTCAAAAATTATCCCATCAGCGCGGCGATGCATTTTGCCGGTCACAAAGCGGTCGGCGAGTCTGTCGCAAAGCCGCTTTCCTACTACAAAAACAACATAGACAGCACGCTGGCTCTTTGCGAAGTAATGGACGAATTCGATGTCCGAAAGCTTATTTTCAGCTCGTCCGCAACCGTCTATGACGCAAGCAACAAAATGCCTCTCGATGAAGAATCTTCGCTTGGTTGCACAAACCCGTACGGCTGGACAAAGCTCATGATAGAGCAAATCCTTCGCGACCTATCTATATCCAACGACATCTGGTCGATTGTGTCGCTGAGATATTTTAACCCCATCGGCGCACACAAAAGCGGGAAGCTTGGCGAGCGGCCAACAGGCATCCCAAACAACCTCATGCCGTACATTACACAAGTCGCCTCAGGCAAACGAGACAAGCTGCACGTTTTCGGCAATGACTATCCAACAATCGACGGCACAGGCGTGCGCGACTATATCCACGTTGTAGATTTGGCAGAGGGGCATGTGCGCGCGCTGGATTATGCGAGAAATCATGGCGGTTCTCAAGCTATTAACCTTGGTTCCGGCACAGGCTACAGCGTGCTGCAAATCATCGAAGCTTTCGAGCATGCAACAAACATCAGCATACCATACGTGATCGACCCTCGCAGACCCGGCGACATTGCGACCTGCTATGCCAAGACCGACAAAGCAAAACGGCTGCTTAATTGGCAAACGCAGCGCTCTCTTGCGCAGATGTGCGAAGACTCGTGGCGGTTCGAATCGCAAAAATAATTTGCCGCTATAAACACAATATCGGAGGAACATATGGATCTATTTTCACTGAAAAACAAAAACGTAATACTAACTGGCGGCAACGGCAACCTTGGTAAGATCATGGCAAAATGGCTGCTCGAATACGAAGCAGCTTTGTTCATCGCAGACATCATTGACACACCGATTGTTGAGCTGCGCGCCTATCAGGAAAAAGGTCAATTGCACTACATCAAGTGCGACTTGTCTTCCAGCGCGTCCATAGCACAAATGTACAGTTCCGTAAATCAAATCGGCGGCAGTATTGACGTGCTCATCAACAACGCAGCGTATGGCGGCGGTGCAGGCGGCTCAAAAAGCTCTGCGTTTATCGATGACGTCGATGACACCGTTTGGCGCGTTGGCATAGACGGCACGGTCGGCGTCACGTTCCGCTGCACCAGAGAAGTCCTCCCCTATTTTGACAAGCAGGGCGGCGGCAACATCGTTAACATTGCGTCCATGTACGGCACAGTTGCGCCCGACCCTTCGATATACGGAGACACCGGCAACAACAATCCGGTGATGTACGGCACTGGCAAAGCAGGCGTTATCCAGCTTACAAAATACTGCGCTGCAAACCTAGCAAAGCGCGACGTTCGCGTCAACTGCATCACGCCCGGTCCTTTCCCGCTTATAACGGAAGCGACAGACAAAGAGTTTTACGAAAAACTCAAATCCAAAACAATGCTTGGCAGAGAAGGCAAGGCGGACGAGCTTGCAGGACCTCTGCTGTTGCTCTGCTCAGACGCGTCAAGCTACATGACAGGCTCAAATGTGATTGTGGACGGCGGCTGGACTGCTTGGTAGACGAGATACTTTTATGACTAAATATCTCCCGATTATACCGAGGGATATTTTTTTACCCGTTTTTGCCAAATTGTCAAGAAAAAAGTGCTAAAAACGCAAAGATTGAGCGACCGTGAGCGCATTTTTGGTGTAGCATTTTGTAAAAGGGCGCAAAATGTGCTCAAAAAAACAAAATTTTAAGGAGGCAAAGACATGGGAGTTTATGAAGAAAACAGAAGATTGGACGATTTAGTGCATGCGGAAGAGGAAAAAAGGCGAAAAGAAGAGGCGAAGCGGAAAAGAGCTGAAGCGGAAAAAAAGAGGAAAGATGTAGAGAGACAGCGCAAAGAGAGAGATGCGCGGCGCAGGGAAAGAGACGAGCGGCTGGATCAGAGCGAAAGGCATCGAATTATAGCAGAATATACAGGATTCGACACAGAAAATTCGTTCTCGCCAAAACCGAATAGTAGTGGTATAATAAAGCCAAGCAAACCACAGTTTAGCTCGATTGGAGAAATACAAGACGCGCAGAAAACGCAGAAGAAACTGATAGATGATTTGCATAAAAAGCAGTGGGATGACCTTGTAGCCGGCACTGACGATTTGGCGAAGATTAACACTCAGAATGTTGAGAAAGCGAAGCAGGGACTAATTGACCTCAACCATGAGTTGACCGCAGCGTATGGACTTGGTGAGAATGGGTATTGGAACAAGAACAGGAAGCTTGATGATGAGGTGCACAGCGTCGGGCAGCAGCCGATGACACCAAGTCAAAAAGTGGTGCAGCCAACGAACAAACCAAGCACTAGCTATACCCCGCCGAAGAATGTTTGGGAAGTGGACGATTGGGCGATGCACGGCAAGCAGCCGACGGAGCAACAGAAACCAACGAACAAACCAATCTCGCCTAATCAAGGCATTTTAGATGATATGTTTAATGCAGGCGGTAAAGGAATGCCGGAGGCTGAGGAGGAGAGAAGCGATGAAGCCCTGGGAAGCTATCTTGATGATATGTTTAATGCCGGTGGAAAGTGGAGTCAGAGTTTGTCGGATACTGGAGCATCAAGTTCGCCTAACGTTGAGCTAACTAGAGACGATGTAATCAGTGAATACAATTTGAATTCACCTGAGCCAGTTGAAGGACAATGGAAAACTTTTATGGGAGATACTTGGTGGGAATCCTCTATTCCGCCTTCTATAGAAGACCAACAAAAATTAGACTCTGATATAACAATCCAAGGTGAGAATAGTGATTATGAACCACCGAAGAAAGAAGAACCTGTAAATAATGACGCCGAAAAAGATTATTATGAGGAAAGCCAGGAAAGTATGTCCTTGGCTGACTTGCTTTCGGATGCTATAGACTCCGGGGCATTTGGTAAAATAGATGATAATACCGCGGCTAATTTGTATATGTATGGAGAAAAATACCTAGGAGGAGACTCTTATACAGGGAGCATTATTGAGGCTATTATCAATAATGATTTTGAAGTTGGTACAAATTTATTAATTCAATTTGCGTTGCAATTTGATGGTAAAGAAGATTTTAGCCTTGACCAATTAATACATGAAGACGAATGGCATTTACCATACTCGCGTACTTATAGAACCAATCTTGATCAGGCTGCAGATTGTTCATCGTTTGCAAGAATGACATATGATGCATTTTTTGGAATTGATATAGGTGGCACTACATTGACGCAATGGTGGGAAGGCTTTGGTAGTGCTGAAGATGCAAATGGAGATAAATTAAATGTAACTAAGATTACGAAGGAAGAGTTAAAACCTGAGGATTTAGAGGCGTTAAGGCCAGGTGATCTAATTTATTATCAACTACCAAACACTAGGCATGTTGCAATGTATATTGGTGACGGAATGATGATACATCAGCAAAACACAAAAGAAGATGTCAACATTGACCCAATTACGAATTACAGTTTTAAATATATTGAGGGCATTGCTAGAATTTTGACGGACGAACAATATGAAAGCTTAATTGTAAAATAGAAAGGAGTAGATAGAGATGAAAGTAGTAAAGATTATATTAAGCACAATAATCGTTTTATGTCTAGTTGCTTGTACTGCTATTGAGGAGGAAATTAAAGATGTCTCTGAACCTAGTAAAACTCATATGCAAACTCCACTGGCAACGGCGGCAAAGACGGAAAAACCTTTATTAACACCGATACCAACGCCGATATTAACGCCGGTACCTACAAAAAAAGTTGAACCGATTATACTTATAGATGAGGCATACCTTCCTTTCCCGGGAGCAGAAGATTGGAATGAGGAAGAAGCAATAAGTACAAATGCATTCAACTATACTTCATTACTTTTGATTGAAGATAGAATTGTGTTTGAGGGGGCTGATATATTTTCCATCAGCGATTTAAATGGCGAAAATAAAATAATATATGAGCAGAATGAATCAATAAAAAATTTCCAGTACTATAATCAGTGGATATATTATCTAAAGGAAAACGGCATTTATAAAATTGGATTGGACGGAAAAGATAAGAAACATTTGGTGCAAATTGAAGCTTCAAGGTTCTTCGTTTACAATGAACTGATTTATGCTTATCAAATGGACGATAATAAAATTACATCAATGAGCTTGGATGGTACGAATCTTAAGGATATAGGAGTAGAAGATACTATTTCGGGTCGTCATTATGTAAGCGAAGGCAGATTTTACTATTTAGGCAATGTAGCTGATTTAGACCCAGCAGGTGACAGCAGTGATATTTATTATTTGGATTTAGAAACTAATAAATCACGCAAGCTGATTGAAGGGGCTTATGGTGCATTTTACGTAAGCAATGGAACAATATATTGTCAAGAAGCAAACGTTAGGGCGATTAATGGAAATGAGACTAGAGTAATAATTGATTATAATGAGAATTTTGTTCTGTTCAAAAATTATATTTTTTATGCTGCTGAATATGACCGTAAAAATGATTCAATGAAATTGTTTGCGTATAATCTATTCAATGATAAAATATATGAATTATTCCAATTGCCAGGGTCAACTGATTATGTTGATTTCAACATCCAGAAAGATAGTATGTTTATATCTCCAGTAAGGTATTTAGAGTCAATATATAGACTAACTTTTGAAGAGGATACAGTTAAGCTATGGGAATATAAAGGGCTGTATCAGTAGAATGATAGTCGGCTACTCATAGAAATCCCGCAGCCTTACTTTTGTGACTAGGAGGGTCGGTAATGAAGAAAGCTGGATGAGAAAGTGAACGGACAAGACCTCGGCGAAACAGCGCAAGGCAAGTTACAGGAAGATTTGCGGAAGCTTGGGAGCATCGAAGAGTATAACACTGCCATAAAAAAGCAGGATACGCTGATTGATACGATGCACAAGTATCAGTGGGACAACGCATCCACGCACACCAAAGCCGAAGCGAAGGCCGCTAAGCAATTGCAGGACAACGCAAAGAAATACAAAGAGAACCTAGAAGTCGGCAGAGCGGACATAATGGGATTTGGCGCGGGCGGATACTGGTCGCAAAACGGCAAAACCTATGGACAGAAAAACCCGGCGGACGCACACGCATACGCACGAGGCACAGGCGGAGTGAGCGATTACGACACGGGTATGAAGCACGCACTCGGCGTTGGAAAACCAAACCCGGCGGATGCACACGCATATGCACGAGGCACTGGCGGAGTGAGTGATTACACCATAGGTATGAAGCACGCACTTGGCGTTGGAAAATCAAACCCGGCGGACGCACACAAATATGCACGAGGCGCAGGCGGAGTTGGTGACTATGACAAAGGTATGGCGCATATTTAATAATTTTGAGACGCTAGATCAAATGGAGGTTATTGATAGTTATACTATTACAAAAGAAGAGTTTGATACAGCAGGATTTTTATTAGGAATTCCCGATTACTTATCAGATAGCCCAGGTCCTCTTATGTTCATAGAGACAATTGCAAACTTTGCAAAAGGGGCGAATGATTCATTGGGCAAATATAGCTTAAAAGTAGATATAATAAATGATGATGGAGAAGAAAAAGTATTAATTGCATTTGAAACTAAGGATAATCCGCTTGATAACTACTATCAAAATGCTAGGTGGACAAAAGTTGATGATGAAGGTACGCATATTTATGTATCTAATATGTGGACTAGTTGTAAAAGGTACTCTATTGATAAAGGGCATACAACAGATGATACATTAGGTTATATATATATTGATAATAGTACATTGATGTTTATGCCAAATATTCTACCTAATGATAAATTTTTGATGTCAGAGAAGCCAGGCCTTCCACTAGAAGATGTAACAGCCTTAGCCTCACAGCCATTTGAAATTGGACAGTACGAGTGAAGTTAAGAACTTAGATATAACAATATTATAGATTAACATCTAAAAAAAGGAGGAACCATAGTGAAAAAAATAGTGATCATTTTAATCGTTTTGGTTCTTTTGCTGCCAGGGTGCAACTCAAAAGAGGAAGAAAAAGAAATAAAAATAGTAGTCGATGGTGAAGAAATACCTATTGATGATTTTCTGGATTCAGCTGAAAAAGCAATTGAAGATAGTGCCTTTGGCGAAATTCTAGCTACTGATAATGATAAACCAATTTATGTTGATACAAATGAACTTAACGATGATGAATACAGAATACGAAGTGTGTTTGAGGCGATATATTATATATGGCAAGATCCATATGAGTCCGATTTGATTTTGACAGATGAAGCAACAGTTTGTGATCTTTACAATGATTTGATTTTCATCTCGGGTTATAAGGGCTCTATAGAGACATTTAATAAATCATTGTTAGCAAATGAGATTATAGAGCAATATTCTTTAAAAATTGACCATTTCTTATTACCTAAAAGCGACCATGCTGTTAATACAATAATATATGGAATGTATGATACTTTTAAGTATAAGATGTTTGCTGGTGAAATTAATGAAAATCAAAATAGTATAATGTGGTTAGCAGTTGAAGCTAGTAATGGCACAAACGCAAAAGAAGTTGCAATTCTTTATACTGAGATGAATGGTTTGCAATTGGAATCATATATCTTGGATGAGAAAATAATTTATTATTTTTCAGGACAAGAAGGCTGGTTTTTATCGACAGTTATTGGTGTAAAGGAGTTTAGTACCGTATACCTATGGGATTATGAGGATGCTATTTGTGCTGTAATTGTACCGGGTGAGCATGAGGAAGAGAATTTTGGGTATTGCGATTTTATGAAATTGGAGATTTGATTACTTAGCCCGGGTGTTGCCGGGCTTTTCTTTTCGTATTGACGAAAGCCTGTACAATATAAGCCCAAAAAGGTGGTGGTATAATAAAACCAGCACAAGCGCCGAAGCTAAAAAGCATAGAAGAGTATAACACTGCCATCAAAGAGCAGGATACGCTGCTTGATACTATGCACAAGTTTGCGTGGGACAATGCATCCACGCAAACCAAAGCGGAAGCGAAGGCCGCCAAGCAATTGCAGGACAACGCAAAGAAATACAAAGAGAACCTAGAAGTCGGCAGAGCGGACATAACGGGATTTGGCGCGGGCGGATATTGGGATCAAAACAGCAAAACCTATGGGGAGAAAAACCCGGCGGACGCACACAAATATGCACGAGGCGCAGGCGGAGTTGGTGACTATGACAAAGGTATGGCGCACGCATTGGGAGGTAGAGGAAAGACCACCACACCAAGCGCCGCATTGGGAGCAAAAGAGACACAAATCAATCAAAAGCTCGATGAGATTGTGAACGGGCAGAACCTCAGCGAATCGAAACAGGCAAAGATGCAGGAGGATTTGCAAAAACTGAATGCCGAGAAGAACGTCATCGTGTGGCAGCAGCAGAACCCGCAGGCGACTGAAGAGGACTTTGACTCGAAGAAGGATTCCTTCGGCGAAAAAATCAACCGTGTGGCTGAAAACCCGGGTCTTGCCATATTGGCAAATAGGTAAACAAAAAAAGGAGCAAAATTAAATTCCGCACCTTCTTTTATATCATTTTTTCTGCTAAAACAGTTTTTTCAAGTTCTCATCAAAGGGCGGGCGCACAATTGCTTTTTCGGTAACAATCGCCGTAATCAGCTCATGCGGTGTCACATCAAACGCCGGATTAAACACCTTCACATCCTTTGGCGCAGTATAAAACCCATTCCTTTGAACCACCTCAAGCCTGTCGCGCTCCTCAATCGGAATGTCCTCGCCACGCTCACACTCCATGTCTATCGTTGGTGTCGGCGCCGCAATATACATCGGTATATCAAAGTGCTTTGCGAGTATCGCCACGTTAAATGTTCCGATTTTGTTGGCGGTATCGCCATTTGCCGCAACCCTATCGCACCCAACAATCACCGCGTCAATCTTGCCGCTCTGCATCACCATCGCCGCCATGTTGTCACAAATGAGCGTAACGTCCACGCCGCTTTCAAACAGCTCATACGCCGTCAGCCTCGCTCCTTGAAACCGCGGGCGCGTCTCGTCCGCATACACCTTGATGTTCATTCCCAGCTCTTTTGCCAGATAGAAAGGCGATGTTGCAGTCCCGTATTTTGACGTCGCAAGTATACCGGCGTTGCAATGCGTCAAAACGGTGTTACCGTCTTCCAACAAACTCAAAAGGTTCTCGCCAATTGCGCGGTTTATCTGCCCGTCCTCTGCGTGAATCGATATCGCTTCATGCTCCAACGCTGCGACAATTTCCTCAACCCCGCTGCCGTGCAAACTCTCTGCTTTGTCAATCATTCGCGATATCGCCCAAGACAAATTGACCGCTGTGGGGCGCGACGTATTCAAATAATCGCCGTGCTCCCTAAGCACTGCCATAAACGCACCAAAGCTGCATGTCGGTGCCGCCTTTGCGGCAATCACCATGCCATAAGCCGCCGCAATACCAATCGCGGGCGCTCCCCTAACCTTCATCGTTCGTATCGCATCAAACATCTGCTCCACCGTTTTTATCGTTACATAAACCGACTGCACAGGCAGCAGCGTCTGATCGAGCAGCATTACTTCCTTGTTTTCATATTTAATCGGATTAATCATGTTTTTGTCCTCGAATTTTTAATATTCCTAACTCATCCTGTTACAATTGCTCAAACAGTTTTATTGAGAAGTCCCAAAATATTAGGCAAATGATAATCGTCGACAGCACACTAAACAATGTGCCGAGTAAATAATACTCACCAAACTCAGGTTTGTCAGACATTTTTTTGTAGCGGGCGATAGATTTTGCAGCAATAATAAAACCAATGGCTGCAAATTGACCGGCTATTAATAAAGCCGCTATTATAAGCCTTTCAAAATTGCCAATCATTGCCCCTGCCTTTTGTTCCTCTTGCAATATCCCTTCGCTGTTTTCGTCACCGCTGACCGGTTTATAAGCAGCAAAGAGCTTCTTAAATGTCAAATTAATTGGTTTCAATAACAACAAAACGACTAATGCTATTCTTAATACCAAGCTGCTTTGAATACCTACAAACGAGATCATATTTTTGATAAAGCTCAAAGCAATTAATTCATTCCCAAAATAGTAAAAGTAAGAACTAATAGCAACAATAATAATAACATGAAGTATTTGATCCGCTACATATATAATACCATTTCTGAAGCTGTTTTCTGTATCATCATCCTTTCTCCTTGCCCGAAGACACCTGCAAACAACCATCTTTGATAAATCTATTAAGAAATGTGATATCGAAAAAACGAGTGAATATCCCAGTACAGCCCAAGAAAAAACAGGAATAATTATAATTATACCTATCACCAGATAGATTAGACTATGTAAAAATAACGGCTTTAGTTCTGTATTCTTTTTCTCTGCGGCGCTATTATTTTGAAAATAAAAATCTGCGATAATATGAGCAGTAAACAGCAATAGGAATAAGTTATTTGTCATTTATCATTCTCCATGTTTTTGTAATTGTATTTTGGATAGTTTCCTTAACGTATTGATATGAATAATAGCCGGAACGTTTTATACCTCTTTGAATGTTTGCCTGATCGCGGTTTATCTCTTTTGCAATGTCTCTTTGCGTTTTTTTGTTATCCT
>Ga0255443_1003_pt1 | contig 25799 bp, 22 predicted proteins | sample ANMaggSSYBR02D11_FD_182641 | JGI IMG/M metagenome (GOLD analysis project Ga0255443, IMG submission 182641) | Sediment cell enrichment communities from methane seep in Santa Monica Basin, California, United Staets - ANME aggregate JGI... | ecosystem: Environmental > Aquatic > Marine > Cold seeps >... | reverse complement strand
TCTCTGCAAAACTATCTTTTGACAACAAATGATGACTATATTGAGATTAATATGCAAGAGGCCGAAAAGGAGTTTGAGAACGAGGTGTATAACTTCCCGCAGTATATTCCGAGCGGGTTTGAATTGGTAGATACAATGGAGAGCAATAACTCTTTGATGGTGTTTTATGTTAATGATGATGACAAAGTTATCCGATTGGAGAGGTTATCTGGCAATGCTGAAATTATGATTGACACAGAGGATGCGGATCATAGAACGATCGATATCAACGGCAGGCCCGGTGAGATTGTGATGAAAAACGGTGGGGTGGTCATTTTCTTTAGTATGAGCGAGTACGGTTTCCTCCTTTCGACAGATATTAGCGAAGAAGAGGCAATAAAGATAGTCGAAAGTATATCTGAGAAAAAATAATTTGTAAATTGTGTCACAAACAGCCCTGCTTGGTTGTTTAGTTGTATGTAACTAGATAATCGAGCGGGGCTTTTTATGTTGAAAAGGAATAGCCGTATTTGCCGGGGGTGCCGGAGTTATTTCGATGTTGAAAGTTGAATATTGAACCAAGAATACTGCGCTTTGTATCTCAATTTGTTTTTTGATTGATATATAAAAATTTTGCGCATGGAGAAATTAGAATAATGTATCAGGAAAACAAAGGGCTGGGAATGCGTATCGAAGCACACCGAAAAAATAAAAAATATTCGCAGGAAGAGTTGGCGCAAGCAATTCAAATGGAGTCAACACTGATTGAGCAAATGGAGAAAGGCGAGATAACTCATCTGGCTGAATTTGTTAAGCTCTGCAATGTATTGGAGCTTCCATTTGAAAAAATTGCTTGCGAAAGCAAAAGCTCGGACATAGATCAGGAGATACGGACTTTGCTGGGGGAGTTTTCTGACCGAGATAAAGAAACGCTGGTTGTTATTATGTATAGAATTTTGGAACTCTGCAAAGAAGAAGAGATGAACAGTCAAAACTTCTGATATAAAAAGATGAGCGGGTTTCGCAGAAGCTGTCGGGTTAATGGGCGATTGGGGAGACAAAGGTTAGCTGAACTGAATATGTGTATTGACGGCCATTGCGACAGTGTGTGCAGCGGCTGTTATTTTATCGTCAGTTTCGCCCGGAGGATTTGAATCGTTGACCTCTTGGAGCTCGCTATAGGATTGATGGGAGGAGTGCGAATTGGTTGGCGAAAAACCCGATGATAATTCAATATTTTTGCAATTATCTTATTTGAACCAGCAACCATGATAGAATAAGATTGAGGAATGGGAGGGAGGTGCGCACAAAAGGGAAGCGATAGGGGAGAGTGCGCGAAGCGGCAGCGTTTTTGCTGCGGCATAAAAGAAAAGATTGGGTGCTATAATGCTGCTGAGCGAAAAAAGGCCGACCCCGTCTATTGCGAAAGAGAAGGATGTGAAGTATAATAAAAACAATGTTAGCATGAAAAAGGTTGTATATATGATCAATATCAATAAGCTGAATCCTTCGGAAAAAGAAAAAAATATATTGAGCATTCTAAACGCGATTATCAACAAAGAAGAGGTTTTGAGCAGCGACATCTCGTCGATGACCGGTCTTAGCATATCGACAATCAGCAGGGTTTTGGCTGTGCTGAAGCAGCGAAATATTATCGTGCAAATGGGCAAGGAAAAAACGGTGAAGGGCAGGCGTCCCGAATACGTTCGCTTTAACAAGAACTATGGGATGCTGGTGCATCTTGACGTGATGCCGGATGGGATTATCGGGTGTATTGCGAACTTGAACGGCGAGGTTAGCAACACCGAGATTATCAACTTTGAAGAGCGTGACCTGACGTTAAGGCTGCTGCTCGATTCGATACAAACGATTTATGCGAGCATCGTGCGAAAGTATGTGCAGAGCAGTCAAAGCGTGCTGGCGGTAGGCATTTCGCTGCCGGGCGTTGTGGACGAAGAGAAGCGAATAGTGTACCGTATTCCGGACATTTTCCCGTTTAACGACATCGATGTGTTCAGCTATGCAGAACGGATGCTTAACGTGCCGATTATCATCAGCAACGTTTCTGACCTTGCTGCGATTGGCGAGCAGATTCGCTGTTATCCCGGGAGCGACGATTTAGTTTATCTCAACATACTGCCGACCATCGGGATCGGCGCGGGCGTTATTGTCAACGGCAAGCTTGTCAAGGGCAAACAGTATCTTGCGGGCGAAGTGGGCGATATTTATTTTGACCGCGACAACTTTAGCAAGGACGCTAAGGTGAGCGTCGGGCGGCTGGAGGAGTATGCCGGACTCAAAGCGCTGTATGACAAAGTGACGCAAAAAATGAAAACCGGCGGCGCGGATATTCTGAAAGCGATTATGACGGAGGAGAAAACCGTTAAGGTTGACCTTGGGTTGATTGAGCGCGCTGTGCAGGCGGGGGACAAGGACGTGCAGGAGATTTATCGTGATGTGCTGCAGGTGTGGGTCATACTGCTGATGAATATAATATTGCTGATTAACCCCGAGCATTTGGTTATTGGAGGCGCGATTACGCCAAAGAATGTGCAGACCATCGATACAATCAATGAGATGCTGAAAAAAGCGCTGTTTCGTGAGCTGAAAGTAAAGGTGAGCGAAGTTGGTGAAAATGCGGTGCTTACCGGCGGGCTTTACGAGTTGAAGCGGTATGTGCTGAATAAAGTGATTGCAAAGGCAGCATTAGGCGGCCTTGAATAATGATTGAAACTTCGTCAAAAAGCAGATGGTTTTGTAACCAAACGTGCAATTGATATCGATTCTCTTGTCAAACGCTTTGGCAGCGTTGTTCTAAAAAAACTTAATATTTAAATTGTCTCAAAAAAAGAGGTATTCTGACATTTTTGTAGAATTAGTTACCATAATCATTTAATTTCATGCTGAAAAAAATTAAAGTGGAGAGACATTATGGATTTTAATTCTACCGTTAAGGGTTCACTATTAGAAGGGTTTTTTCCAAAAGGCTGGGACATGAAAAAAATTGACGAATGCGCGGGCAGCGATCCCGCCACTGTTCTTGACCGTCAATCTTTTTGGCACGAGGAATTCATGCCTGTTTCATGTGCGAGTGTTAATGATTTGGCAGTTTTTATGGGGCACTCGATGGCATCCCAAATCCGCGACGCAAAGCAAAGAGGCGAGCAGCTTGCCATGATACTGCCGGTCGGACCGATGGGTATGTATCGCTGGGTTGTTTATTTCCTAAAGGAATGGGGCGTCAGTGCAAGCCATGTGCATTGCTTTAACATGGACGAATGGAGCGACGCGCAGGGCAACACCATGCCCGGTGACTCCGACGGGTCATTTCAGGGCGCGATGAAAGCGGCGTTTTATGGCCCGCTTGGCGAGTTGACTGTTCCGGTATCACAGAGAAACTATGCGACGAGAGAAAATCTGCCCACATATCCCGAAAAGATTGCTAAGCTGAAAGCGGACGGCGCAAAGCTGATTCTCGTTTTTGGCGTGGGACGAGTGATGCACATCGCGTTTTGGGAGCCGCACTTTGCGGAGGAGTTTGACAGCGTGGAAGAGTGGAGCAAGCAGCCGTATCGGCTTGGCGCAAAGCTGCATCCGCTGACAGTTGAGCAAAACTCTATCACCAGCTTTAAGAGCAGAACGACGCTTGTGCCGTGCTTCGCGAACACCGTGGGGCCGGGGCTGTTTTTGCAGGCGGATTATATCATCGGCGGCTGCGACGGCGCATTGTCGCGCGGAATGCAGTGGCAGGGGATGTCGCTTTGGACGACGCTGCGATACGGACCCGACATGTGGGTGCCGTCGAGTTTTATACCGACGATGGCAGGCAGGCTTTATTTCCTCGAAGAGCTGGCCGGACCGCTGGTTGCGGAGTGTAATTAATACGAAAATTCAAATTTTATATAGGGAGACTGTCCAAATTATTTAGGGAAAATATAAGTGATTGACGGAGGGTTACAATGGATAAAGTTAGAGTTGGTGTGATTGGAATCGGCTGGTTTGGCGAGATGCACGTGATTACGTACCAAGGCGTTATAAACGCGCAGGTGACCGCTATTTGTACGAGAACCGAATCGAGACTGAAAGAAGTCGCGGACAAGTTTGGAATAAAGAAGACGTATACAGATTATAACGATATGCTGGCGGATCCGGACATCGACGCGGTGTCCATCTGCACGCACGCACCCGATCATTTGGAGCCGATGCTGGCGGCAATAAAATCCGGCAAACACATATTACTGGAAAAACCAATGGCGCTGAGCGTTGTCGAATGCGACAAGATGATAGAAGCGGCAGCAGGCGCAAAGCAAAACATTATGGTGGGGCACATCTGCCGGTTCGAAAACAGCTATGCAATGGCGAAGCAGCAGGTTGACGAAGGCAGGATTGGCGATGTCATTTCTATTTATGCGCGCAGGAACATCAACGGCGCGTTTGCTGTGCCGCATCTTGATAAATTAAGCTCGGTTACGGGCGATGCTGTGCATGACATCGACATCATGAATTGGATAATAGGCAAAAAGGTGAAGTCGGTGTACACCATGGCGCTGAATCCGCGCAAGCTGCCTAACTATGACGTGGGGTTTGTGAACCTAAAGTACGGCGAAGATACGGTTGCTGTGGCGGAGAGTCTTTGGAGCCTGCCCGAAAAAACGCCGTATGCAATTGACGCACGGATGGAGATACTCGGCACGGACGGCGTGATATACATCAACGAAGCGGCAATTCCGTTGGTGATTGATGATAAAAACGGCAGGTCTATCGGCGAGACGGTATATTGGCCGATGGTGCACGGCAACATAACCGGGGCGCTGCACAACGAGCTGACGTATTTCATCGAGTGCATCAGAGACGGCAGGAAGCCGGACATCATTACGCTCGAAGAGAGCAGATACGTGATCGAAGTAGTGGGCGCGGCGGAAGAATCTGCGCGCACCGGCGAGATTGTGTATCTGTAGACGGACATATATAAAATCACGAAACGGCAAAAGGGGAGCAATATGAGCAAAGCAAGAATGTCGATACCAAAGAGCGAGTACCTACTGCGCATTGCAAAGATACAGGAGCAGATGGAGCTGGAAGGCATTGATTTGCTGGTGACGCATGCGTGCGAGTGTGAGTCTAGCAATGTGCGGTATCTAAGTAACTTTTGGGCGGTGTTCGATTTTGTGGGCGTGCTGATACCGCAACAGGGCAGCGCTATGCTGTTGACCGGCGGTCCCGAAAGCTATGACTTTGCTGTGCAGTTCTCGCAGATTGATGATATACGCATACACCCGCTGTACGTGGAGACGGCCGCGCCCGAGTGGGACAAGCCGACGGACGCATATGATTATAGCAAAATATTTGAGGAGATTGGCGCGACGCAGCCTATCAAAACGATTGGCATTGCGAATAAGAATATTATACCGCACGAGATTATGAAGGACATACAAAAAGGCGCGCCAAACGCAAAGTATGTGGAAGCGCAGAAAATAATCGACGACGTGCGCGTGATAAAAAGCGACAATGAAATTGCGATACTCAAAGAGGCGTATCGAATCACCGAGCAGGGCTTTATCGAGACGGTGGATATGATTGAACCCGGTGTGCGCGAATGGGAGCTGGAGGCGAATTGGCGCAGCGTCGCTTATAAAATGGGCGCGGAGGGCACGAGCTATCCGATTTGGGTGACTTCGGGCGACACCACGTATCAAAGCCTTTGTAAATCGAGCGACAAGGAAATTGCCGTTAATTCGATGGTGCAGTTTTCTGTGGGCGCGAAGTATAACGGATATTGCGGGAATTTGTGCCGCGCGGTTGTGCTCGGGAAGATTTCGCAAAAGCATGAGGATATGATTAAGGTGGCGCTGGAGTGCGAAACCGAAACGTTTGAGCTGATGAAGCCGGGTGTTTCGTTTGCGTCTGTGTATGACAAGTTCCAAAAGCGCTTGGCAAGCAATGGGTTTGCCGGGCTGAACCTTTATGGACCGGCGCACGGCACAGGATTGCAGGAGTGCGAAGGACCGTGGGTGGACAACCGCAGCGACAAGGTGCTGATGCCCGGAATGGTGTTTAACGTAGATGTTTGGATTGCGGACGAGCAGGTTGGCGTGCGTGTGGAAGACGGCCTAGTAGTCACGGACACCGGAATTGAGCTGTTTACCGGCTATCGGCGCGAGATTATAAGGCTGTAACAAAGGAGCTTCTCTTTGGATATAAAACTGATTGACGATTTGGTGAATCAGAACAGTGGACAAATCGTTGACATGATACAAGAGCTGGTTGATATACCGACTGAGAACAACCCCCCCTTTGGGTTTGAGGCAGAGGGGCAGGAGTATGTCGCAGATGTATTTACTAAAATGGCGCTGGAGATTGATATATTTGCGCCGGACGAGATAGAAGGCTTTGCACAAAACGATGCGTTTTTGCAAGGGCAGAACTATGCGAACGACAGAAAAAACGTTGTGGGCACATGGCAGGGCACGGGCGGCGGCAAATCGCTTTTGCTGTGCGGGCACATGGACGTGGCGCCCAAAGAGCCGATGCCTTGGACGGAGTGTGCGCCGTATGAAAGTGTGGTCAAGGACGGACGCATTTATGGGCGCGGCACATCCGACATGAAAGGCGGACTGGTCGCTGGCATCATGGCGGCAAAGCTGTTGAAGGAAAGCGGATTTGAGCCGAAGGGTTCGGTCATTATCGAGAGCGTGGTGGACGAGGAGTACGCCAGCGGCAACGGCACAATCGCGAGCAGATTTAGAGGACACAATGCCGACTTTGGCATTATGATGGAGCCGAGTGCGTTGGCGATATGTCCGGCGAACGTTGGCAGCATCATGGTGACCATCACGATAAAGGGAAGCGCCGGCATGCCGTATACCGGAGAGAAAATATTTAACGTGGCGTACGGGCTTGGCGATATGCTGGGTATTATAAAAGAGTTTGACGAGGTGCGGCAAAGCGGCGAGCATCCGCCCATGTGGGACAACGCGGTGAGCAAGCGCATGGTGGTTGTCACAAAGGTGAAGGCGGGCGAAGTGCAACCGCACGGGCAGCTGGGCGTGCCTATGGACGCGTTTGTCGAGTGCTCTGTGCAGTCGTACCCGGGCGAAACCAAGCAGACAATAATTGATGAGCTGAAGCAGTTTATTACGGAGAGGTTTAAGCACCGGGCGCAGGTATTGATAGAGCCGATGTATAACTACGTTGCACCGGGCAGCACAGACGAGAAGCACGAGGGCGTGGGTGCGCTTAGACAGGCGGCAGCACCGTATATGAGCGAGACGAAAGTAACGGCAGCGCCGTTCCCGTGTGACTTGTTTGCTTTTGAGAAGTATGGGAACATGCCGGGCGCAATATTCGGGCCGATTGGCGGGAATCTGCACGCGCCGGACGAATGGGTAGACATTGAAAGTGTGCTGGCGCTGACAAAAACAATCATGCGGATGATTGTTAGCTGGTGCGGATAGCGAAGAGTCGCTGATATATTTGGTTTATGGTGAAGATGGCATTAAGAGCTTTCATTATAACGATAGAAGTTAAGAGAAGTTTCACTTGCCGGGGGGCCTTGCCAAGGTGCGGTCGATAGCGAAAGCTAGGTTTTCTTAGCAAACAGAGCTAAAAAAAATGTTAGAGAGTTATCGATGAATAAACGAGAAGAATATCTTAGGACAATACGAAGGCAGCAGGCAAAACCGATTCCATATTTTTTTAAGCTTTGCAAAGCAGTGCAAGATAAATTCGAAGCAAAGTATGGACATACCAATTATCCGGACTTCTACGATATTCCGCTAAGGGAAGTGTTTATCGGACCAACAAAGCTAAAAATTGAAGGCAGATTTGAAAAGTACTTATCATCAAGGGAAGCCCGGGGCGACATTACGGAATGGGGCATTGAGCTTAAAAAGAGCTCTGTGAACCATTTTTCGACAATGATTGGACCCCTGCATGATGCAGCCCATTTGCAAGATATCGAAGACCTGCCACTGCCGGATTTTTTAGAGGATTACCGCTGGGAAGGTGTTGCACAAAAAATCGAAACGCTGAAAGAGCAAGGGAAAATCACATTTACAGGGATATACGGAGGTCACGATGTTGGAGGGGACGCAAACATCGTACCGGCGTTTATGGATATATTTGAATCGGCATGGTATCTGCGCGGCTTGGATAATATGTTGATGGATTTCTACTTGAACGAAGAATTTGCTGTGAAACTTTTGGATAAAGTCACTGAGCTGAAAGTGCAGCTGGCGAAGAAATGGACACGCGCCGGCATAGACATAATCGTTACGGCAGACGATGTCGGCACACAAAAAGGCTTGATGATGTCACCTGATATCTATCGAAAACTTATCAAGCCACGGTTGAAAAAGGTTATCGACGCGGCAAAAAGTGTTAATGAGGACGTATTGATATTTTATCATTCGGACGGGGATATTGAGGAAATCATTCCGGATTTGATAGAGATAGGTGTGCAGATTTTAAACCCGATTCAACCTGAATGCATGGATGCGAAAAAAGTTATATCACAGTATATAGACCAAATATCGTTTTGGGGAACTGTCGGGACGCAAACGACATTGCCTTTTGGCACACCGGAGGAAGTTAAGGCATTTTGCAACGAGATGATATCGCACGTAAGCAAGAGCGGAGGGCTGGTATTGGCACCCACTCACCTGGTAGAACCGGAAGTGCCGCTCGAGAATGTAGAGGCATATCTTGAAGCGATTAAGGAATATAATCAGTAAAAGGGATGTAAAAGCTGAAGGCAAATCCGACATCTATATGGAAAACTTTAGGTGTAGTTGAAGAAAACGGTGTAATTTGGCTTCACCAAACACACAATTGGTCTATACAAAGATATTAATGGAAAGGAAGAATAATATATGCTTGATTTTGAAAAAAAACATAGTAGAATGGAGTATATATTTTTTTCATTCATAGGAATATCTATTACTTTGATTGTATGTGAGTCACAGAAAGTAGAAAAATTCTAGTATCGTATAAAAACCAATTGATGAACCGGTATAACTATTTGATAGTTATTTGACGAAAACAATCTGCTAAATGCAGTTGAAAAGGCAGACGGCAAATTAATGAAGTATGTTTTGAAGAGTGCAGCAACAATCGGAGTACAGCTTTTTGTTTGGTTGGCAGCAGCTTACACGGCTCTGAATGGATGGGAACATGCGGACAGCATTTTGGAAATGACAATTGGAGCAATAAATGAGTGACTTTGAAAAAGACAAGATTCGCCTTGCTGAATTAGCGCATAAAGTCAAGGAGATATCTGAAAAACCCATACAGGCCGAGCGCCGTGAAAACTGGAGAAAGCTAAACTCGCTGAAAATGAGCAGACCCATGGTTAATGTGAATTACTTTATGTGGTGGCAAGAGGTTTTTGACGATGCATCCACATTGAAATGTGTACATCCTGCCGCACGGAAAGCGGAAAGAGATATGCTGGAGCTTATCTTTCACGATAGAATCGGGGATGACACGGTGGTTGAGCCGTGGATAACGATGAAGTGCGTGTATGGCGCACCGTATATAAACACCCCTGACGCAGGCGACGATCATTTTGCGCTTAACGCCTGGGGCCTGGAGTTTAAAAGGACTGAGATGACAACGCAAGACGGTTCGTGGTCGTTCCTGCCAACGTTAGAGCAATTAAGCGACTTTGAAAAGATGCAAAAGCCATTTCATATCATTGACGAGACGGCAACAGCGCAAAATTATAACTACGTCAATGACGCTATAGGCGAGATAGTTGGCGTAGTGGTTGACCGGGGACCTATGATCAGAACGTATTCCGGGAGCCTGCTGCACGATTTATGCAAGCTTCGCGGGTACGAGCAATTGCTTCTGGATATTTACGAGAACCCGCAGTGGCTTCATAAAGTTTTAGGGTTCATGGAAGACGGTGTTAGCGACCTGCATGAGGAATGCGAAAAGGCCGGTGATTTAAGGCTGGTAAACACGTTTAACCAAACGATGACATATTGCGAAGAGCTTGCTGATCCTTCGCCGGATACGAAAAGTGTGAAGAGAAAACAGCTTTGGCACTTTTTTGAAGGACAGGAGTTTGACTGTGTTTCGCCAAAAGATACGGATGAGTTTTGCATTGCCTATCATAAACGGATGGCAAAAGAATATGGCATGATTGCATACGGATGCTGCGAGGACCTGACAAAAAAGATTCCATATTTGAAGCAGATACCCAATCTGCGGGTAATCGCTGTGGCTCCTTGGGCCAATATTGCGGAATGTGCAGTGTTCACGGCGGTACAGGCGAAGGCGTTTACGAAGCTTATCAGGTTGGCGTAGACAGAGCACTTGCAGATTTCAGTGACAAGATCGAAATGGTCGGACTTGTTAACGGCGAATGGGTAACAGAAGCTTCTTACAATGTTACTCAGACTTTTGTCAATTCTGATATAGCTGAGTTCAACGTTGTATTTGCAAACAATGATGCTCAGGCAAAAGGCGTTTATCAGGCACTAAAAGAGTACGGAATGGAAGATATTCCAATAATCTCTACAGGCGGATCAAATGAAGGATATCAGATGCTTCTAGATGGACAGGAAGCTGCTAACATGACAGCACCTGCAAACATTCAGGGTCTTATTGAGTTCGGTATGATTTGGGCACACATGAATGGTGTAGAGTGGGGAGAACCTAAAATACCGTTACCGATTGTTCCGATAGACTCTAACAACATTGAAGAGTGGATTATGTGGGATGACATGGACCTGGCATATGCTTACGTAGTTGAGAACATTGGAGAATACACTCCGTAATCGAAGCAACTATATCAAGTATGCTGAAACGCCGCTTATTGCGGCGTTTCAGCATACAAAAAATATTGTGAAGGTTGGTGCAAATATGGGTGAACCAAGAAGACCTGTGATTGAAATGAATAATATTGTCAAGACATTCTTTGGTGTAAAAGCGCTCGACAATATGACACTTGATTTATATGAGGGTGAAATTCATTGCCTTGTTGGTGAAAATGGTGCGGGAAAGTCCACCCTTATGAAAGTGCTGTCCGGAGCATATAAACCGGATTCAGGCACAATGATAGTGGATAACAAGAAATATTCTCGTATGACGGCTGCACTTTCGCGCGAGCTTGGAATAAATATTATATATCAGGAAAACATACTTGTCCCTTGGATGAATGTTGTTGAAAATATTTTTGTGGGGCAGGAAATGGCAAAAGGCGGCTTTAGCGATTTTAAAAGCCAATTTAGCATAGCAAAAGAATTATGTGACTCGTTGGGTATTGAATTACCATTAAATACGACTATTTACAAACTAAGTGTTGCCCAGCAACAATTTGTTAAAATAATTAAAGCGCTTTCTACAAAACCAAGTGTATTGATTATGGACGAGCCAACATCCATGTTTAATACCCAGGACGCCGATCTCGTTTTGAAAATGGTGAAGCGAATAGCAAAAAGCGGTGTGTCGATTATTTATATCTCCCATTTTTTGAAAGAAGTAAAACAAATTGCAGATAGAATTACGGTTATTCGAGACGGAAAACCTATCAGGACTTATGATAATACGGGCAAGGATGTTGTTCTTGATAAAGTAGTATCTGACATGGTGGGCAGAGAAGCTTCTATGTTTTATGAGAAAGATGTGCATACAATTGGAGAAAAAGCGTTTGAAGTAAAAGGGTTAAAAATATCGCCCGATGCACCGGAGGCAAGCTTCTTTGTGCGCAAAGGAGAGATATTGGGGATAGCCGGTATGGTCGGATCAGGGCGGACAGAGATTGCAAATGCGATTACAGGAGCTTCGCGAAAATACGGCGGAAAGATTTATTATAACGGGGAGAAAATTGTCATCCGTAACCCAGCAGATTCTATAAAAAATAAAATTGCGTATATTACTGAGGACAGGCAAAGGCTGGGGCTTAACCTTAACGCATCTATAGTCGATAATCTCACAATGGTAGGGCTTCAGACGAGGATCAAGAAATTCTTTGTGACCGTGCGTAAGTTTATTCCTTTGGTAAAAGACATCATTGATGGGTTAAGCATTAGAATGCGGTCTCCCATGCAGGATGTAAAAAGTCTTTCGGGCGGGAACCAGCAAAAAGTGGTGCTTGGCAAATGGTTGTTTACCGACAGCGAGATTTTTATTTTCGATGAGCCTACCCGCGGCATAGACGTTAATGCCAAGTCTGAGTTCTATAAGATTATGACGAACCTTGTGAAGGAAGGCAAAAGCATCATAATGATTTCGTCAGATATGCCCGAAATGGTATCGATGAGTGACAGGGTTATTGTGATAAGGCAAAACAGAATCGAAAAAATACTCGAAAAAGACGAGATCTCAGAAAATTCTATTATAAGATATGCTTTGGAGGTAAAAACAGATGAAAAAGCCGGGTGAACAAGTACTAACTAAAGAAAAAAGGAGCTACAGTCATATATTTAGAGACCAAAGAATGCTGTTGCTTATGGTGATTATTGCCATTTTCATTGTCGTTTCGATTATTAACCCGAATTTTATTGGCATTAATAACCTAATTGCCATATTTGGTCAGATTTCTGTTGGTGGCGTGCTTGCAATGGCGATGGCGATGCTGCTGTTGACCGGCGTTATCGATTTGTCCATAGGTAACATCATGGCGCTCTCGGGCTGCACGATGGCGACGCTGATTGTTGGCAACACAGAGGGAACGATGTCGGGGACGGCCGCGGCAGGCGAGGCAGCAAAATCCATGCTTACTTCCGACACAGGCATTACATCCATACCTGTTGCTATTTTAATAGGAGTTTTAGTGGCGATTGCCTGCGGTGCGCTAAATGGATTCATCGTTGCGAAGAGTAAATGCATGCCGCTCATCATCACACTTGGCATGAGCTTTGTTTATAAAGGACTTGCGCTGATTATAACATCAGGGCGAGTGATGGCTTTTAAATTGGCGTTCGAACCGTTAAGGCTTCTTAGAATTGGAGGTCTTGTGCCTAGCACATTGCTGATCTTCATTGCTGTGGTGGTGGCATCGTATGTCATAATTAATAGGACGAGGTATGGACGAAGGCTTGTTGCCATTGGCGGAAACGAGCAAAATGCCCGTCTTTCCGGTATCAATGTGGACAGATATAAAATATCAATCTATGCGATTGGCGGTCTTTATTGTGCGATTGCGCTGATTATATTTGCTTCTCGTCTGGATGCTATAAAATCGACCAGCGGCGACAACTTTAACATGTGGGCGCTTGTTGCACCTATCATCGGCGGTGTCACGTTTGACGGCGGCAGAGGCAGCATTATTGGTGCGTTCCTTGGCGCTTTCTTTATGGGTATTGTGCAAAATGCAATGGGTATAATGAACGTAAGCCCGTATATTCAGGTTATGGTCAATGGTATCATCATTGTGCTTGCGGTGGTTCTCAGTAATCTGCAAAACATTCGCAAGCAGTAGCGGGGCTAAGGGAGCTGTAAGATTAAAAAATGCGTAATGCTGAGCTGTTTAAACCCTGCCGGCAAGGTTGGAAAGTGACACAAGTACATGAAAAAAATCAGGATAGAAGTAACGCAGGTCAGGGGAGCTGGCTGTGATTACGGGCTGACAAGGGCGATGTTTTTTATCTGGAAGATGACAAATGTGACATCTGCATGTGGGCGGCAACAGCCATATTCTCTATGGTTCAGGTACTAAAGTACGGTGGAAGTTTTCCATTCGGGGAAGACCCATATACAGCCGTCGCCTGCTGCCAAGGCCCTGTAAATACTGTTGTGTTTAAAATGGCGGTGGAAGGTGAGACGGCACCTGCTAAGCGTGCTGAAAAGGAGAAATAATCGATGGCATACAAAGGTGTTTTGGAAGACATAAGAAAATGTGTGAACCTGCAAAAGCCGGACAGGGTGCCTGTGTTTGCGCTTAGCGAAGAGTTTGATGTGGCGGAGTCAGGGCTAATTTATAATGATTACAACAGAGACGCCAAGCTGATGGCTGATTGCCAGATAAGTGCTATAAAAAGAATGGATTACGACTGGGCGTGGCTTCAGGTCGATGATTGCATCGAGTTTGAAGTGCTGGGAGTCGGTACAAAGGGAGAAGGAAATATACTTCCCGCGACCTGCGACTATCTGCCCGCAACCAGAAATACGCTGGAAAATTTAAAAATGCCCAACCCAAAAAAAAAAGGCAGGATGCCCGTGCTGCTCGAAGCGATAGAGCGGATAAAAGACGAATTTGGCGATACGGTTTGTGTTACGGGAAGAACGGCGGCGCCTTTTTCTTCTGTAACGCTGCTATATGGTATAACCGAGACGCTTATGTTGATGTTTGATGACCCTAAGCTTGTTGCTGATACCATAAAATTTTGTACAGAGCTGCAGGTGATGTGGGGAACGGCGCAGATAGAAGCGGGTGCAGATGCTCTTTGGTTTGGTGACTGCAACGCGTCGGGGCACTTGATTTCTGCGGAGCACTACGAGGAATTCGTTTTTGATTCTGTAAAAGAATGCGCCAAGGTGTATCAGGATGCCGGCGCGTTCACGATGTATCATGCGAGCGAGCATAGCATAGAGCATTTGAAGCTGCAGGCAAAAACAGGCGTGAGCGCAGTTTCCATTGGCCCTGGAAGGGACATCGGGGAAGCGAAAGAAGCAATTGGCAGCGATGTTTGTATTATCGGAAACGTAGATCCAATCGTAATACTGTTGGAAGGCTCGCCTGAGCAAGTTTATAATGAATCCAAACGCGTAATGAACATCGGCAAGGAAAACGGAGGTTATCTTTTTAATTCAGGCGAAATGATACCGCGCGACACTTCAGACGAAAACATGCGAGCGATGATATCTGCCGCAAGAGAATGCGGTTCATAAAGGAAGGGAGAAGACTAGAATGAAAAAAATCAAAGTAGGCGTAATGGGTCTTGGTTGGAACGGCATGCTGTTCTGTGATAAATATTCTTCTAATCCCGACTGTGAACTCGTCGCAGTTAGCGAGCATAAAGCGGAGAGAAGAGAAAGTGCTGTAAAAAAGTATGGGGTAAAGGGATATAGTGAGTACGAGATACTGCAGGACAAAGATATAGACGTGATATCCATCCATACGCCCGACCATGTTCATGTTGAGCCGTTTGTGAAGGCGCTTGAAGCGGGCAAGCACGTGTTTGTAGAAAAACCGCTTGCCAATGATTTGGAGGGTATCAAAACAATGGTATCCGCTTCTTTAAAACACAGCGGTCAAGTTCAGCTTGTTGGGCAAATATTGAGATTTGGCAAATATTTTGAAGCAGTGAAAAAATGGATCGACGAAGGTGTGCTGGGAGAAATATGCTACCTTGAGTCAGATTATATTCATGACCTGCGATATCAACAGCATCTTGAAAAATGGAAGGTGGACGAGGAAGTGCCCATGCTGGGCGGTGGCTGTCACTCTCTAGATCTTTTAAGATGGTTGGCAAAGGACGCCTGTGGTGATGTTACCAAAGTGAGTGCGATGTCGCATCATATTTCGTATAAGGAAATGAAAGCAGATACTTCAATTGTGACAAACTATAGATTTAAAAGCGGCGCTATCGCCAAGGTTGCAACCCTTTATGGCGGACCAGCGCCCAGACCTTTTGGATTTAATCTTTCGGTTTTTGGCACAAAGGGAGCCATTGTGCGTGACAGGCTTTGTCTCGACGGGATAGGAGAGGAATCCATGAACATTCCTGAAATGCTCTACGATCCGACATTCGATTTTGCGCCCGAAGTTGCTAATTTTGTAGATTGCATAAAAGAAGGCAATTCTCAAACAAGAGTGACGCCGCAAGACGCGGCTCAAACGGTGCTTGCTGCTTTAATCGGTACAGAAGCTGCGCAAAAACAGCAGACTCTGGATATTCCAAACATACTCGATATTGTAGGCGTATAGGCAGTATTTGCGGTTTCGCTGAGCTTGCGCTGTCATTTGCGGGCGAAGGCATATCAGATTATTGAAGCATAAAAGAGTGAAGCCGTGGCGACAGTTTTGCATGAGAAAAAAAGAAAAACACGAGGACGGTGTATATGTACAAAAAAGATATAAGAGAAGTAATAGAGGAAAAAAATATTGTTTGCATGTCTCCGCATTACGATGATTTGCTGTTCTTTATCGGGGGGTATGTGTTGGAGCTCAAAAAGCAGGGGTTGCTCGAAACGAAGGAGTTTTCAAATGTACACATGGCTACGCGCTCAAATTATCAGGAAAGGGACATTCAAGGGAATTTGGATCAGAGTCTAAAGCGGGTGCAGTTTGCAACGGGAATTCGTTTTATAGAAGATTTAGAATGTCTGGACGCTTTGTTTGGGCAGAATAATTATATGTTTTATGCTATGGGCGAAGAGGAAAGCCAAGTTCGCGGAAAAATCTTTATTGAAGGCAGCGACGAGATGGAGATGGCGTTTGGCAGCTATGAAACAATGGACGATAAAGATTATGCAATACTAGGCCGTTTGACAAAGAAATTCAAAACTTTTCTGATAAAAGAAAATACAGCTGTCATACTTCCACTTTGCATTAAGGGGCATATCGATCATTTTCTTGTGCGGGAAGCAGGGCTGCATGCGATAAAAGAGCTTGGCGACGACAGGAAAGCGGCGGTATATTTTGCGGAAGACAAACCGTATGCCGGGCTTATGAAGCAAAGCGAGTCGAAGATAAACGACGATTTTATAAATGAGCATTCTCTCCGCGATATTGCCTTTGTGCATCATCCGCAAACCGTTTTGGAGCTGGCGTATAAGCATTATCCAAGTCAGATAGATAAGATATTTGATAAGGGAATAATGCAGCGAAACGAGTTTTTGAAAGCGCTGTACAACACGAAGGAAGATTGCGACAGGATATATAAGCTTTAGTAAGCGCGTGGTTGAGTATAGCGCGAGGCGATGCTTTTTTGACTAAAATTAACTTAGCGGCATATAGGAGAGTTTAGTTATGAATATGATGGATACTATTAAAGGCTCTATGATGGAGAACTTTTTCCCAAAGGGTTGGGATTTGCAAAAGATTGAAGATTGTTGTGCAACTGCGCCGGAGCACGCACTAGATCGGCAGCCGCATTGGCATAAAGATTTTGTTACTGAGGAATGCGGCGATGTGGCCTCTTTTAATATGCAAATGGGCTACGAAATTGCTAAGCAAATAAAACGCACTCGTGACGAAGGGAAAAAACTTGCGCTTATACTTTCGGTAGGACCGATGGGGATGTATAAATGGGCAGTATATTTTTTGAAGGACTGGAATTGCAGCTGCGACCATGTATCGGGTTTCAATATGGATGAATGGTCTGATGCAGACGGTAATACGCTTCCGTCAGATGATCCCGGAGCTTTTCAAAATGCGATGCAAGAGGTATTTTATGGACCTTTGGGAGAGCTTACAGTTCCGCAAAGCCAAAGGAATTTTGCTACAAAAGATAATCTTCCGCAGTATGCTGATAAAATTCAAAAGATTAAAGATAGCGGTGGAGAACTGATAACGATTTATGGGATTGGACGATGTTTCCATATTGCTTTTTGGGAGCCGCATTTTGCAGAGGATTATGAGAATGTGGAGGAATGGAAAAAAGCGACTCACAGGAGAGCTGCAAAACTTCATCCCATGACGATAGAACAAAACTCGCTCATAAGCTTTAAGAGCCGAGTTACATTAATTCCGGCATTAGCTAATACTGTTGGGCCGGGCTTATTTCTGAATTCAGATTATTGTATTGGCGGGGTAGATGGAGTAGTAGGAAGAGGCATGAATTGGCAAGGCATGACATTCTTTGTTACCTTAAAATACGGACCGGATATCTGGGTTCCTTCAAGTTGGATGCCAACATTACCGGGTAAGTTCTTTGTCGTAAAGGAGCTGAAAGGTCCGCTTATACCTGAATGTAACTAAAGAGTAGTAGAAGAACAAATAATTAATGACAATGGAAACCGGTATTGATAGTTATTGCAACTAACGCAATATCAATGCTGCGCAAATCCACTCTCAACGCGGGAACGTTACTGGGGGTAGGCCGCAGTTGTAATCAGTAACATAAACAATATCAGCAATCGATGATATTGGTAAAATAAATTAAGGAGATTTGTAAAATGAAAAACAATATTGCTGTTCACACGAATACATATCACGGATTCTCGCTGGACCAAGCGCTTGAGGGCATTGCGGCGGCCGGGTTCAAATATGTTGAGCTGTCGGCTGTGAAGGGCTGGACAGAGCATGTGATGCCGGATATGAGCGAAAAGCAGCTTGATGCGGTGAAGCAGAAGATGAGCGACCTTGGGCTTAAGGTAGTTGCGCTGAGCGCGCATGCGAACATCATGGACGACGAGCGCCTCAAGGATTTCGAAATCAGCATTGAGCTTGCCAAAAAGCTTGACTGCGAGTATATCGTGACTTCGGCAGGAGAAGCGCATTTTGGCAAGGACGAGTTTGTCGAGGACGATTTGGTCATCCGAAACATCAAAAAGCTGTTGCCGAAGCTGGAGCAGATGGGCGTGAAGATGGTGCTGGAGACGCACGGCGAGTATGGCACGGGCGAAGCGCTGTATGCCGTGACGCAGGCCGTTAATTCTCCTTGGGTGGGCATATGCTTTGACACCGCAAATGTGATTCTCTATGGCGATAATCTGCCGCTGGATGATGCGAAAACGTGCTCGGACGATATCAAGTATATCCATCTGAAGGACAAGATTGGCATCAACAAGGACTGGAACTTCCCGGGGACGGGCAACGGCGAGCTTGATTTAAAGGGGTTCATGGAGTATATGAGCGAACAGGGATATACCGGGCATTACAGCATCGAGATTGAGTATACAGAAGACTATTGCATGCGCGACAAAGACCAGCCGGGGGACATCGACATCGCCAACCAGCAGGTAAAGGAATCGTACGCTTACTTGAAATCAATCGGTAGGCTGTAGAGCTTTGGCAAGGAGAAGACTATGAATGTGTTAGCAGTCGGGTGTCATCCTGACGATCTTGAAATCGGGTGCGGCGGAACGCTTGCTAAATACGCGAGCGCCGGGCACAAAGTTGTGATGTGCCATGTTGCAAGCGGGGACATGGGGCACGTGGTGATTGAGCCAAGTGAGCTGGTGCCGATAAGAACAAAAGAGGCGGAGAATGCGGCCGCAGTAATCGGTGCAGAGGCGATTAGTCTTGGTATCGGCGATTTGCGGGTGGAGTCGAGCGAACATAAGGTGATTCATGAGCTGATTAGAGTGGTCAAAGAAGTGAAGCCTGATGTGATTATTACGCACAACCCGGACGATTATATGCGCGATCATATCGAAACATCTAAGCTGGCGTTTAATGCTAGCTTTGGAAGCTCGCTGCCGCATATGGTGCGGGAGGTGGAGCGGCACACTAAGATAGCGCCCATATTTTATATGGATACGCTTGCGGGTATCGGGTTTATACCGACCGAGTACGTTGATATCAGCGACTTTATTGAACAAAAGCTAGAAGCGCTTAACTGTCACGAGAGCCAGATAAAATGGATGAGAGACCACGACAAGATTGATTTTCTGGATTTTGTGCGGGTTTGCAGCAAGTATCGAGGTTTGCAGGCAAGCGTGCCTTATGCGGAGGGATTTAGGCAGTATGCCGGATGGCCGAGGTTTGTGGCGCAGAGGCTGCTGCCGTAACGAATAACGGAGGTGTTTTATATGAAAAAAGCTGCGATAATTGGCGGCGGATATATTGGGCTTGTGCATGCAAACGCATACAAGAATTCTGCTAAGGTGGAGCTTGCTGCGGTTGTTGACGTGAACGAGGAGGCCGGCAGGAAGTTGGCGGAAGAATATGACTGCGTTTTCTATACGGATGCGCAGGAGATGATTGATAAGGAGAAGCCGGACTTTGTGGACATTTGCGTGCCGACTTTTTTGCATGAGCAGTTTGTTGTGCTTGCGGCAAAGAACAAGGTGAATGTGTTGTGTGAAAAGCCGGTTGCGCTGAGCGTAGAGGCTGTGGACAGGATGGTTGCCGCGGCGAAAGAAGCGGGCATTGTGTTTATGGTGGCACAGGTAATTCGGTTTTGGCCGGAGTATGTGCAAATTAAGAAGATGTACGACAGGGGCGACTTTGGAAATATCAAAATGGTTTACGCAAACAGGCTGGCGCAGTTCCCGGCGTGGATGAACTGGAATCAGGACCCGAAGAAAAGCGGCGGTGGTTTGTTTGATCTGCATCTGCACGATGTTGATATGTGCAGGTCGCTGTTTGGTGAAGTGGACAGTGTGTATGCGGTCGGGTATAAAAATGAGTTTGGATGCTGGAATCACGTCGGCAGCTCTCTGTCGTTTAAAAATGGTGTGAGGTGCGTAGTTGAAGGTGCATACGAAATGACTGACGAGTTCCCGTTTACTATGACGTTTAGAGTTGTTGGCGAGGACGTGAGCGCGGATTACCTTTTGAGCGCGGGTATGAACGTGGACGACCCGACGAGCTTTAAGCGCGCGCTGACGCGATATGAGACAGGCAAACAACCGGACAAAATTGATGTTGATGACTATGATGCGTATCAAGCGGAGATTGAATATTATGCGGATTGTCTTGAATCCGGTGAAGCGCATGATTTGGTTTCGACGGAGCAGGTGCGGGACGTTATCAGAATATTGCTTGCTATAGAGGAGTCTCTTGAAACAGGCAAGGCGGTAAAGCTTTAGCAGCGAAAGATGAGCGGGCGGGCGTATAAAAAGGTTGTCCGCTCGTTTGTTAGCTCTAAGCAAATCACAACAGGTGAAGGGAGTTTTCTATGAAAAAAGGAGCTAGTTTTTTTTCGTTCGCTCAGGATGTGAAACTATCTGAGGCAATGAAAAAAATGAAGGACGCGGGGTATGACGGCGTTGAGCTTGTGATGGGCGATATCGGCGAGATTACGATGGACACCACCGAAGCGCAGCTATTGAAAATCCGTGCGATGGCGGATGATTTTGGGCTGGAGATCCCGAGTGTCGGGACTTGGCTGCTGTGGAGCAACAACGTTGTGAGCCCGGACGAGAAGGAGCGCGAGTATTCGAGAGGTGTAATCCGCAAGTAGCTTGATATTGCGGCGGCGCTTGGGGCGGACACCACGCTTGTGATACCGGGATATTGCGGAAGCGATTTTGTGCAGGGCAAGCCGCTTGTCAGCTATGATGACGCGTATAAACGCGCGGGTGAGTCTTTCAGCATATGCGCAGAGCACGCGCAGATGGTGAAGGTCAGCATTGGGCTGGAGAACGTGTGGAACAAGTTTTTACTCTCGCCGCTAGAGATGCGCGACTTGATTGACGAAGTGGGAAGCGATTATGTGGGTGCGTATTTTGACGTTGGGAATATCATGTATGTGGGGTATCCGCAGCACTGGATTGAGATACTCGGCAAGCGGATACGCAAGATACACTTTTGCGATTATCGAATGTCGCAGGCGGGCCTTGGCGCTTTTGTTGACCTCATGGCGGGCGACGTGCCGTTTAAAGATGTGATGAACAGTCTTAGGAAAATAGGGTACGACGATTACATAACGTTTGAGATGCTGCCGAACTACGAAAAGTATCCGTATCAATCGCTGATAAGCGGGATACACTCGCTGGAGACGCTGATGGCGCTATAGGGGTTATAAAGGAGTACATACAGCGATTATTGCTATATTTGACCTTGTGAAAGCAAATTAATACATAATGGCAGCTATTGCGCCGATATGCGTAATGGCTATTGTTGCTTTGAACTTATAATCTGCATTGGGGTCTTTTTTTTTGCACCTGAACTGCATAAACATGCTGCAAATCCAAACGCGGGAAAGCGTTTATATGTCAATTGAGTTAAACAGGGTATAAAAAGGAGTAAGCGAATATGAGACAATCGAGAAAGACACCTTGGACACAGCTTATGATTGCAGCAGTTTTGTTTATCGAAACTATGGTTTATAAAGCATTCGTGAAGAATAAATGAATTCCGAAATTTATTTTGCGGAATAATTGACTGGCTGCGGTGCAAAGAATTTTGCTAAATAGAAACACTAAACATCGTATAGTATTATCATGTAAAAATACTATGCGGAATTGAATGATGGACTGAAACCCTCTTTAAATGGTGATATTTTTATCGGTGTGTCATTAATTGGGGTATGTCCATAAAAGATAAACAAAAATGCCACATTTTAGTTTGAGATGGGGTATTGCTGTTTATATATATCCGTGTGTGAAGCTTAACGCCGAAACTCGGTGTTTTTTTTAAGGAAAACATGCAATACGATTAAATTGAGGTAAGAAAATGTTAAATAGAAGAATCAACACAATTAAGAAGGCTTTAGCAGTCGTTCTGGTAGTAGCGTTGTCGCTCACATCGTTACCCCTAAGCGGACTCATCAAAACGGTAAATGCGCAAATTCCAAGTCAATTCAATACAAACCTATCGACTATCAATTCTAGATGGGGGACGATTGACGCAACTTTGTCGGGCAGTCAAATTATTTGCACAACTGTTGGTGAAGGTCTGGCTACCATAATGATTAACGTTACCGATGCAGATTTGCAGACTGCGATTGATACGTCAACCGTCCTCGTCAGCACGTCAATAGACGGCACTGTTTCGGGGCTTGAAGCACAAGATCCTTTGCCGGACGATTTGCACAAAACGGAGCTTGCAATTAGTTTTGGCAGCGATGCCGGAGAGGCATATAACGCAGCTCCGGCAGGCACGGCAAGCCACTTTAGCAGCGTTGATGACAGCTTTACGCTTGACATCGGCGGCGTAACGATTCCATCCGGCACACGCTGGATAATGATTAAAACGACCGTTACAACATATGAGCAGCCTAGCAGCGGCGTTGTGACGACAACACTTTCTAACTCAATTACTGTAATAGAAGATACGTTGGACCCAACATTGGAATACTCAAAAGTCGAAGAATGGACGAATCAGGATGTTGTTGTAGAGATAACTGCAAGCGACAACATTGGAACGAGAGGAATATATGATTCTGGCGATACGCTGCTGACAACGCAGAGTACGTATTCGTATACGGTGACGGATGAAGGCACAAACAGCGCAAGTTTTTATGCGATTGACTATGCGGAAAATGAATCGCAGACGCTTAGCGTTGTTGTTGACAATATTGATAAAACAGCGCCGGGGAATATTTTGGCGCCTGCGTATGACGACCAATGGACGAACAGCGAGGTAACGGTGACATTTGCCGAGCTTGCGCAAACGGCAGGCACAAGCACGAACAGTTACGCGGTGTCGGAAGACGGAAGCAGTTTTGCCGAGTTTTCGGGCTATGTACATACCGTGACAACGAACGGAGAACAAACATACACATATAAAATTGTCGACGAAGCCGGCAACGAAAGCGCCAATACTGTATCTGCGACAACGCGCTACGACGCAGTTCTGCCTGTGGTGGACGCAGTGGACGTAACGAGAGTGTCGGGGAGCAACACGTACGACTTGACTGTGAGCGATGAGCACTCGGGTGTGAGCCTTGTAAAATATGCGGTGGGGTTTCAGGATGCGGCGTATTTTGCGGATAACGGAGAGGATATTACCGCTACTTTGACGTTTAGCACGACTACTGCACAGCAGTTTACTGTGTTTGTGCAGGACAACGCAGGAAACACGGCGATTGCGCAAATCAATCAAGAGAACATACTGCCGACGCTGGACCCAATCGGCGACGTTGTAATAGACGAGGACGCCGGTATAGAAGTACAAATCGTTGTGAGTGACGACACCACAGCGATTGACGATATTGATATCAGCGCGGTCTCTTCCGATACTTTGGTACAGACCGATTTGGTCGGTTACGTTCGTGACGGCAGTGCTTATATTATGATACAACCGATAGCCAACGCAAATACCGGGGCTGGATCTTTGACGATTACGGTAACTGTAACGGACGAACATGACGATAGCGTAGATACGGTTTTCAACTTGACTGTTACGCCGGTCAACGACGCGCCCAATCCAACGGACGACGAGGTAGGCACAGCAGAAAACACAATGGTTGTTATTGATGTGCTGATAAACGACACGGATGTAGAAGAAGAAACATTGACGATAGACCATTTTGACCAAGCCGCAAACGGAACCGTCGCGCAGGTTGACCAAACTTTAACGTATACACCGGACACGAACTGGGCCGGAGAGGACAGCTTTTCTTATTACGTGACAGACGGTCAAGACACGGCTATGGCTACGGTGACGGTAACCGTATCGAACCAAAACGATGCGCCTGTTGCGCAGAATGACACAGCAGTGACGAGTGAGGACACGCCGATAGACATTAACGTGACGCTCAATGATGATGATGCCGATGTTGGAGTTGACCCGCAAGAAGTTTTGACAGTAACGCTTTCGACAGAAAACGAGCCGTCAAAAGGCAGCGCAACTGTAGAAAACAATGTTGTAACATACACACCAAACAGCGACGAATTTGGTGAGGACGTGTTCGAGTACATATTGACGGACAACTATGGGCTGAGCGACACGGCAACAGTTACGGTTACAATTAATAGTATAAACGACGAGCCTGCGCTTTCGGGCTATCCAGAGCCTTATTCAATAGCGGAGGACAGCACGGACGAGACTTTTACATTTGATATAGATGACGCGGAATCGGTCAATGCAGACCTTATGGTGCAGGTAATATCGCAGGACGAAACTTTGATAAACAACGACGATATTGCAGTCAGCGTTGACACTGCTTCCGGTGTTTGTACGGTGACGCTGTCTCCGATAGCCGATGCTTTCGGAACGCTTGACATAAAGCTGCTCGTTTCTGACGGTGTTGCGGTCACAACGCATATGCTGGCGACAACAGTTTCGGCGCAAAATGACGTGCCAATTGCCAACGATGACGATATGCAGCTCGAATGGGTTGTTTTTGAGGACGTAACAAAATCGCTGGATCTTTCGGTGCTGACAGGCAACGATACCGACATAGAAAACGATGCGCTTTCCGTAATCAGCGTCAGCAATGTATCCGGCGGTACGTTGACGCTGGACAGCGGTCAAATATACAATTATACCTCGGCATTGGGCTATAGCGGTGTCGTTACGTTTGACTATACAATTTCTGACGGCGAGGACACAGCTACGGCAACTGTAACCATAAAGGTTTTGGCGGAGGACGATGCGCCAATACTGACACTTGACGCAGGAAACGATTACGATTGCATAGAAGACCTGTTTACAAATAATCTAAGCTTAGAATGCAGCGATGAGGATACTGATTATTCTGACCTTGTTGTGACGGTAGAGTCCGGTAACGAAGCTTTGGTCAGCTCGGACAATATAGCCGTAACTAACCTTGGCAGCGGCGATTATGAACTTGAGCTTTTGCCGACAGAGCACGGCAACGGAACGACTGAAATTACGGTATACCTTAGCGACGGGACAACGACGGTCAGCCAAACATTTACTTATACGATAGCGCCTGCACAGGACGCACCGGTGGCGCTAAATGATTCTTATACAATAGGCAAAGGCAGAACAGAGTATATTATTCCGATTGCAAACGATTATGATTATGACGGTGAGGCGCTTGATATCGTTGCGGTTGATGGGTTTACGCAGCCGGAAGAAGGCGTTTTGGTGCGTGTCGACAGGGGCTTTAGGTACACTGCGCCGGCAGACAAAACGGGAGCATATACGTTTACGTATACGATAACAGACGGAATTGACGAAGCGACGGCCACAGTTACGCTGGTGGTAGTCACCGACGATTTCGACCCTCCGGTAATATCAGCAATAAGTAATATAAATACCGTAGAAAACACCGTTATTTCGGACATATGGTTTACTGCAACTCATGACAGCGGCATCAGCGAAATTACTGTAGTGAGCAGCGATC
>Ga0255443_1002_pt1 | contig 29420 bp, 27 predicted proteins | sample ANMaggSSYBR02D11_FD_182641 | JGI IMG/M metagenome (GOLD analysis project Ga0255443, IMG submission 182641) | Sediment cell enrichment communities from methane seep in Santa Monica Basin, California, United Staets - ANME aggregate JGI... | ecosystem: Environmental > Aquatic > Marine > Cold seeps >... | reverse complement strand
GAAGAGAAATTTAAAGGGATCAATGAAGCCAATGAAGTGCTCAGTGACCCGGAAAAGAAAGCGCGCTATGACCAGATAAGCAACTCCTACTCATCCTGGCAGCAAGCAGGCGGCTCACCAGGCGCTTTTAGTTGGGAGGACCTCTTCGGTGGAAGTCGCGGGGGTGGTGAAGCACGGGTAGATGTAAATGATCTCTTTGGCGAGGGGGGGGATTTTTCGGACTTCTTCCGCTCATTTTTTGGAGGAGCAGGCGGACGCAGAAATCCTGCTTCCCAACGAGGATCACGTCAGCAATATGCGCAGCCTTACCAGCCCACAAACTATCAGCAGCAGTTGACAATTTCCTTTTATGAAGCATATCATGGCACCACACGGTTGATTCAATTGAATGAAAAAAAGATCGAGGTCATGATTCCCACGGGATCAAAAACAGGAACTAAAGTACGGGTTAGGGGTGTGGGCCCAAAGGATGCCCGTGGCGGGCAGGGAGACCTGTATTTGATCATCCAGGTAGCAGATGATAATCGTTTCAAAAGAAAAGGGAACAATCTTTTTGCGCAGAAGCATGTAGATCTTTACACCGCTGTGTTGGGCGGCGAAATTGAAGTGGAAACGATGGCGGGGAATGTGTTATTGAAGATACCCGCTGGGACCCAACAAGGACAAATTTTCCGTTTGGGTGGGAAAGGGATGCCTAAATTAAAAAAGAAAAAATCATTTGGAGATCTGTTGACAACAATCGTAATTGATATCCCGGAGAAATTATCAACCGAGCAAAAAGACCTTTTTATGAAACTTCAAAAGACCGCATAATTGGAAAGACCTATGAAAAATAATACCCGATTTAAAGCATTTGGTTTAATAGCAATTGGGATGTTTCTCTTTATGGGCTGTACGCTTCCCATAATCGAAAGCTCGGATTCACTTCCACCTTTGGAAAATCAGGGAGAGCAGCCCGCTCTCCCCAATGAAAAAATTGACCTTACATCTTCAGATGAAATGCTGATCTCGCTTTATGAAGCCGTTAACCCGGGGGTTGCGTCAATTATTGTATATTCAGATGGGCTTGTTATCGGGCAGGGGTCTGGATTCTTGTTTGATAACCAGGGGCATATCCTGACTAATTATCATGTAGTGGAAAATGCCGCACAGATCGAAGTTGTTTTCCCGAGCGGATTCCGCGCAAAAGGTGAATTGATCGGATCAGATTTAGATTCTGATATCGCGGTTGTGAAAGTGGATCTTTCGGACACGAGCTTAGTGCCGTTGGCGTTGGGTAGTTCATCGGAAGTGAAAGTGGGCCAATCTGTCGTCGCAATTGGCAATCCGTATGGTTTATCCGGAACAATGACGGTCGGAATTGTTTCTGCGCGTGGGAGGTTGCTGGAATCACTGCGGGCAGCCCCAAGCGGTGGATTTTTTACTGCCCCTGATCTTATTCAGACGGATGCGGCTATTAATCCGGGAAACTCTGGTGGTCCGCTCCTGAACATGAACGGTGAAGTGATTGGGATAAACCGGGCGATACGCACAAACGGGGAAGGAGACGGCACGCTTTCAAACTCCGGGATTGGTTTCGCAATACCAATTGATATTGTGAAGCGTGTTGTACCTTTTTTGATACGTGACGGAAAATATGACTACCCGTATTTAGGGATCATCAGTCGTGAGAACCTGACATTGGTAGAAAAAGAAGCTTTGGGTTTGTCAAGTGAAGTAACGGGGGCATATATAGTTGAAGTTCCCAGAAATGGTCCGGCATCAGATGCCGGAATACGGGGTGGAACAATAGAAACAATATTCTCTGATCTTCCGGCGGGCGGAGACTTGATCATTGCGGTTGACGAAGAACCCATCAGGAGTTTTAGTGATTTATTGGCTTATTTAGTGACCAATAAGAGCCCGGGTGACGAAATGGAAATCACGGTACTTCGCGAAGGACAAGAAACGGTTCTTATGGTAACTCTTGAGAAAAGGCCAGATTAAGCAAAAACTCCTGTCAGTGAGTTTTTCGTTTTATTCCAGGTTGTCTATCAATAACAAGAGATCATTGTGAAAGTCTTGAAGTTCATTGATCGCTTTTAAACGATCAGAAGCAATATACGATTTTACTTTTGAAAATTGGCTGGAAAGTGCAGCTGGGTGATCCGGGAATTCTGGAACAATGAGGTTATCTAAACCCTCTTCCACGTAACGGACGGTTTGGTTAACCCGGCTGGTCTTGTTATCCACCAAAGCAATCTGAAGAAGCGTGGTATTGCTTAAGATTTTGTACACACTTGCCTGAGTGTTGGCTGCCTGGTAATCTGCCTTAAGTGAAATATATTCGGTTTCCATGGGTATCAACCGATCCAGTTCTGCTTGTGCCTTTTTCAGGGTACTCTCAGTTGGTAAATACAGGGATAATCCAACGGCCAGTGCCCCGATCAGCAAAAAAAGGAACGCGAACCCTATTTTTTTGATGGTTGCCTGAAAGAATGGATTTTTCTGCTCAGGTTTTTTATCTATAACTGGTTTCACTGACTCATTTTTCTTATTTAAACTTCCAGCAGATGCGTTCTTACTGGTTTCTTCAGTATTCATTCGATGCTCCTCCATATAATCACGTAATTATATTCATTATACGAAAAACATAAATTAAGGATTCATTAGAAAAATTTTGTGGATGTTCTTTAGGCAAGTATAATGGCTGGTATGCAGAAAAATATACCTGATAATTCGAAGGCATCCAAAACGATCGCACGCGGCGCTTTAACGGTGATGTCGGCTTTTATCATCAGCAATTTAGTTGGCCTTCTGGCGAAAACATTAACCGCACGCTATTTTGGCACCGGGATTGAAAGCAATGCTTTTTTTACCGCCAACAGATTTTCCGAGATACTTTTCAATCTTGTCGCGGGAGGAGCATTGGGAACCGCTTTTATTCCGGTATTCACTGGACTCCTGGCAAAAAACGAAAATCAAAAAGCATGGAGATTAGCTTCAGCGGTTATGAATTTAGTAACAGTTGTGCTGATCATCCTGAGTGTATTAACCGTGATTTTTTCCAAACAGGTTGTCCACTATATTTTAGCGCCTGGTTTTGCGGAAAAAGAGATGCTGTTAACCGCACAGTTATTAAGAATTCAAGTGCTTTCCTCGGTCATTTTTGGGCTAAGTGGTTTGGTCATGGGAGCGCTAAACGCACATCAGCATTTCCTACTTCCTGCTATTGCTCCAGCAATGTATCAAATTGGCTGGATATTTGGGATTTTCTTATTGGAACCTATCATGGGAATTTCCGGGTTGGCATGGGGAGTAGTCATTGGATCACTTTTCCATTTGGCAGTACAAATCCCGCGCCTGCTAAAGCTTCCTGAAATCAACTATTCATTTACCTTTGGGTTAGATGTGTCTGAGGTGCGGGAAGTTGCCCGCTTAATGGCACCCCGCTTACTTGGTGTGGCAGTTGTACAGCTAAACTTTTTATTTAACACATACCTGGCTTCCTTTCAACAGGAAGGTGCAATCACAGCGATCAGTCTTGCTTTTCCTCTGATGATTATGCCGCAAGCGATTATTGCCCAATCGATCGCAATCGCAGCTTTGCCCACATTCTCCGCGCAAGTGGCAAAGAACGAGATCAACGAAATGCGCAACTCATTGGCCTCCACACTTCAAGCAGTCCTTATACTTTCGATTCCAGCAGCAGTTGGACTTATTCTTCTGAGGGAACCGATCGTTTCGCTTTTATATAAAGGCAGCGCTTTTACGACACAATCGGTGAAACTGGTTTCGTGGGCATTGCTGTGGTACGCAATGGGCCTGGTAGGCCACTGCCTGGTAGAGGTTACCAGCCGCGCTTTTTATGCGCTGCATGACACAAAAACACCGGTGATCATCGGTGTTGGCGCAATGACTGGCAATCTGCTTCTTAGCCTTCTTTTCATCACACTCTTCTCAAACCTGGGTTGGATGCCGCATGGTGGTCTTGCGTTAGCAAATTCAACCGCGACTGCGGTTGAGAGTATCATCCTTCTGATCCTGATGAAAAGAAAATTAAACGGGATCAATGGCAAAATAATTGCCGAGACGATCATGAAAGCGGCATTGGCAAGTGTGGGGATGGGTGCTGCGATAATATCTGTGGAAAGAATATTAAGCCCATATGGACCAGCCCAAACAGTGGTTATATCCATCACGATAGGTGGAATCGCATATGCTCTATTTCTTGTGCTGCTACGGTCCAAAGAGATCAAGTATGTTTTTTCGCTGATAAGGACGAGAATTACCAGGAAAGAACTTTAGCAGGATGATCAATAAGGTTTAAATCTAAAGGAATATATACAAACTTTGGAAGTGAAAAAGCTTACTAATTTATTGTTTGTAGAAAAAAGAAAGGAATGGAGATGGGAAATACAATTGGGCGTGATTTTATTAGATTGACAAAGTATGAAAATTTGGAGACGAGTCTGCAAAAACAAGGGCTGCCGCTGCCGGCATTAGAAATACCACTGGAAAAAGGGTCGGAATTGTATGATCTTCCACCAGGAAATAAACTGCCCTTGAAAAAAGTTGACCTACCGCTATTGATAGAAGAACGAGAAACCCTGAGAAAATATATTGATAAACCGCTCACGTTAGAAGAGCTTTCGTTCCTGTTGTGGGGAACACAAGGCGTAAAATCATTAACTGAAAAACCACTTTCAAAACGGACGGTTCCATCTGCCGGTTCCCGCCATCCTTTTGAGACCTATCTACTGGTGAATGATGTGGCAGGGTTGTCGCCTGGTTTGTATAGATATTTAGCGCTCAGCCACCAACTTACCCGATTGCCGGGACGGGAAAATATCAGAGGTACACTAACAGAAGCATGCCTTAAGCAGCAGCATGTAAAAACCTCCGCGGTAACATTTGCCTGGGCTGCAGTACCGCATAGAACAATATGGCGTTACTCACAGCGAGGATATCGATATATTTATCTGGATGCCGGGCACGTTTGCCAGAATCTTTATCTATTAGCGGAAGCGATCGATTGTGGAGTATGCGCGATCGCAGCTTTTGATGATGATTTAGCCAACCAGGCAATTGGATTGGATGGAGAAGACCTTTTTGTCATTTATTTAGCGTCAGTGGGTAAGCGAAAATAAATCATTAAACTTAATAAAAACACTTCTTTAAGCATTGAAAGATGACTTTTTAGGTCTGCGTGCTATAATGCAAACATTCCTTATGAAAGTCACTTATTAATGGTTTAAATTCATACTATGTCCTTTGTCCACTTACATGTTCATACACATTATTCTCTGTTAGACGGCTTCAGCAAGATAAAGAAGCTTGTAAAACGGACGAAGGAATTGGGTATGCCAGCCGTGGCCATTACGGACCACGGTACGATGTTTGGCGTAATTGAATTTTACCGGGCAGCAAAAGCAGTTGGGGTGAAACCAATCATTGGTTTGGAGGGATACCTGTCTCCACGTGGAATGACTGATAAGGATGCTCAATTTGATAAGCGCGCATCACACATCCTCCTTTTAGCTGAAAATAATACAGGATATCAAAACCTGTTAAAAATCGCCAGTGCGAGCCAATTAGAAGGTTTTTATTACCATCCACGGATCGATAAACCGTTCCTTGAGCAGCATTCTGAAGGGATAATTGCCTCATCAGCATGTATGAAAGGGGAAATTCCCACAACCATTATGCAGAGAGGGATTGAAACAGCAGTACCGCTATTGGACTGGTATTTTGATGTATTTGGAAAGGATCATTTTTATCTTGAGCTCCAGCGGCATGATATCCCGGAGCTTGAACAGGTTAACAAAGATCTTGTTGAAATCGGTAAACGATATAATGCGCAATATATCGCTACAAATGATGTCCATTATGTCAACAGGGAAGACGCTGAATTTCAGGACATCCTTTTAGCAGTTCAAACAGGGGCGTTATTAAGCGATACAAAACGGATGCGTATGAATGGGGATTCCTATTATTTGCGAACTCCCCAGGAAATGACTGAATTATTTAGCTTTTCACCAAGCTCGATTACCAATACGCTTGATATCGCTGAGCGGTGCAGTGTTAACTTGGATCCCAACGGGTACCATTTGCCGATATTCAAAGTTCCAGAGGGGGAGACAGCTCAAACCTACCTGAGGAAACTATGTGATCAAGGATTAAAAAAACAGTATGGATCTCATGCTGATGACCCGGAGGTTCGTGAAAGATTTGAATACGAACTGGGTGTTATTCATAAAATGGGTTTCGATGCATATTTCTTGATCGTATGGGATTTATGCCGGTATGCTCGCGAACATAATATTTGGTATGAAGCGCGCGGCTCAGCAGCAGGTTCTATCGTTGGTTATATCTTAGACATTACCCTGGTAGAACCTTTGGCATACGGTTTGATATTTGAACGATTCCTGAACCCGGACCGTGTGAATATGCCTGATATTGATCTGGACTTTCAGGATGATAAACGTGCGGAGATTATGGAATACTGCGCGCAGAAATACGGAAAAGACCATGTTGCATCGATTATTACATTTGGCACACTAGGCTCCAGAGCGGCAATTCGGGACGTTGGCCGCGTGATGGATATTCCATTGAATGAAGTGGACAGAATTGCAAAATTGATACCCAATATTCCCAGCAGGCCCACTACTATCAAGGATGCTTTAGAGCAAGTTTCTGAATTGAGGACTTTGTATGAGAGCCAGGATTACTTAAAGGATCTCATTGACGCCGCAGCAAACATGGAAGGTGTGGTACGTAATGCGGGCACCCATGCGGCTGGAGTTGTAATTTCTGATAAACCGGTTATTGAATATGTGCCGCTGCACCGCCCGACCAATAAATCAGAAGATGTTCCAATAAAAATAGTAACCCAATTTGAGATGGAGATTATAGATTATCTTGGATTGCTTAAAGTAGACTTTTTAGGTTTGTCAACACTCACGGTTATGCAGCAGGCATGTAAACTGATCGAGAAGCGGCACGGGGTCAAATATCATCTTAAGAATATCCCAATTGATGATTCGGAGACATACGAATTTCTTGGGAAAGGATTTACCGCTGGTGTATTTCAGCTTGAAAGTGTTGCGATGACACGGCATCTGGTGCAAATGCAGCCAAGCAAATTAGATCATATCATTGCCATGGTTGCGCTGTACCGTCCTGGACCAATGGGCTTCATCCCAAGTTATATCGCCAGGATGAAAGGAAAAGAGAAGATCACTTATAAGCACCCAATGTTGGAACCGATCTTGAGCGAGACTTTTGGGATCGCGATTTACCAGGAACAAATCATGCAGGCAACTATGCAGTTAGCCGGATATTCTGCAGCAGAAGCTGATAAGCTGCGAAAAATCATCTCTAAGAAAAAAGTGCTTGAATTGGAGAAACACCATCAGAAGTTCGTTAATGGTGCAGTAGAAAATGGGATCGATGAAAAGATCGCTGACGATATCTTTACTGAATGGGAAGGATTCGCTCATTATGGCTTCAATAAAAGCCACGCTGCTGATTATGGTGTCATTGCGATCCAAACCGCATTTTTAAAAGCACATTATCCGCTGGAATACATGACAGCGCTTTTGTCACAATCCAAGAATGATACTGATAAGATTGCGTTTTATGTTTCTGACAGCCGGTCGATGGATCTGAAAGTTGAATCTCCTAATGTGAATCACAGTGATTGGGATTTTGAAATTGAAGATAATGAGGGAGGGGACTCAGTAATTCGCTTTGGCTTAGGCGCGATAAAGAACGTGGGATTTAATCCTGTTGAAATCATTATGAATGCCAGGAAGGATGGCATTTTTGTTGATATCAATGATTTTGCCCGACGGGTAGATTTACGAAAAGTTGGACGTCGGGCGCTGGAAAGCATGATCCGTGTAGGTGCACTTGATTCATTCGGACCAAGATGTGCAATACTGGAGGGCATTGATCGGATTGCAGGGGTCAGTGAAAGCCATTTTCGCGCTAAAGAGTGCGGACAGTTGACCTTTTTTGGTACCGTTGAAGGTTTGCAGGAAGAGATTATGCTTCCACCAGCCGTAACAATAGACAAAAAGGATCAATTGGAGTGGGAGAAAGATCTTCTGGGTTTATATTTATCAGACCATCCTTTATCTGCATATTTACCTTTCATAAAAGGGCGCATCACACATTATACAAGCCAGCTTGCTGAAGCAGAACACAAGAGTGATGTGATCGTTGGTGGGTCAATTGAAGATATACGAACCATCATCACAAAAAAGGGGGATGAGATGGCTTTCGCAAGATTAGCAGATGTTCAGGGTAATGTTGAGTTAGTTATATTCCCAAGAACCTGGAAAAAATTTAGTGAACAGATTCGCATGGATGGAGTGCTGTTTGCCAAAGGGAAAGTGGATACAGATCGATCAGCCCCAAAAATATTGGTGGATTATATAGAAAAGATTGATTTAGATAAAATTTCTTCTACGGATACGCACCTTTCAGAGTCTGATGCTTTTCGATCGAGTGTAGGATTTGATGGCGAAAAACATGCTAATTTAAGTTTGAAAACGGAAGCTGATCCTTGGAATGATCATATGTTCTCAAATACATCCAATTCTAAGAATGTATCAGAAAAAAGCAGTGAAGATGTGTATTCAGGAGCTGATAAAGACCACAAATCTCATGTTGATGTGAAGGATGAGAGAGAAGAGTATCAGCCATTTATAGAAAAGACCAATATTAATAAATATAAAGTGATCGAAATTACTCTTGTCGGTACTGGATCGAAGGAAAAGGATACACGCCGGCTGCGGCAGATCTATGGGATCCTGACCTCATTGCCAGGAAATGACCAGTTTGCGTTTTTGTGCAAGGAGAATGGGCAAACTTATCGTTTTGATTTTCCGAATGATTCCACAGCAGTGAATGACAGTTTGGTTAATGAGTTAAATGGAATGTTGGGCGAAGTCAATGTTCGTGTCAGTTCATAAAAATATTCGGTCGTTTTTCCCCTAACGTGTGAAAGCAGTAATACAGCATATTCTCCCGGCAGGAGAAAACTACTGAATTATTCAATAATCAATTATTGGTAATACTCCATGGTATTCCATGGAGTTTGTTGTTGCGATAGGATTATGAAATATTTTCCACTTTTTTATTCTTCAGTTTCACGCAGATGAGGGAAGAGAATGACTTCTCTAATTGAGCGTTTATTTGCCAGCAGCATTACCAGGCGGTCAATACCCATGCCGAACCCACCGCTGGGAGGCATCCCAAAGGCCATTGCCTGCAGGTAATCATCATCCATCGGGTGGCGTTCCTCATCATCATCTTCGTAAGCGCGCCCCATCTCAAGGAATCGTTTTTCTTGTTCAAGCGGATCGTTAAGCTCAGTAAAAGCGTTGCATAATTCCATGCCGCCAACAAAGCCTTCAAAGCGTTCCACAACAGATGGGTTATCTGGTTTGCTTTTTGCGAGTGGTGAGATTCCGCGCGGATAGTCATATAAGAATGTTGGCTGAATGAAGCTGGGCTCAAGAATGTCGCCGATCAACGCGTCAATCAATTTTCCGCGCGGGGCTCCTGGTTTAGGCTTCAGCCCTTTTTTCTCCATTTCCGCAGCCAATGATTCGGCTTCAGTGTGAGCTGTGATATCGATCCCTGCTAGATCTATAATCCCTTGCCGGAGTTCAATGCGCTTCCAGGGTGGTGTTAGATCGATCTCATTTCCGTTGAAATGGATCGTTTGCGTTCCAAGGACTTTTTGAGCAGTTTGTGAAACCATCTCTTCGGTTAATTCCATTACTTGAAGATAATCAGCATATGCCCAATAAAATTCCAGTTGAGTAAATTCGGGGTTGTGTTTGAAGGATACACCCTCATTTCTAAAATCACGGCCAATCTCGTAAACACGGTCCAACCCTCCTACAAGGAGTCTTTTTAGATATAGTTCAAAGGAAATCCGGAGAAATAAATTCTGGTGCAGTTGATTGTGGTGGGTTTCAAAGGGCTGCGCTGCTGCTCCACCATAAATTGGTTGAAGGATTGGAGTTTCAACTTCAATGAAGCCGTGATCGTCAAGAAAACTTTGCAGGGCTCGAATGGTTGCGAAGCGCAGCAGGAAAATATCCCGCACCTCTTTATTTACTGCAAGGTCTGCGTACCTCTGCCGATAGCGTGTTTCAGGATCGGTGAGTGTTGCATGGCTGATGATCTTTCCGTCTTTCTCCACATCTTTTTCTGCGGGGAGTGGGCTTATTGCTTTTGCAAGCATTTGAAAATCAGCCACAAGCAAAGTGATCTCACCAGTTCGGGAGCGCATGATGGCGCCAGTTACCTGAATAAAATCACCCAGATCGTAGAAATTCTTAAATTGATCCAATCGCTCTTTTCCAATCTCGTTGATCCGAATCATGATCTGAATGCGCCCGCTTCCGTCTTCAATATGGAAAAATGCTAATTTACCCATTGCTCTTTTCGACCGGATTCGTCCGCCAACCGTGAAAGTTGTTGTAAAATCCTGTTTTGGATTCTCTTTTTCAAATATCACAAAAGAATTTACAACCTCACTGATTTGATGGCTGACTGAATTGCGGGTAGGGTATGGTTCAATGCCTTGTTGACGCAAGCTCTCTAACTTTTCTACACGAATCTTTTCAAGATCATTTAATTTCATGTCATTTTCCTGTTTTTAATATAAAACCCCGCCCATCCATCCTAGGCGGGGTGGTGAGTGCCTTAGTATATTATGAAACTTTCAATATTTTAACCTTGAATTCTCCATCAGGCGCTTCAACCGCAACTACATCATTTTTTATATGGCCGAGGAGCGCGCGTCCAAGTGGAGATTCATTGGATATCTTACCCTCGCTGGGGTTAGCTTCTACGGCCCCAACGATATAGAAAGATTCCTTCTCATCATACCCTTCATCCTGAATGGTTACTTTTGAACCAAGCTGGATAAGTCCACTATTACTGCTTTTTTCACTAATAATTTTAGCAGTTGCTAACAATATCTCTAATTCTTTAATGCGGCCTTCAACAAATGCCTGTTCATTCTTGGCGGCTTCATATTCGGCGTTTTCAACAAGGTCTTCGCCATCGGATGCTTCCCGCAGGCGCGCTGCAACTTCCTTGCGCCTATCTTTCCGAAGGAATTCAAGTTCCTGCTGTAATTTTTCGTGCCCTTCTTTTGTTAGGAAGGTGTTGTGCATAATCCTTACCTCATTTTTTCAATGATACCAATAATATGTAAACAATTGGGGTGTGTTTTAAAAAAACCACTCCTCCAGGAGCGATTAATAAGTTAATTTAGGTGTGGTCGTCGAAATATAATACCATAATTGCAGGTGTGAAGCAAGTATGAATAATCAGGCACAGCAGCGGTTACTATTTGTAATCTGCGCCTTTATGCAGAGCTATCAGATTAATTTCGAAAAGTGATTCCTTTTTACCTGAGAGGCTCTTTTTCAATCCTTTTTCAATATATTTCATATCCAGGAAATCTGCCGCAGCTACGAATCCTCCCAGTAAAACCACATTGGCATAGCGTTTGTCACCGATTTCTTCTGCTATTTTTGTCGCTGGTATCTCAATGATTGAGATACCTTTGCGTTTAACGGGTCGATTGACCAATGATGTGTTTACAGCCAAGTATCCTCCGGGCACGATAAGATCTTCATACTTGTCCAGTGAGGGTTGATTCATTACGATTGCTGCGCGTGGGTTAAGAACCTGAGCGGAGCCTATTTCTTCATCAGCAATGACAACTGTGCAGTTTGCTGTTCCGCCCCGCATTTCAGGACCATAAGAGGGGAACCAGGTAACTTCCAGCTCATTTTCTAAAGCCGCATATGATAGAACTTTGCCAATAAAAAGAACTCCCTGCCCGCCAAATCCAGCAATAATGGTTTCGTTTTGCATCATAATCTCCTAAATTTTGATCTCTTTCAGCATGGGATGAACCTTGTAGTCTCCAATCGGATAATATGGAACCATATTTTCTTCAAGCCAATTAGACGCATCGATAGGGGACAGATGCCAGTTGGTTGGGCAGGTGGACAGGAGTTCGACCATAGAAAAGCCCAATCCACGAACCTGAGTTTCAAAAGCCATTCGAATGGCTTTCTTCGCCATCCGAATATTTTTCGCGTTGTGCAAGCTGCGTCGAACGACATAACTGGTACCATCTAGTGTGGCCAGTAATTCGCTTGCACGGATGGGATAACCCATCTTCTCCACATCTCTTCCATTAGGGGATGAGGTTGTTTTCATGCCTGGCAGGGTAGTAGGAGCCATTTGCCCGCCTGTCATACCGTAATTCGCATTATTTAAGAAGATCACGGTAATGTTTTCACCACGGGCAGCAGCCGCAATGATTTCGCCAGCTCCTATTGAAACCAAATCTCCATCTCCCTGGTAGGTAAATACGATCCGGTCTGGTTTAACCCGTTTAACCCCGGTGGCCATGGCGGGCGCGCGGCCGTGAGGAGCGGCGACAAAATCAAAATTAAAATAATTATAAGAAAAAGCAGAACAACCAACAGATGCCACACCGATTGTTGTATCGGATAATCCCATTTCGTCAATCACTTCTGCTACCAACCGATGGGCGGTGCCGTGTGTACAGCCTGGGCAGTAACTGGTAGTTTTATTTATTAATGTCTTGGGACGTTCATAAACAACTTCCATGGTATTAATGTCTACACTATCCATTTTTACTCCTCTACACACCAATTCTTTCCATTCGTTTCAACCACAAATCTCGCGGGTGCCCCCCATCTTTTTGGGGCTTCTTTGAGATTCGTTCAATTTCTTTGAGGATCTCACCAGGGAAAGGTATTACTCCTCCTGACCGGCCGTAGAATTCTACATGGGTTTTGCCCTGTACGGCGCTTAACACATCGTCAAGCATCATTCCTGTGTTCATTTCAACAACTAAGATGCTGTCAACCTGTTCTGCAATTTCCCGGATAAGTTTTCTGGGGAAGGGGCTCAGGCTGATCGGTCTGATTAAACCAACGGGTATACCCTGCCTGCGGGCTGTCCGCACAGCAGAAAGAGAAATGCGGCCAGCAGAACCATATCCAACAACAGCTATTTTCGCACCATCCATGAAATATTCTTTGTATCGAATTTCATTTTTTATGACCTGCTGCCACCGCCTCATCATTCGCAGGTTTGTTTTTTCCATATCTTCTGCCGCAAAATAGATGGAAGTTTTAACCCTGCGGTCTTTTCCTGCTCCACCGCGCACTGCCCAATCAGGAATATCTTTCCGAATCTCAAGCATTGGCGGCATCTCGGCGGGTTCCATCATCTGCCCGATGCTGCCATCGATCATGACAACACCAATAGTCAGATACTTTTCTGCGAGATCAAACATATTGTAGGTAATATCCACGGTTTCTTGTACGCTTGCCGGTGCGAGAACTATTTGGTGGTAATCACCATGTCCGCCGCCGTGTACCATCTGGTTATAATCTTGCTGAGAGGGGACAATGTTCCCAAGCCCGGGCCCACCCCGAGTCACATCTACTAATACTATTGGGACTTCGGTGGCGGCAATATACGATAATCCCTCCATCATTAAACTTGTTCCAGGACCGGAGGTGGATGTCATCACCCGCGCGCCGGTGCAAGCTGCGCCATATACCATATTGATCGCGCCGAGTTCGCTTTCCGCTTGTAAGAAAGGCCGTCCTAACTCCGGCATGCGGTGAGACATATATTCCAACGCCTCAGTTTGAGGGGTGATAGGATAGCCAAAATATGCTTGTAATCCTGCTCTCACAGCCGCTTCAGCGAATGCCTCGTTCCCTTTCCAGAATTCACGTGTCATAATACGCTCCTATTTTCTTACGGGTTTTTCACGATATACGGTGATGGCAACTTCAGGACACACGAGAGCGCAGATACTGCAGCCGGTGCAGCCATCTTCTGCTAGATACGCGGGATGAAATCCGCGTGGTGTGATCTTTTCGTCATTTAATGCAATGACATGCTGCGGGCAAGCCTCTACACACAATTCGCAAGCTTTGCAAAGATTCTCGTCGACTATTATGGTTCCTTTTAAAGGCATATGGAAGCTCCTGTAAGAAATAATCGGACAAACTCAGTGATATCTATCATAATTTTATAATGGGGAAATTATTTCTGGTAGTGTCAGTTATCATTTTTAGGTAATACAATGTTCCCGACTTGTTCAATATTATTTTAAGGACGAGTAAGCACCTTTATGAAATCCCCAACTTGGATATAATCGTACTACTCATTTATGAAAAATCTACATAAAATATCAGGAAAATATATTTCTGTACTAATTCTTGCACTGACAGTTATTTGTTTAAATTCGTGTGCGAGGATAAAAGAGAATGGTGCGGAAGTAGCCACTACAAGCACTGCAAAGGGTAGCATATCAGTAAAAAATACTCCTTTCCCGGAAAAAACTACTACGCTGACACCAGAAGAGATTTCCACGGAAGATAGTTTAAGAAGGCGTGATTTTCCTGTAATTACTATTGAAAATGTATCTGATTTGACGTTACAAGAAACAATCCATCCGTTTTTCCCCGAGCTTGTTCACATAGCTTCTAATGGGCGAATAGCGGCGGTTGGGGACCTTTCCGGAATAAGGGTAATCGACTTGGATACCGACCATGTCTTAACGCAGGTGGATGCTGTGCTTCCTGATTGTAATTTTGGGATGGGTAGATATTTTCAGCTGAATTATGATGGTTCTTTTTTGGCAATCACAACAAACGAAGGAATCCAGGTTTGGCAGGTTGGTGGTGGAATTGTCTATGAAATACCATATATTAATAATCACATACTGGACATGTCTGTTTGCGGTGCGGATATACCGCAAATAGCTTTATCTCCGGACGGAATGTTTTTGGCAGAAAGTGGAATGCGGTTCTCCGCGACCGAAGTGGACAGTTATTTTCGTGTGGTAGATATTAGAAAGAATGTAACTGTTTATCAGTGGGATGGAAAAAGCGAATCTCTTAACGGTCGTTTTTATACTTTTCCCGGCCTGGGATTTTCTTCAGATGGCAAAGTACTGCAAACTTTTGATCCGTCGCGGTTCAACATAAAAAACGGTGGTTTTTATAACGCATTTCGATTTTGGTCAACGGAGAATTGGCGGGAGCTTACCCCCTATTCAAAGGCAGTAAAAGATGCTTTTAATATAGGTGAACTCCAACTTGGAGTAATGAACAATGATTCCATATCTGTCATAAGCAAGAAAAACGGGGTTGAATTAAGGACAATTGAAATTGAGGGGTGTGTAAGGGATTATCCGTGCCCAATGGGATTTTCTCCTGACGGCAGTAAATTAGCTGTTTTGTTAAGAGATAATTCCACAGTATATAAGAGGGAATCGATCGGAGCTGTTCTGGAAGTTTATGATCTTTCGAATGGTTTGATGATTGGCAAGAATACGGCAATGATGCATGATTTAGATGGAGTGATTGTAAAAGATGATGGGGAGATCATTGGATATGAAATTGCTCCCCTGAGTGGAGATCCAACATGGTGGACGCATCCAAATTATTTCGCGGGGTTTCAAATTCTTAATGAGAACACGATTGTTTTTACCCCGCGAGTTGTTGATTATCGAAGTCAAGTAATCCTTCCGTATTCAGGTAGCTGCCAAATTCACATGGACGATTTTGCAACTGAATGCGGCGACACATTATATTTTCAGGATAATATCACTGCAACCGTTAATGAAAAAGGCGGCGGAGTAGAAGTAATTAATACAACCTTGGGTAAGGATACGTTATTAGCTCAGATAAAATACCCCACAAGTGATCCTGGTGATTCATGGCAGCTCAGGCTGCTGGATTACGTGCAAAAAACTGGAACAGGGTTTTATTGTTTGGACAGGAATTTAAGGGAGGAAACTTGCCTTATCTTGGATTTCACTAATAATGAGATCCTGTATGAGCAGATAGATTTGGAAGGATTAAATTATTCGCGGCAGAACGGTATTGCTGTTTTCATAAATAAGGAAGAGAAAGCTTTATATATTTATAATGATGAAATCGGCACATTAAAAAAGATGAGAACCTATCGGGCGGTTTCTCTGCCAATAAAACCAGCTTTTGTTCCCGGCGGGAGTGAACTGATTTATTTCATTCAAAGTCTTGACGGATCAAGAAATTCATACATTGAAAGGATCGATGTGAGCCTGGCAAAGGTTGTTAAACGCTATGATATTGATGGATTAGGAAAAGATATATCCTCTATCTCAGCTAACGGCAAAGAAGGGCTGTGGGCTGTTTCTGATATATCCGGCAATGTTTATTTGATTGATCCTGAAGAAGAATCAGTGGTTTATGTATTCCGAGCAGCAGAAGAAGAGATCATTGATCTTGTTTTTAACCCGGATGGAAATGCCCTGTTTATGATGGGGGAGTCTGGGAAGATATTGATTTGGACTGTCGGGGAATAAAAAAACCGTTGACATGATCTGTCAACGGTTCTATAAATATCAGGCTGTTTTTCAGGCAAGCTCAACGACTGCGCCAGCTGCTTCGAGCTTTTCTTTGGCGTCATTTGCGGCTTCTTTTCCTACCTGAGTGAGCACTTTGCCACCAGCAGTCTCTGCCATGTTCTTTGCGTCAACCAATCCAAGACTGGTTAACTGGCGGATTGCTTTGATCACATCGATCTTCTTGGGGCCAGTTTCTTTGATGACAACGTCGAATTCGGTTTTTTCCTCAACCGCTTCAGCGCCGGCACCTGGGGCAGCAGCTGCAACAGCAACAGGCGCAGCAGCGGAAACGCCCCATTCTTCTTCTAAATTTTTCACTAATTCGGATGCTTCTAAAACTGTAAGTTTGCTGAGTTCTTCAGCTAGTTTTTTAATGTCTGCCATTTCTAACAATCTCCTGTTTGTTTATGAATTAAGAATTAACCAGCAGCAGGTGCTGGGGTTTTCTCTGAATAAGCTTTGACCACGGCCGCAACCTGACGGGCAGGTTCGGTAATTGTGCGAACCAATTGTGTTGCTGGTGCTTGAATAAGTGCGAGCAGTTGAGCGCGCATTTGTGGCATTGGTGGTAGTTTAGCGAGGACTTTTATCTGGTCTATCTCGATAGGCGCGCCGTCCATGAAACCGCCTTTTATTGTGAAAACATCCGTTGAGCTAGCTTTATCAATGATCTTAGCCAGGGATGGTGCATCTTCGAATGCAAATGCAACAACTGAGGCTTCATCAAATATCCCTTTGTTTTCAAAGTTAATATTTCCTAAAGCAAGATTCATCAATGTGTTCTTGACAACATGCAGCTCGCCTCCGATTTCTCGGGCTTCTGTGCGCAGTTCTTGAATGGTTTTTACGGACATTTTGTGATAGGACAATACATAGGCTGCTTTACTATCTTTCAGCCACTTCCCATAACCGGCAACCAATTCTTTTTTTTCTTGTTTAGTAAACGCCAATGGGTTTACCTCCTTTCATTAAAAATAGTCTTTGCCGTTTTCCGTTCAAGCAAAGACTATCGGTACTTTCTTGTAGTATTCAATCGTCTCCACCTGAGCAGGAATTTATGCCATTTAGGCACCGGCAGTCTTTGGTGAAAATTTCGTCATGATTATATCATGCTTATTAGGATACCTCCATAGACAAAGCTTGGAATGGGTCAATTTTAATGCCAGGACCCATTGTGGAAGTAAGAGTAACTCTTTTTACATAACCGCCTTTTGCAGCCGCTGGACGAGCTTTCTTGATTGCTGTCATTAGGGTCGCCAAATTTTCCGTCAATTTTTCGGCAGAGAAGGATGCTTTTCCGATTGGAACATGGATGTTTGCTGTTTTGTCCAGGCGGAATTCCACCCGACCTGCTTTTGCCTCTTTGACCGCACGCGGAAGATCATCCGCAGGAACGACTGTGCCAGCCTTGGGGTTGGGCATCAGACCGCGAGGCCCCAGTACACGGCCAAGTTTTCCGGCTTTTCCCATCATATCTGGCGTGGCAATTGCCACGTCAAAATCAGTAAAACCATTTTGTATCTTCTTGATCCATTCATCATCTTCTGCCACATGGTCAGCACCAGCTGCTTTTGCGGCTGCTGCACCTTCCCCCTGTGCGAAGACTAACACGCTGATTGTTTTCCCTAATCCATTTGGAAGAACAACAACATCTCTGAGCTGCTGGTCTGCCTGCCGTGGGTCCAAACCCATACGCAAATGTACTTCAATGGTTGAGTCAAAACTTGTAAATGATGTTTCTTTTGCAAGCTCAATCCCTTTTTCAGGTGTATATAATGTTTCCTGGTCAATCTTCGCTTTTGCTTCTAAATATTTTTTTCCGTGCTTTCCCATTTCTGCTCCTTTGTGGTAGTGGCGGGTAATAATACCCTCCCACGAAGTGATTAGTTTTCTACTTCAATACCCATATTTCGGGCAGTGCCCTTGATCTGGAGTATTGCGCCATCGATATCGATGGCATTCATATCTTTTATTTTTATTTCAGCAATTTCACGAAGCTGGTCCATTGTGACTGTGCCAACCTTGGTGCGGTTCGGCATATCAGATCCCTTTTCAACACCGGCTGCTTTCTTCAACAACTCGGCAGTGGGCGGAGATTTAAGAATGAAGGTAAATGAACTGTCTTGATAGACGGTGATCTCTGCGGGAATAATATCGCCGATTTTGCTTTGTGTGCGGGCATTATATTCTTTGCAGAATTGCATAATGTTGATTCCATGACCTGCCAAAGCAGGACCGATTGGGGGTGCTGGGTTTGCTTTTCCAGCGGGAACGTTCAGTTTTACTGTTGCTTTTATTTTCTTTGCCATTTATATACTCCTCAAGTGGTTTTAGCGGGTGAATTGGGTCACCCTCCCACAATCCTCCGGGTTTGGAGGTTGTTCATGATCTTTCTACCTGCAGGAAATCTAATTCCACAGGCGTTTCTCGACCGAAGAAGTTTACCATAACAGTAACCTTCGCATGTTCAACGTCAATTTCTGATACCGTACCTCTGAAATCATTAAATGGTCCATTGATAATATGGACGCGTTCATCAATTTTAAATGATACTTTAATGTGTGGGGCTTCTGCTTCCATTCGCTTCAGAATTTGTGTGACTTCTTCGGTGCGCAAAGGTGTTGGGTCATTGCCCATACCAACAAAACCGGTGACACCGGGAGTGTTTCTGACAACGTACCATGATTCTTCAGTGAGGATCAAATTGACCAATACGTAACCGGGAAATACATGTCGTTCAATTGAGCGCCGTTTCCCATCTTTTACTTCAATCTCTTCCTGAGTTGGGATAATTACATCGAAAATCATATCTTTCATACCCATGGTTTCGATGCGTTGTTCAAGATTGTGGCGCACTTTATTTTCATATCCAGAATAACAGTGGATCACAAACCAGGCCCGATCGTCCTCTTCTTCTGAAGATTTCTTTTGTGCAGCGGCAATGATCTCTTCTGCAGAAAGGGGCTTTACCGAATCGTCTTTGGGCTCAGGCATATCGGTAGAATCAGTTTCTATGGGAAGAGATTCCGCAGATTCTTCTTGCAGTTGATTTTCTTCCAATTCATTCAATTCTTCGTTAACCATTTTTAACCTCTATCGGATAGGTTTTATCCGCAATAAAACTATTAGGACAGCACCCAGGAAATTAGCCGCGTGAATACAAAGTCTAAAACGCCCAGAATTGCACTCATCGCGATCATTACTACTACAACGATCTTAGTAAGCTTCCAGGCTTCCATAGGCGTTGGCCAGGTTACTTTGCGCAGTTCGCCAACGGTTTCACGCCACCATTTGACGATCGCGTTTGTTTTTTTCTTTTTATCCGCCATTTTTATCTCCCAATTATGTTTAAAACGACGCCGGGTTTTGTGGCGTCGCTATTCTTTCATAAGCAGGCCAGGAAGGAATCGAACCCACAGCCTCCTGTTTTGGAGACAGGCGCTCTGCCAATTGAGCTACTGGCCTATTTTGCTGTGCGGATGCGGTGAAAAACCATGTGCACCCGCACTTCAATCTCCGAATTTACTTCGTCTCCTTATGCAAAGTATGTTTTTTGCAGCGAGAGCAATATTTCTTAATTTCTATCCGGCCGGGATCATTGCGCCGATTTTTTTCGGTTGTGTAGTTACGCTCTTTACATTCCTCGCATTCTAAAGTGATAACCGGTCGTACTCCTTTTTTTGAAGCCATACTAAATTTTCCTCAGTACCGTTCTTCGCGGTGCTTTATTCAATAATCTCAGTAATTCTACCAGCGCCAACAGTGAGGCCGCCTTCGCGAATAGCAAAGTCAGAGCCTTGTTCAAGCGCAACGGGGATGATCAGTTCAACGACCATGTTGACGTTATCGCCAGGCATGACCATTTCAACATCCTCAGGCAGAGTGATCGTGCCGGTCACATCCATTGTGCGGATGTAGAACTGCGGACGATAGCCAGGGAAGAACGGTTTGTGGCGTCCACCCTCATCGCGTTTCAACACATATACTTCTGCGTTGAACTTGGTGTGAGGAGTGATGCTCTTGGGCGCCGCGATAACCATACCGCGTTCCACATCAGTGCGCTCAACACCGCGCAGCAGCAGCCCTGCATTGTCACCAGCCATACCTTCATTCAAGATCTTGTGGAACATTTCCACGCCGGTGCAAACAGTGCTCATGCTCTTCTCACGCATACCAACGATCTCAACAGCTTCGCCAACCTTGATCTTTCCACGGTCAATTCGGCCGGTAACTACTGTGCCGCGCCCTTTGATGGAAAATACGTCCTCAACGGGCATCATGAAAGGTTTGTCCACTTCACGAACTGGCTCTGGGAAGTAGGTGTCTATCGCTTCCATTAGTTCTTTGATGCATGCGTATTCTGGCGCATTCGGGTCAGTGGATTCGCTCTCCAGTGCTTTCAGTGCGCTGCCGCGAACGATGGGAATATCATCACCGGGGAATTTGTAGAAGGTCAGCATCTCACGCAGTTCCATTTCAACCAATTCCAACAGTTCTGGATCATCCATCATGTCCACTTTGTTCAGAAATACCACAATATGTGGGACTTCAACCTGGCGGGCGAGCAGAACGTGCTCTTTGGTCTGGGGCATAGGGCCGTCAGGTGCCGCCACCACCAGGATCGCGCCGTCAATCTGCGCCGCACCGGTGATCATGTTCTTGATGTAGTCACGATGGCCAGGCATATCCACATGTGCGTAGTGGCGATTTGGGGTCTCATATTCCACATGCGCAATGTTGATGGTGATGCCGCGGGCTTTCTCTTCTGGCGCGTTGTCAATCGTGTCAAACGCGCGGTAATCTGCCATGCCGCATAAGTTACTGTATTTGGTAATTGCTGCGGTGAGCGTGGTCTTTCCGTGGTCAATGTGACCCATTGTTCCCACGTTCATATGCGGTTTGGTTCGTTCAAATATTTCTTTTGCCATAATTTTTCTCCTGATCTTTATAAATAATTTCAGTCTTGGCGGTCTGAGCCCTCAATGGGATTTGAACCCATGACCCCGTTCTTACCAAGAACGTGCTCTACCGTCTGAGCTATGAGGGCTTTCCTTGCCCAATATTCCCGGAAGTCGGGATAAAAAACGGCTTTACAGCCAGTGGACGGTGAAGGATTCGAACCTTCGAAGGCGTTCGCCAACTGATTTACAGTCAGTCCCCTTTGGCCACTTGGGTAACCGTCCATATTTGCCAGTTGCATGCAGGCAAGTGAGATGTTCCAATTATTCGGAGCAAACCCACTTGGTTGTTTGCAACTGAGCCGACGACGGGAATCGAACCCGTAACCTATCACTTACAAGGCGATTGCTCTGCCGTTTGAGCTACGTCGGCAAGTAAATATAATCTTAAGGTACAGCCATGAGATTATACCAAAAGCCTATATGAAGGACAAGGTCAGGATTTTACCACAGGAAATTAAAATCGAATCGCGAGTTGAAATAATGATGGTTATGGATGGTGTTATTGTATGTAAATCAAAGAAGGAATGTTGGATAACATATTCAATGCGTTGAAAAGGCACTCATTTGTAGAATTTCTTGATCTGGTCAATGAAAAACAGATTAATTAATAAAGGAAAAAAAGTGCCTTTTGATAATGTGCCTGATGAATCAATTAAACGAAAAGATCAGGTTATTTTTAATTCCCCAACCCTTTTAAGGGTTCGCAGGACAGAAAGCGTAACCCACATTGACGGCTCTCGCTTTTGACAAAACTCCCATCCTTTCCATTTTGTCCAAATTGATTCACTAGTAAATCTAAAATCTGGGCCAGCTTTTGAAAGAACTACATTCAGCATTGATTGGAATCGAGGGTCGTTTTGGGCTTGCTTATATTGTGATAAGACATCTAGAACGTGAAGAATATCATACCAAATAAAGGGGACTTTAAGTTTTCGGAAATTGGTTCCCATCTTAAATAAATACGGCCGCTTTTCACGGCTGTGTTCCCATAATCCAAGAATTGTCTCTATCCCGATATCTATATTTTCTTCATATGCAAGGTCATTTATTAATACGTTAGTTTTTAACATTAGTAAATTTGCATAAGGGCAGGGATCGCTTTTCTTGCCCGGTCCGCGGAATTTACCAAGTGATTTACAGGCCGCACACGGCCAACCATTTTCTCTTATAAGTGTCCCAAGATGTCTTAGAGCGGAAAGAATGATTTCATTATTGCCTAGACCGAACTTGATCAATATGTAGATGGTTAAGGGCGCGTCACAAAGACACCATAACCATTCATTCAACCCACTCCCACCAAAGTGGGTTGGATAATTCGAAAGGACCTGAAAAGGGTTTTCTTCGGATTTGTGTTTAAGAATTTTATTAATAGCTGATTGGATACCTGGTTCTTGAGAGGATATTCCTATATCGGCAAGAAAGCTGAGTTTATGAATGGGGTGGCTTGCATCATTGTGCCGCTTTAAAAGGGCCTGTTCCCAATTCTGCACATCAGAAAGCAGGGAAATTGTCTTGGGGTCATTAAGCATATCATTGTATGCGGAAATTACTTGCGGGTTTTCTCTTTTTCGATCTAATAAATTAATTAAAACGTTGTAGCGGATCCATGCAGGACCATCAAGCAGCCATTTAATTAGTTCTTCCATGGTGTTTTCACCCATCCGTTTTTAAATAATTAACCAGTACAATTATTTTACAAGAAAACAGGCATCTGTTCGTGATGATCTTTGGGTGAAATTAATTTATTGTATAATCAACCGCAATACTTGGAGGTTGAATGGAAATTACTTGGTTTGGGCATTCCTGTTTTCGATTTAGCGAGCGGAAGATGACTTCGGTTGTGTGTGACCCGTATGATAATAAAGAGGTGGGATATACTACGCTGAAGGTGAAAGCAGACATTGTGACTGTTAGCCATGAATCACCCCGGCATAAGAATCTTAAAGCAGTAAGTGGTGACCCATATGTGATCACTGGGCCGGGCGAATATGAAATTGGTGGTGTGTTTGTTACCGGGCTGCGCACCGATAAACGAAAGGTAGACGACCGGGAAAACCGAAACAACATCCTTTATCTTATTAATTATTTTGGAATAACCATTGTGCATCTGGGAGACATGATGCAGGTTCCAACCCAATCAGAGGTTGAGTCCATTGGTCCTGTTCATGTGGCTCTTGTCCCTGTAGGAGGGGGCGATGGATTGAATGCTGCAAAAGCATCGGAAGTGATCAGTCTTTTTGAACCAAACATTGTTGTCCCTATGCATTACTCAACATCTGCCTCTAAGACCAATTTAGACCCAATTGGAAAATTTTTAAAAGTCATGGGCCTTTCAACTGTGGAAACATTGCCCTCTCTAAAAATAGCAAAGCCCGAATCATTACCAGAAGAAACTCAAATCGTTGTGTTGGATTATCCACACTAAAGGTTGATTTTGTGCCGGTAAAACTAATTATGACCTGGGATATTAATCAGGAGCATGAACAAGAGTATTTCGAGTTTGTAGTGCGGGAGTTTCTACCGGAAGTGCAGAAATTGGGATTCAAACTAAGTGACGCATGGGTAACGGTTTATGGAGACCAACCGCAAATTTTAGTTGGCGCAATTCTTCCGACTTATCAAAAAGTATTGAAGATCACCGATTCTGAGGAATGGACAATGCTTGTCAATAACCTCCTGGATTTTGTAACTGACTACCGGCAGAAAATTGTTCCCGCAAGCGGCGGTTTTCAATTTTAATATCCTCCAAATCTACCTGTTGATGGACATCTCTACAAAGAAGAAGATCCAAAGGAAATTATTGGCGTGGTACCAATCAAACGCCAGAGAGTTTCCATGGAGAGGATTAGATGATCCATATCTGATCTGGATATCAGAGGTGATGCTGCAGCAAACACAGGTTGAAACAGTCATCCCCTATTTTCAGCGTTGGATAAGCGAATTCCCAGATATTCAAAGCGTGGCACAGGCATCTGAAGAAGAAGTTCTAAAATTATGGGAAGGGTTGGGATATTACAGCCGGGCGAGAAATATTAAGAAATCTGCGGCAATTATTTACTATCAATTAAATGGTGTGATTCCCAGCACAACGCATGAATTAAAAAAACTGCCAGGCATTGGGGAATATATAGCTGGCGCTATCGCATCAATAGCTTTCGGGTTAAATGAGCCGGCCTTGGATGCGAATGGGATCCGTGTAGTATCCAGACTCTATGATTTTCGTGGATTGGTAAACAAATCAAGGAATAAAAATACTCTTAAAGAATATCTAAGAGAGCTGATCCCAAATGGTAAGGCAGGTGATTTCAATCAGGCTGTGATGGACTTAGGCTCTATCGTGTGCCGATCGGTTAATCCGATTTGTGAAAAATGTCCAATTAGAAAAGAGTGTGTTGCGTTTTCAAAAAACACTCAAGTAGAACTGCCAGTGGTAAAAAAACGCCCAGCGAAGCCGCACGTGGAGGTGGTTGCTGCTATTTTACGAAAAGGTGAAAAAGTATTAATTGATAAACGATCTGCGGATGGATTGTTAGGTGGAATGTGGGAATTCCCGGGCGGAAAGATCGAACAAGATGAAGATCACTCCACAGCATTGAAGCGGGAGCTAATGGAAGAATTGGGGATTTTAGTTAATCTTGAGGACTTGTTTGGCATTTATACGCATACCTACACTCATTTTACGGTTAAAGTACATACTTATTTTGCAAAAATAATTAATGGCGAGCCAAAAGCTTTGGAAGCAGACGATATTGAATGGGTGGATATCAACACTCTAGGGGATTTCCCAATGGGGAAAGTGGATCGAAGTATCTCGAATGACCTGGAAAAAGGAAAGAACCACTGACCCAATGTTTTTAAATAACAATAATCAAATTATGGAACAAGCAAAACAACATTATTGTCTTTCTGTTTATTTATGAATTATTACTTACTGATTAGTCTTTTATTAATTTATGCAGATGGCTAGCAGGTCCTGCTTTCATTACTTGTCCAGGTAATTCAAAACCAAAAAACTTCTGCGCTAGTTTGGAGATTTCAATTAGTTTATCTAAATTGGTCTCAGACGCGACTCCCATCCTGTGAAACATATGAACTAAATCCTCTGTGGCCACATTTCCGGAAGCTCCTGGCGCGAATGGGCAGCCGCCTAATCCGCCGAAAGAAGAATCGAAGATTGAGATACCGTTTTGCCAGGCGGCCAAAACATTAGCCATACCTGCTCCGCGTGTGTTGTGGAAATGCCCGCTAAATTCAAAGCCAGGCAGAGCGGATCTGAGCCGCTGGATTAATTCAGCAACTCTATTCGGGTCTGCCATTCCTGTTGTATCTGCCAAAGCAAGGTATTCGGCGCCAGACTCTCGTATTTCAGTGGCGATATCTACTATGCGTTCAACAGGCACATCTCCTTCAAACGGGCACCCAAATGAGGTCGCTAATTCTGCCCGGATTATTAATCCAGCTGATTTTGCAATGTCAAAGATAGCCGGAAGGTGTTTTAGACTTTCAGACACTTTCATGTGCACGTTCGAAATGTTGTGGCTGTCGCTAGCAGACATTACCAAGGAAATTCCATAAAGATTTTCGCAATTAGCTGCCCGTTCAGCACCTTTTTCGTTTGGTACCAACGCCCACAAATGGATATTTTCGTTCACTGGTGCCTGGTTAATCAAATCCTCAGCGTCTGCCAGTTGTGGAACTAATTTCGGATGGACAAAGGACGTAGCTTGGATTTCTTTGAATCCAGCATTAATTAATCCTTTTAAAAGTGATAGTTTTTGTTGTGTTGAAAGGATCTTGGATTGGATTTGAAGCCCATCTCGCAAACCAACTTCATAAATATTTATACTATTTTTACCTTGTAACATGTGAATTTTGCCAACCTTTCTCTATTGCGCCAGTCACCATTGTAGGAATATTTGTGAGCAGTTCAGCTACTGGGATATTTGCGGATCTGAATGTGTTAATCTTGGATTGGAAGGAACCAAAATCACCGGAAATGATTGCTCCTGCATGTCCCATTTTTATACCACTCTGCGCCATCTTTCCACTGATGAAAGTGATAACTGGTTTTGTAACATTATTTTTAATGTAAACTGCAGCCAATTCTTCTTGGTTGCCACCAATTTCGCAAATGAGAACGATCACAGAAGTATCTGGATCATTTTCAAAATAGGAGAGAGCTTGAATGAATCCAAAACCAATTATTGGGTCGCCGCCGATCCCTAAGGCAGTAGATTGTCCAATGCCTGCCTTGGTTAGTAAACTCCCAACCTGATAGGTTAATGTCCCGCTGCGTGAAGCAATTCCAACATTTCCTGGTGTAAATGCATGCCCTGGCATGAAACCAGCAATAAATACACCGGGTGTGATGATACCCGGGGTATTTGGGCCAATGAAAATGGAATCACTGTCTTTTAGCTTTCGCATAATCAGCATTGAATCTTTCACTGGAATTCCATCCACAGGGCAAATGATTACTCCAATTCCTGCATCAATTGCTTCAAACGCAGCCTCTTTTGCGTAGGGACCTGGCACCCATATGATTGAAGCATCGATCTGGAAATCTTTCTTTGCTCCCAGCACCGTATCAAATACAGGGATATCGTTTATTGTTGATCCCCCTTTGCCGGGGGATACACCTGCGACAACCTGTGTCCCGTAATCTTTGTTTGCTTTGCTGTAAAAAGCACCGTATTTCCCGGTGATTCCTTGGACAATTAAACGCGTTTCTTTGTTTACTAAAATGCTCATTTTGTCTCCGGGATGATTTTATTCATTTCTGCTTAATTGGACTACTAATTCTGCGGCTCGATCAAAATCATCACAAAAATGAATGTTTTTGTATTTGCAGTTCTTCAAAATCTCGTGGGCTTTCTCCTCGTTCCTGCCTTGTAGCCGGATGACGATTGGAATCTTGATGTCGGGATTCTCGTTCAAAGCGTCTATGATGTCATTAGCGAAAATATCTAATCGTGAGCCAGTATAACCGCTGATCAAGAGTGCTTTAAGGTCTTTTCGCCTAAATAATATATCTAATCCGGCTTTTGCGCCATGTACATTTATGCTTGGACCCACATCCATAAAATTTGCTGGCTTACCACCGAAATGTGCAATCTGATCCAGGTTGACCATTGCCATCCCGGCACCAGTTCCAATGATGCCAATGTCTCCATCCATGGGGATGTAGTTGATTCTTGCCGACTCAACTTTTTTCTGGGTTTCGTTTAATTGCCGCAAAGATTTCATCTCGATTTGGCGGAAAATCGCATTGTCATCAACGATCATCTTTGCGTCTGCCGCAGACAGTTCCCCGTTTTTTGTTACAACCAGCGGATTGATTTCAACTAATTGGCAGTCTTTTTCCCAATAGATTTTGTATAGTGTTTTTATCAACTTTACACATTTAGCCAGAATAGAACTCTTGAAGCCAGCTAAAGTAATTAAATGAAGGATTTGATAGGAGCTGAGACCATAAAGTGGGTCAACTGACAATCGGAGAATTTTCTCTGGAGATTGTTTTGCGGTTTCTTCAATATCTATGCCACCTTTACTGCTCACAATTACCATTGGTGATTGTCTTTGGGTGTCTGTAATAACTGAAAGATAATATTCATCTGAAATATCAAGCTTTTCTTCAATCAGTAATGCGTGGACGGTGTACTCATTTAATCTACTCCCCAGAAGTGCTTTTGCCTGTTTTATTGCCTCTTCTTTTGTTTTGGAAAATTTTATCCCGCCAGCTTTCCCGCGTTTTCCCATTGGAACCTGGGCTTTGATAACTGAATAGTTACCAATTTTTTCGACTGCATTCTCGATATCGTCCAATGAAGAAATAAATGTGCTGTCTGGGATCTTGATCCCATAATCATTAAATATTCCTTTAACCTGGTATTCTAGTAATCGCAATTACTCCTCCATAACTTTAGAATTTCTCCAAGCACTTGATATTTTGAAGGATTTCTCATAACAAAAGCTCCTTTTTTCTGCCGAAAAGCGAGAGAATATTACTATAAAACAGGCATTGCCATTTAGAAACTATCAGAAATATAAATATTTGTAAGTGTATCAGAATTAATATATTAAGATATTTTTATGTTCAATTATGAAAGAAAATAAACTTTTTGATTTTCGTAATAAACGTGAGATTGTGAAAATCGGATCGTGACAGGTTTCTCAGCAGGGAAGCCAAAAATCATTAGCCGCGGTTTTGCCGCCACACAGGAAGCAAACGAGATGCTTCACCAACTTGAACGACCTGTGAGAGATTCTATCGAAAATTCAAATGGAAATATGGAAAAAAATGTCATTCGAACTGTCAAGAACTATATTTATAAAAAAACCCGCAGAAAGCCAACTGTTCTTGTAACGGTCACTAAAATTTAAGCAAATTTTTTTATCCAATTTAATCCTGCCAACCATGTGTTCCGCGTAGCGGCACAAAAACAACTGGCAGGATTTGTTCTTTTTTAATCCGCTTTTTCTCCTTAACCCAGACCTCCAGCATTTGCCGCCAACGCCCGCCAATCGGACCGACAATGCGTCCATTTGTCTTTAATTGGTCTATCATTGTTTTTGGGATCTCAGGAGCCGCGGCAGTGATTAATATGCGATCATACGGAGCATCATCAGGCCAACCCAAAGAACCATCCCCTACATGTAGAAAAACATTGTTCATCTCGAGAACTCGCAAATTCTGTGCTGCCCGCTCTGAAAGCTGCGAGATCCGCTCAACTGAATGTACTTCTTTTGCCAGATCAGCTAGAATGGCTGTTTGGTAACCTGACCCTGTCCCGATTTCCAGCACTACCTCATCGCCTGTGAGTTCTAAACTGGCCGTCATCAACGCAACAATATATGGCTGAGAAATTGTTTGCCCATTTCCAATGGGAAGTGGATGGTCCGCATAGGCATCCGCTTGATATTCTTCTGGCACGAATAAATGCCTTGGTACCATTTGGAAAGCCTGCAGAACACGTGCGTTATCGATC
>Ga0255443_1001_pt1 | contig 32268 bp, 29 predicted proteins | sample ANMaggSSYBR02D11_FD_182641 | JGI IMG/M metagenome (GOLD analysis project Ga0255443, IMG submission 182641) | Sediment cell enrichment communities from methane seep in Santa Monica Basin, California, United Staets - ANME aggregate JGI... | ecosystem: Environmental > Aquatic > Marine > Cold seeps >... | reverse complement strand
CATTTTCCCATCAAGTCAAGGATTATATATTTACTTAATAATATTTATTTTTTTGGCTTTAACTATATTGAATTTATTGGCATATTTATTATTGGATTTAAGACTTCTAAACTTTATTCTTCTTGAAGTAAATTTCGTTATATCAATTCTTTTCTTGCTAAACAAGTATTCACTATTTAGATATAGAAACCGCATATGTCAAATTCAAATTAACAATATAATTTTCAGAATAAGGTGTTTCATTTTTAAGTGGCGAGTACTCACGAGCTTTTTTGTGTTCAGCCTAATTGGCAATGTTGTATATGAGAGTAGTAAGGGAATCTCATTTTTCGAAATAAACAATTTGTGGGTCGCTGTATATTTATTTTTAATACTGGCTTGCCTAACTTATCTCATTATCATATGGATAAAAAAAATTACCGTTTTTAGTTTAAAAGAGCTACGGGAGCAGATATACTTAAAAAAATATACAAAAAGAGAAATAGAAAAAATACTATTTGATTCATACTTAGGGAGAGATATATTTGAATATGTTAGTAAAGTAGTGTACACATCAATGAAATCTATATTAGTAAAAGTTGAAAAATTCGATAAGGATAGCGAAAAAACTAATGAAGACTTAATAAAGAAGCGTGATTTAATTGTAAACACAATAGAGTCAATAGATAAGTATCTACTTGACTATAATTTGTTTATTTATAAAGTACTTGATTCAAGACTGGAGTATTCATACTCGATTTTAATGCTAGCTAGAAGAATGACCATTGCAATACGAAAAGTATATGTTTTGAAACTGAATGGATTGAAAAAAGATAAGAAATAGAAGTATTGAAGGAGTACAGTATTAATTCATAAAAAGCAGCGGATATGTATAAAAAGACAGGTCTAATCACTCTGTCTTTTTACGCTCATTGACGATATGCGCTCCGCAATGGTAGAATAATTAAAATGAATTATGGAGGTATATTGATATGAACAAAGCGTTGACAGAAGAGATATTAGCGATGCTCGAGAGCGATGCGCGGCTGAGTGCTGCGGACATGGCGACGATGACGGGCGCAAGCGAGGAAGAGATTGCGGCTGCGGTTGCAGCGCTTGAAGCCGATAAGACGATTGTGAAATATACCGCGATTATAAACAGCGATAAGATGAGCAGCGATGACGCAGAGGCGCTGATTGAGGTGAAGGTTGTGCCAAAGCGGGGTCTCGGGTATGACGATCTTGCGGACAGAATTGCGAGGTTTACCGAAGTGAAGTCGGTGTATTTGATGTCGGGCGCGTATGACTTGTCGGTGGTTGTAAAAGCCGCAAGCATGAAGCAGATATCGCATTTTGTGTTCGAGAAGCTGGCCATATTGGACGGCGTGGCGAGCACTGTAACACACTTTATCATGAGAAAATATAAGGAGCAGGGCGTTGTGCTGAGCTCTACTGAGACCGAGGAGAGGCTGGTGATTTCGCCGTGACAGAAAAGTTTGTGTCGAGCGCAGTGAAAGCGGTACCGCCGTCGGGCATCCGCAAGTTTTTTGATATCGCCAGCGAAATGAAGGACTGCATATCGCTGGGCGTAGGCGAGCCGGACTTTGACACGCCTTGGAATATAAGAGAGAGCGCGATATATGCGCTGGAGTCGGGACGCACGCATTATACGGGCAACCACGGCAGCACCGATCTTCGGCAGGAGATACTACGCTATATGGATACGCGGTATGGTTTGTCGTATGAAATAGAGCAGTCAGTGGTGACGGTGGGTGCGAGTGAAGCGCTGGACTTGGCGTTCAGAGCGATTATGAACCCGGGCGACGAGGTGCTTGTACCTGCACCGTCGTACGTGTCGTATATGCCGGGAGTCAGTTTTGCGGGCGGCGTGCCTGTGCCGATGCAGCTGAAAGAGAGCGACAACTTTATCATCACGCCGGACAGCATAAAAAACGCGATTACCGACAAGACCAAAGCGATTGTGATTGCGTTCCCGAACAACCCGACGGGCGCGATTATGACCAAAGAGCAGTACGAGAAAATTATCGATATTATCATCAAACACGATTTGCTGGTGATTTCTGACGAGATATATGCCGAGCTGACTTATGGCAGCAAGCATTGCTCGATTGCGTCGCTGCCGGGGATGATAGAGCGCACCGTGGTCATCAACGGGTTCAGCAAAGCGTTTGCTATGACGGGGTTTCGGCTTGGGTATGCGGTGGGTCCGCTGCCGATTATTGACGCGATGGTCAAGATACACCAATATTCGATGCTGTGCGCTTCGGTCATCAGTCAGGACGCGGGGTGCGAGGCGCTAAGGCATGGGGGTAACACCAATTTTGCCGATGTAGAAAAAATGGCGGGTGAGTATAATCGCAGGAGGCGCTTGATGTACAAGTCGCTGAACGAGATGGGGCTTACGTGCTTTGAGCCGCTGGGTGCGTTCTATATCTTCCCGAACATCAGCAGCACGGGGCTTAAATCGGACGAGTTTTGCGAACGGCTGCTGTATGAAAAGAAGGTCGCCTGTGTGCCGGGCACGGCGTTTGGCGAGGGCGGAGACAACTTTGTGCGGTGCTCGTACGCTTCGTCGCTCGACAACTTAAAAGAGGCGCTGAAACGCATTAAAGACTTTATTGATCATTTGTAGGAGACGAGTTGCCAAGACCCTTTTTAGACGGACTGCGGCAAGTGACCGCCGGTGCAAAAAGACGGAGACCAATATATTTAAGTAAGGGAGCGGTGACATCACTGCTCTTTTTTTTATTGTGCAAAAAACAGCAAAAAAGCGAGACAGAAGAAGATAAATTGGACTATTCGGCGATAACGCGCAAATTTGGTCAAAAAGGGAGAATTATTGGCTTATTTTAACTTTGACTATCTTTGACCTATGTGTTATAGTGTAGACAACAGAAAGAAAAACAAAGGAGGAGAAAATCATGAAACTAGTACCTTACAGAAGAAATTTTTTGGCAGACGGATTTTTCAGTGACTTTTTTGGAGAAGGCGTACAGAATGCAGCAAAACCGACGCTTATGGCAGATGTGCGGCAGACTGATGATAGCTATATTGTAGAGGCTGAAGTAACCGGAGCTGCGAAAGAAGATGTCAGCTTGGTTTGCGAAAAGGGTGTTCTGACCATTACGGTAAGCAAAGACGAAGAGAAGACCGAGGAGAAGGAAGGCTATATTCGCAGAGAGCGCTATACCGGAAGCTCGAGCAGAAGGTTTGCGTTTGAAGACGTGAGAGAAGAAGACATTTCTGCAAAGATGGAGAACGGTGTGCTGACTGTGACGCTGCCAAAGAACAAAGAGACAATTCAAAAGCAGATTGATATCGAAGTAGAATAACTGAGCATTAAGATGTGCTGACAAGAAAAAACGGCTGTTTATGCGCAGCCGTATTTTTTGTAAAGAAACCTCCCGGCATAGCCGAGGGACAGTTGTCTAGCCTTATTACAAACAGCAGATATATTTTGCACTCACTCTCCAAAAACAGGCGGGACTACAGCCGAAGTCATAGCAAAAAATCTTTCGTCCGATAAGTACGAAGGTACAGAATTGCCTGTGCCCAGCGCATACCCTCCTCTTTCCTTCGTTCTTTTCAGCAGCTCTCTAGAGCGCTTATTTATCTCTTGCAATGTTGCTCCTCTGCAAATAAAATCAAGATCAATTCCGCCAAGAACAGCTATTTTATCGTGCCATTTCTCATATGCTTCTTCGACCGGAATAATACTATTCTCATAAGAATGTTTTGCATCATACTTCATATCATATACAATGTCGTCAAAAACTTTTTCGAGCTGACCGCAGGAATGCAGTATAACAGGCTTTCCGTGTTTATGGCAGCTTTCCACGATTTTTTTCTGCCACGGAAAAACATACTCCCGCAGCAGCTTTGGCGAAATAAGCGTCTGAGTGTTAAAGCCCCAGTCGTCATTGGAGATACAAGCTCCTACGGTATCATAGGCTGCGCATATCTCACAATATTTTGCGAACCTTGACCCGACTGCTTCAAATACATCTTTTATAAGATCTGGATCTTCATAAAAGGCCACGCACATATTATCATATCCCATGAGGTCCATAACGTTCTCCAAAACCCCTCCTGCTCCCCAAACAATCAGCTTCATTCCGTCAGGCAATTCTGCTTTTATTTTCTTAAGTTTGGTGTAATCAAAACTTTCGGGATCCGGCCATGCAAAGCTGTCAAAGCTTTCTCTATCATATATTTTTGGAGCCACATTGATGCTTCTCGTCTCCTTTTGCAAAAACTCACCGATATCATAGAATGCAAACGATGAACCCTAAACAGGCGCGTAGTCATAGCCCGCGTTTTTAAAAGCGTGAATTAACAATCTATACTCAGAAAGCTCGTCCGTCATAGCGGCTATTTTGCTGCCTGCCAATTTTTTATAGACATCTTCGTTCATATAAAACTCAAATAAAGTAGCGCGATCCGGCATCTCATTTTTTATCACCTTCAATATCCCATTATCAAAATCCGGCTTCCTCATTTTTCTGTCCTCTCGTAAAAAATATTTTAGTTTTTGCCATTTACGCTAATAATACCACATATAAATAATATTACACACCTTTATGCGGTTCATTATTTTGGCAAGCGTAAGTTCGTACTTGTACGCTCGCTTGCCTTTCTTCTAATTATGGGGATTATAAAATTTCTGTAATTCCCTTCAAAAAAACTTTGATATTTTTTTAACATTTTTATTGACATATGCCCAATACCTGCTATAGTATATTGTGGTTAAATAATTTTTTACTCAATAAGGAGAGTGTAAAATGGGGAAAATTGAGTTACTTATAATTGGCGGCGGTCCGGCTGCCATCACTATTGCCAAAAACATAGGAACAAAAAAACAAACTGCAATCATAAGACCGGAAGACCATTCCATGATTTATTGTGCAATGCCATACGCTATTGAAGGAATGATGGAACTGGAAAAAACATTGAAAAGCGATTCTATCGTTACTGATGCCGGTGTAGAGCTGATCAGGGATTATGTTACTGATATAGATTTTAATAAAAAAATAGTAACAACAGAAGCAGGCGAAAGCTATGAGTATGAAGACCTGGTAATCGCTAGCGGAGCGGATCCTATCTTGCCGCCGATTGAAGGCAGTGACCTCAGCGGCGTCATGACGTTCAAAACAGAAGAGGATCTTAGAAGTATTATTGACAAGGTAAAAACCGAAACCAAAGAAGCAGTTGTCGTAGGAGCTGGCGCTATAGGTATTGAGCTGGCCCAAGTGCTTGATGAAGTAGGGATTAAAACGCATCTGGTAGATATGGATAGTACAATCCTCCCTAATATGATGGACAGCGATATGATCGAGGCTGTTCAAAAAGCACTTGATAAAACGAACATCACATTTCACCTTGGCGAGCGCGTTTCCAGCATGCGGGGCGAGACTTGTGTTGAAAAGGTATTATTTGAAAGCGGACGCGAAATATTATTTGATACAAAACCGCTTGTCGTATTTGCTGTAGGCATGCGTCCTTCGGTCGATTTTTTAAAGGACAGTGAACTGGCTATAGGCAGAACAGGTATCATCGTTGATGATTATATGAAAACCAATATAGACCATGTTTATGCCGTGGGCGATTGCTGCGAATTCCGTAGTGCTGTTACAGGAGAAATAATACTTGGCAAACTGGCTACAAACGCTGTTCCTATGGGCAGGCTGCTGGCCAAAAACCTTCTCGGAGACAACAGAAAATACAGCGGGTTCTATAACGGAGCCGCAACAAAGGTAATGAACTATTTTGTAGGGAGCACCGGTTTGAGCGAAAAAGCCGCTGCCAGCAAGGGATACGATTATGTGGCAGGCAAAGCGAAAATGAAAACTGCGTTCCCAATAATGCCATTCACCAAGGATATCGAACTCAAATTAATCGTTGACAGGACAACTCAAACTGTGCTTGGCGGACAGGTTGTAAGCGGAGAACCTGTAACAGACAAGATTGACCAGATAACCATGGCTGTACAGTTTGGTGTTCATGTAAGGCAATTGGCTCAGCTCAGTTATTCGGCACAGCCTTACCAATCGTTCTTTCCTGCCAACAACCTGTTGGCGCATGCTTCAGAAATGATAATAAATCAGCTTGACAAATCCAAAAAGACTATCAGGATATGCTGTGCTACCGATAATGGTCAGGCGTTTACAAACAATCATTTCAATGATGCAGACCATTATCACATTTACGAAATTTCAAACGGAAAAGTCGCATTTGTTAAGAGTATCAGCAATGTATCCGCCGGAGGACAAAAACTGAGTAAATCCAACGAGGCAAAAAGCGCCGTGAGCTTAATCGAGCGGGAAGCAAACGTTACATTATCGAATGTTTACGGTCCAAACTTGAAGCACATCAGCGGTTTTGTACTGCCGCTTATTACGGAAAAGAAGAATATTGAAGATGGGTTGAAAGTCATTGCGGACAGCTTTGAACACATCAGCGAACTGTCGGCGAAAAAAGGTATTTATCATCACATTGATGAAAACGTCACATATGACGCGTAAGTAAGTACTGTAATTTAACGATTTAAAACAGTAGATTTTTGTTCAAAGAGCCGGTGAAATTAATCGGCTCTTTTTGTCGAAAAATATCTCGTCTATACAAGGAGCATACTCACATGCAGGTTGTTGAAATTTTTCGCAAAACACGGCGGTTCAGATTCTTATAAATATAGTTTTATTTTTTGCGACGGTGTTTATTTGCGCTAAAACAGATTTTCAAATCTATCGCTACACTTGTTAATTTCCCAAAAGCATTTATAATGGAGGTAAGAGGTGTAATATGAGAAAAACGAAAATTGTATGTACCATCGGCCCGGTGAGCGAAAAAGAGCCGATGATGAGAAAGCTGATTGAAAACGGCATGAACGTAATACGGCTGAATTTTAGCCATGCGAACCACGCCGAGCACAAAGCGCGTATCGACCTATTAAAAAAGCTGCGGGCAGAGTATAATACGCACATTGCCGTTTTACTCGACACAAAAGGACCGGAAGTTCGGGTAAAGTCGTTTAAGGACGAGGAAGTTACGCTGATAAAGGGAGATAAGTTTAAGCTTTGCATAAACGATTGTGAAGGTGATGCTTCGCAGGTTGCGGTCACGTACGACAAGCTGAATAAAGATGTAGCAAAGGGCACACGCATATTGCTTGACGATGGGCTTATTGAGCTGGTGGCGGAAGAAATATTGGCGGACGGTGTGGTTTGCCGCATAATGAACAGCGGCACGCTTAGGGACAACAAGGCGCTTAACGTTCCTGATATCGATTTGAAAATGGATTTTGTCAGCGAAAAGGATAAGAACGATATATTGTTTGGTATCAAAAACGATGTTGATTATATTGCTGCATCGTTTTGCAGAAACGCTGAAGATGTGTTCGCCATACGAAAGATACTCGAAAGCAACGGCGGCAAAAGCATACAGATTATCGCGAAGATTGAGAACGGCAGCGGCGTTGACAACATTGACGAGATATTAAAAGTCAGCGACGGGATTATGGTCGCACGCGGAGACATGGGTGTCGAGATGGACATCGTCGATTTGCCGCGCATACAAAAGATGCTGATTAAAAAAGCGTATTCTGCAGGCAAGAAGGTTATCACAGCGACACAGATGCTGGATTCTATGATAAACAATCCGCGGCCGACAAGAGCAGAAGCAACCGATGTTGCCAATGCGGTGTACGACGGAACGAGTGCGATTATGCTGTCGGGTGAAACGGCAATGGGCGATTATCCGGTGGAAAGCCTGACAACGATGTCGAAAATAGCTATCAAAACAGAAGAAAATATTCGTTATGAGAACCGCTTTGTTAATCAGCTGCCCGATTTTTCAACCAGCATAACAAGTGCTATTTCGCAAGCGACATGCTCAACTGCGCACAGCCTTGGTGCCAGCGCAATTATCGCGTTTACGCAGTCGGGAAGAACGGCGCGTATGGTTTCAAGCTTCCGCCCAAGCGTGCCGATTATCGCATGCTCGCCCAAAGAGAAAACATGCAATCAGCTTGCTATGGCTTGGGGTGTGTGCCCGATAATATCGCAGGAGCACAAAAGCACAGACGAGATGTTTGCACACGCTGTAACCCTTGCGCAGTCGACAGGGCTTGTAAACCAAGGTGATGTTGTTGTTATTACTGCAGGCGCGCCGGTTGGCGTCAGCGGCTCTACAAATATGCTTGAGGTGCAGATTGTCGGCAATGTGCTTATAAAAGGCATTGGTGTCGCTAATATTTCTGTACGCGGAAAGCTGTGCATTTGTCAAAATGAAAAGCAGCTGAGAGAAGCTTTTGAAAAAGGCGATATTATTGTTATTCCAAAGACGGACAATTCGATGATGGAAATACTCCGCAAATCGTCAGGCATTATAACCGAACAGGGCAGTGTGGACTCGCACGCTGCAATTGTTGGATTGACGCTTGGGATTCCTGTATTGTGCGGTGCAGAGAACGCAACACAAATATTGAAGAACGGTACAGCGGTTGTGCTTGATACAGTGAGAGGAATGGTATATACCGGGTTTACCAGATAAATAGCTATAAAGTGAGGGGAAAAGGTGGCAAAGGATAAGACAGCTTTCGTTTGTACCGATTGCGGATATAATAGCGTAAAATGGATGGGCCAGTGCAGCTCGTGCAAGCAGTGGAACACGATGGAGGAGATGACGTTTGCTGCGCCGCAAAAGGCAAGGTCAGCGCCAAAGGCAAGCAAAGCGGTTTATTTGAAAGACGTGTCGCTAGAAGCGAGTACCAGATGGTCTACCGGCTTCAATGAGCTTGACAGAGTTCTTGGCGGCGGTGTAGTCGAAGGCAGTGTGGTGCTGGCAGGCGGAGAGCCGGGCATCGGCAAGTCTACGCTGTTTTTGCAGGTGGCCAGTGCGCTGGTTAAGGCGGGCAAAAAGGTGCTGTATATTTCGGGCGAAGAGTCGCTGCGCCAGATACGTATGCGCGCAAAGCGCCTCGATAGCTCCGGAGAAATTATGCTGCTTGCCGAAACGGAAGTAAGCAATTGCATAGCAAGTATGAACGAGCACGCGCCCGAATTTGTGGTGGTGGACTCGATACAGGCGATGTACAGCGCTGATAGCAACCCGGCGCCGGGAAGCGTCAGTCAAATTAAGCAGTGTGCTTCTATACTGACCATGCAGGCAAAAACGAGCGGTGCGGCGGTGTTTATCATCGGGCACGTCACCAAAGAAGGCGCGATTGCGGGACCGCGGATACTAGAGCACATGGTGGATACCGTGCTTTATTTTGAAGGGGAACGGCAAGGCACATTTCGCATTTTGCGCGCCGAGAAAAATAGGTTTGGATCCACCAACGAAATTGGTGTTTTTGATATGCGGGACAGCGGCATGAAAGAAGTAGAAAACCCTTCCGGTGTGCTGCTTAGCGAGCGCAACGCCAGCGCTTCGGGTTCGTGTGTGTACCCGTCGCTCGAGGGAACGCGACCGGTGCTTCTGGAGATACAGGCGCTAGTCAGCTCGACATCGTTCAACATGCCGAGGCGCATGGCGAGCGGGCTGGAGTATAATCGCATGGCGCTGATTATCGCAGTGCTCGAAAAGCGCATGGGGCTAAAGTTGTTCAACCAAGATGTGTACATCAATGTGGCGGGCGGCATCAAGCTGAACCAGCCTGCGGCCGACCTTGCTATGGCGGCCAGCATTGTTTCGAGCTTTCGGGACAGCGCAGTCAGCGACGTGGCGGCGATGGGCGAAGTAGGGCTGACAGGCGAAGTGCGCGCAGTCGGGCAAATCGAAAAGCGATTGAATGAGTGCAGCAAAATGGGCTTTAACAAAGCGGTAATTCCCAAAGCGAATCTAAAGGGCACAAAAATCCCCGAAGGTATGCAGGTGCACGGCGTGAGAAACGTTTTTGACGCACTCAAAATTCTGATTTAAGATAATTTCAAATTGCAACAAAATATTGCAAATAATACTTTTGATGTGTATACTTATATAAAGTCGAATATACGTTTTTGGAGGATGATATGTTTTGTTTTTATTGCGGAAAAGAAATACCAAACGAGGCTGCTTTTTGTTTGAGCTGCGGCAAACCGGTGCATAAAGAGGCGGGGGTAAAAGAATCTCCAGCGAGCCCGCCGCAAGCGCCAGTGCCACAAGCACCAGTGCCGCAAGCACCAGTGCCGCAAGCACCAGTGCCGCAAGCACCAGTGCCACAAGCACCAGTGCCGCAAGCACCAGTGCCGCAAGCGCCAGTTATGCCAGCACCAGTGCCGCAAGCGCCAGTGCCACAAGCGCCAGTGCCGCAAGCGCCAGTGCCGCAAGCGCCAGTTATGCCAGCACCAGCGCCAAAACCACCTAAGAAGAAGCGCAAAAAACTTGGCTTGATACTTGGGCTTGTCGGCGGGTTTGTTCTTATCGCGGCCGCAGTTGTGTTGTGTTTTGTCTTTGGTGTTTTCCAGTTTGGCGGCGGTGATAAGGTTGAAGCATATTCACTCAGACTGGACGGTGGAGAATTATTCGTAGAATTAACATATCAGAAGGACGTCTTTGAGGAGTTTTGTGAAGTCGTATATGTGGTAGACGAAAAAGAGATGCGGTATTTGGAAGCGGAAGATTTCATGGATGATCCGGTGACGGTTACTGTCAAGTATTATGATGCCGATAAAGAGGTTTTGTCGTTTGATATTCGCGAGCTTATGGTTATTGATACCTATGAAGATGATTCTATTGACATGGACGATTATGAGATGGCAAAGACCTTGTATGTATATGACGAGGAAGCAGTGCTTACTATGGATGACATATCCGAGCTTACTCAGCTCGAGCATTTAGTGCTTGAAGATTGTTTGGGCATGGAGGATTTTGACGGCATAGAGGACCTTGAGTTACTTACTTCTCTTCAGCTGGTAGGTTTTTCTCAGATATTTGATATCAAGGAAGTAGGCAGCCTTGAGAATCTAAATTACCTTCAGCTTTTTGGAGTAAATGTTCGCGAGGTTGATGCCCTGGAGGATCTTGAGAATTTGCAGTATCTTGAGCTTACAGCCATGTTTCTTGAGGATATCGATGGAATTGAGAAACTCGAAAACATAAAATTTCTCGCTCTTGATTATTTGAAAGAGCTAACAGATGTTGATGCAATCGAAGATTTTGCAAATTTGCAGTGTTTGGTGATTGATAACGTTGGTATTGACGATATTGATATTTTGGATAATTTTGAGAATCTGGAATCACTTACTCTTAGCAATTTAAGTATTGACGATATTGACGCCATCGAAGATTTAGAAGGCCTTGAAAAATTATATTTGAGCAAGTTGGGGATTGACAATATTGATTCGATCGAAGAGCTAAGTCTTTTGCAATATCTGATGATATACGATATTGATATCGACGATCTTGATGTGCTAGAGAACCTTGACAATTTTACCAGCCTTATATTTTGGGATTTGAACGTAGATAATCTAGGGTTTTTGGATGAAATGCAGGGCATGAAACATTTGTATATGTCAAGTACGCTTATTGAAGATATTGACGAGCTGGAGGGGCTTGAAAATCTTGCTTATTTGGCGCTGGCTGGTTTCAACATTGACGATCTTGATGCGATTTCTGAGCTGGAGAAATTGTCCACGATTGAGTTGTGGAGTGTTAATATTGAAGACTTTGATGCGCTGGGGAATTTGAATTTGCGAACTTTAACGATTGATAATTCCAATTTTGAAGATTTTGATATTTTAGAAGACTTAGATCAGCTTCGAAGTATTATAATGATGCGATTATCGCTGGTGGATATTCAAGCGCTTGAAGGCATGACATCACTGGAACACATTTATTTTAGCGACATCACTGTGGACGACATTATTGAGGCAGAGGATATTGTCGACACTATGGAAGATGATTATGACGTCGAGGTGGAGGAAGCACAGTTTAATTAAACGCAAAGCGGGCGCGCGCTTGCTTTTTGTGTTTGGTTTGCAAGCGCTGTCGGCACTGGACTTAACCCAGGCGGCGCACGGTGAAAATGGAACAGGCATACTTAAAAGAAGCTGCTCTTTGTTGAGCAGTTTCTTTTTTGGTGGTGTTCGAGCAGATATGCGAAACAAAGGACGGCAAAAAGGATTTAGCGTTTATGGGGCGCATAATACGAACAATAATATATTTGTGCAGATAGCTATTGCAATCAAAGTCCATATGAGGTAACATATTGCACGTTAGGAAGAGGCGCTGACAAACTCATCAATTTTATCGAAACACAGTGCCAAACGTGACATGATTTTTTTAAGAGCTTATATTAGCAGAAATGTGGTAAGACTCAAACGAATATGTAGATGGCTAACGCCAAACGCTTTTGCCGATACGCAAAAACTTAAGCGAAGCAGTTTTTGTATAACGAGATTTTTTCTTGCAGTTTAGGGCAAGGAAGAATCTATTTTTTGCCGACAACTTGGAGTGAAAGGATGCGAAAAAGGGTAGACAAATGAATAAAGCAACAAATATGACGCAGGGCAGCGTACAAAAAATAATCAGAAGAATGATGGTTACTCTTGTCATCGGGGCAATCGCAGCGGTGGTTTTTGGGTTTGTAGATACTGCATTGGTCGGGCGGCTTGGCGAAACGCAGCTTGCCGTGCTTGGCTTTGCAGCGCCGGTGACCATGATTGTGCTGGCGATTGTATTAAGCTTGTGCCTTGGTGTAGGGACGGCTGTGGCAAGGGCATCTACTGACAAAGCTGGTGTCAAGCATCTTACAACGGACGGTTTGATGATTACGATGGGAATAACGTTTGTGATTGTAATTGCCGGGCTGCTCTCGATTAAACCGTTGTTCTTTGGCATGGGCGCGACGCAGGCAGAGATGCCGTATATCATACCGTATATGACTGTGTGGTTTTTAGGACTTCCGGCAATTGCATTTTCTATGGTTGGCACAAACGTGATGCGCGGTATCGGCAACGCAAAGGTGACCGCTTTGATGTCTACAATTATGTTTTGTATATGCTTGCTGCTCGACCCGTTCTTGATTTTGGGGCTGTGGATTTTCCCGGAGCTTGGTATTCTTGGCGCGGCGGTGTCGATTATGGTAGGGCGGATATCGGTATTGCTGTTTATGCTGTACGTGATGGTGATTAAGGCAAAGCTCGTCTCTTTCAAGGGATGCAGCATTTGCAGAATCAAGAACTCGGCAAAAAAAATACTTCATGTTGCAGTGCCCAGCATGATTACAAAATCGATCATTCCAATCGGCGCGTATATCATCACAGGATTTTTGGCGGCGTATGGCAGCAATGTTGTTGCCGGGTTTGGCGCAGGCGGAAGAGTCGGGAACTTAGCGCTGGTGGTAACAAACTCGTTAGCTGCTGTGATGGTGCCGTTTGCCGGGCAGAATTTTGGTGCAGGCAAGCTGGATCGGCTTAGGCACGGCTTTCGCTATAGCTTGATTACAAACGCGGTGTACGGTATAGCGATGTATCTGGTGCTTTTCTTTGCGGCACCGTATATTGCAGAGCTGTTTAGCACCGGAGACACAGTTCGGCAATCTACTGTGCTGTATTTGCGAATAGCGATGGGCGGTTTGGTTTTTCAAGGCGGTGCGCTGATTATCACTTCGATGTTCAACGCGGTCGGCAAACCTATACACGCAGCAGGTATATCAATAATGCAGGTGTTTGTATTGTATGTGCCGGTGGCGTATATGCTGTCGCAGCAAATGGGTCCTGCCGGGATATTCGTTGCGCTAGTCGCGTCTTATGTAGTCGCGTTTGCGGTTTCGTACAGGCTGTTTCAACGCTTTTTGAGCAGGTGCGAAAACGAGCAGAGCATAGCGGTGCGGAAGCGAAGAAGAGCAAGACAGATTGGCTAACATATTATTATAATGCAGACGCAAGCTTTTTTTATGCCAAGCATGTTATGTATTATCGTTATTCCGGCCAGGCGGTGTACCGGCAAGCGCTGTTGCGCCAAAATCCGGTGTTAATATAAATATAGTCAAAGAGTAAGCGAAACCTTAAATTACTAACAGCCATATGAATATTCTGTAAAGTATAGATGCTACCGCTATGAAAATGTATTTTTTATTGATAGAATAGCGGTAATATTAGTGTAGCATTTTTTAACGTGTAAATAATCAAGATATTAACAATTTGGAGGAGCATATGGCTAAGAAGAAAAGTAAGAAGAAATGGATAATACTCATCGTTGTGGTTGTTGTAGTGGCCTTGGCGGTAGTTGCGTATATAAACTTGCGCAATAATATTGCAGCATCGGACAAAACTTCGTACGCGATTACGCAAGTCGGCACAGGCACCATTGAAGTGAAAGTGAAGGGTGCAGGAGCCGTAGAGCCGCTTGTTGACGAAACAGTATATGCTTCGTTTTCCGGCACGGTCGCCGATGTTTTGGTTGAAAACGGCGATGTAGTAAGCGCGGACGATGTGATTGTGACCTTTGACAGCGAATCGATTGAAGAACAGCGCGATGCGATAGAGCAGCAGATTGAGGACGTTGACAGGACAATCAGCACATTGCGCAGCACCACGAGCCGCTCGACAATTTACTCGCCGGTCGAAGGCAGGGTGAAAATTATGTATGCGCAGGAAGGCGATAACGTTGACGTTGTTATGGATGCGTATGGTGCACTTGCGGTGCTTTGTCCGGACGAGCTGATGCAGGTTATGCTGCCGGTATCCGATGGCGCAGCTGCCGGAGACCCGGTAGTGGTGACAATCGGTGAAAAGACTGCCGATGGTACTGTTTACGAAATAGGCGAAACAGACATGACAGTGCACTTTGAAGACGACAAATTCTTGCCCGGAGACAGCGCAATTGTGACGAGCGAAGATGGTGCGGAACTAGGGACAGCAAGCGTCAGCATCGCAAACCCGGTGTATATTGTTGCGCAGGGCGGCGAGATTAGGTCGATACGCGAGCCGGTTGGTCACAGCGTGAGACGTATGGGCAAGCTGTTCACTCGTTACGGCGAGATTCTTTCTGCAGATTTGTATGCGCAGATTGAGATGCGCAAGGACTTAGAGCAGGACTTGGTTGACCTGGAACAAGACTTGGAAGAGCTAACGGTGTACGCAGGTACAAACGGTGTGGTTTCGGGTCTGATGCTGAACTCGGATCAAATCGTGCAGGCGGGTACTCCGCTGTTCACTGTGCAGAGCAACGATACGGTTAAGCTTGACGTGGAGATTGACGAAATTGATATCGTTAACATACAGCTTGGTCAGGAAGCCAGCGTAGATTTTGATGCGCTGCCGGACAAAACGTATGTGGCAATAGTAGTGAAAATCAACCCGATTGGCGTGTCTATCAACAACGTGACTAACTTTACGATTACGCTGGAGATTGAGCAGGCAAGCGAGATTTTGCTTGGTATGAGTGCGGACGTCGAAATTGTGTCGCAAAGCGCAGTGGATGTGTTGGTTGTTCCGATTGAGGCGATACAGATTATTGGCGGAAAGAAGTACGTCGTCTTTGAAGAGGACATCGATAAAGAGCTAGACTATACAATCGCTACACATGAAATCGTCACGGGCATTACGGACGGTGTGAATATTGAAGTAATCGAGGGTCTTAGTGAAGGTGACAAGATTGCGGTGCCGCAGGTGAAGCAGCTTAGTGCGCAGGACTTCATGATGAGACCTCCCAACGGTGACGACAACCCGTTTGAGTAAAGGTGCGATAATATGATAGAGTTACGTAAAATAAATAAGACATATCAGATGGGTGAAGCGGCGGTGCATGCGCTTGACGACGTGTCTGTGAGCATAAAAGACGGCGAGTTTGTCGCGGTTATCGGACCTTCGGGCAGCGGTAAGTCGACGCTGATGAATGTGATAGGATGCCTTGACCTTGCCGACGAGGGTGAGTATATTCTCAACGGGCAGCACATCGACGACTACAGCGAGCGCGAACTTGGGGTAATCCGCAACAAAGAAATCGGTTTCATCTTTCAGCAGTTTAATCTGCTGGCAAAGCTGACGGCTTATGAGAACGTGGAGCTTCCGCTGATATATCAGGGGCTCGGTATGGGCGAGAGAAAGAGACGTGTGCTCGAATCTCTCGACAAGGTTGGGCTAAGCGACAGAATGAAACACAGACCCAACGAGCTTTCGGGCGGACAGCAGCAGCGGGTGGCAATCGCGCGAGCGCTAAGTACGCACCCGACGCTGATACTTGCGGACGAGCCGACGGGCAACCTCGACTCAAAATCCGGCAAAGAGATTCTGAATATTCTTGTTGGTTTGCACAAGGAAGGCAGAGGCATTGTGCTGATTACGCACGACGAGTATGTTGCAGAGAAAGCGACTAGACGTCTTCATATGCTGGACGGCAAAATTGAAACAGACAGCGATAAGGCAGGTGATAGTGTATGAAGTTTTCACAAGCGTTAAAAATGGCGATGGTTGCTCTGAAGGGCAACAAGATGCGCTCGTTCCTGACTATGCTTGGTATCATTATTGGCGTGCTGGCGGTTACGCTGCTGATTTCGGTGGTGCAGGGTGCAACGGGTGAGATTACCGGACAGATTGAAGGACTTGGGTCAAACCTCTTGGCGGTTCAGATGAGGAGCCCGGCGGATACTTATCTTACGATTGAGGACTTGAAGGAACTTGAAGAAAGCGAATACATCCTTGGTGTAACAGGTATCGTCAGCAAATCGGCGGATATAAAAGGCGGCACTGAAAATAAGACCTATACTGTAGAAGGCGCAGAAAACAGCTATCAGCAAATAACCGGGCAGGATATCAGCCTTGGGCATTTTGTGTCCGACATGGATGTTTTGGAGCATACATATAATGCGGTTGTTGGCGCTGACGTTGCAATCGACTTGTTTGGATTGGAGGATTGTATCGGAAACGAAATCGACATAAAGGGATACAATTTTACAATTATCGGGGTTCTTGAAGAATCGGATACAATGCTTGCAAACAAAGACGAAACGGTAATTATTCCGCTGACTACAGCGCAAAGGCTGTTTGATGATAAGGAGTTTAGTACGCTTTACGTCTCGGCAACAACCAAAGAAAATGTTGATGCTGCAGAAAAAATTGTAGATGACTTTATGATTAAGGAGGTTGGTGATGAAGATTATTATAGTATCATCAACCAAAACATGATTATTGACGTGATGAACGAAGTAATGAGCGTCATGACAATATTGCTTTCCGGTATTGCAGCGATATCGCTGTTGGTCGGCGGCATTGGGATTATGAATATAATGCTTGTTTCGGTGACAGAGCGCACGAGAGAGATTGGTATCAGAAAAGCAATCGGCGCACAGAAGAGCGATATTCTCTCGCAGTTCTTGATTGAAGCGGTTGTGCTGTCGGTGTTTGGCGGTATCATTGGCATTGGTCTCAGCTTCATCGGGCTTGAGGTGATTGGCTTGGCGATGGGCATAAGTATGTCGATGTCGCTTAGCACGATTGCGCTGGCGATTGGGTTCTCGGCGTTTGTCGGTATCATGTTCGGGATATATCCTGCTAACAAAGCGGCGAACCTGCGGCCAATCGACGCACTTAGGTACGAATAGAAAGATAAGACCGGGAAAAGAGCTGACATCGCCAATGTAGACGGTGTCAGCCTTTTTTAGTATAATTAACCTGCGGGACAAGAAAGGGTTTTATGGAACAGAGCAAAGGCGACAGAATAGAAGATTTGCAAAACGGGTATGTGATACTGCAGAATGAAAAGTATTTTTCGTTTGGCACAGATGCTGTGCTTTTGGCGAGTTTTGCCGATATTAAGGCGGGCGAGCGCGTGGTGGATTTTTGCACGGGCAGCGGCATTATCCCGATATTGCTGGCGGCGAAAAATATGGGTGCGCACATCACCGGCATAGAGATACAGCGCGAGCTGGCAAGTTTGGCTAGCGCAAGTATTAAGACGAACGAACTTAGAGAAAGTGTTGATATTATAGAGGGCGATATCAAAGACGTGCTGGACTATGTGAAGCATGGAGTGGACGTTGTTGTTGTGAACCCGCCGTACGAGAAGCAGGGCTCGGGCAAGCAGAATGCGAATGCGTTTGTCAATATCGCAAAGAGAGAGATTATGTGCACGCTTTGTGATGTGGTGAGCAGCGCAGCAAAGGTTTTGCGAGCCGGCGGCAGGTTTTATATAATTTACAGGACACAAAGATTTGCAGAGCTGATGGAGTGTCTGCGCCAAAAAAAAATTGAGCCAAAGCGAATCCGGCTTGTGGCGCAGAGGCAGGGCGAGGCGCCGAATTTTGCGCTTGTGGAAGCGCGAGCCGGCGCAAATGAAGGTTTAGAGTTTTTGCCGACGCTTTATGTGTATGAGAAGGACGGGACATATACGCAGGAGCTGAAGAGGATTTATCATATAGAGGAGGCTTAGGCAAATGTTATATATTGTTGCAACGCCGATAGGCAATCTTGAAGATATTACACTTAGAGCACTTCGAGTGCTACGCGCTGTGGATGTGATTGCCGCAGAGGATACGAGAAGAACGATCAAGCTGCTAAATCACTATGAGATTAAGACGCGGCTGGTCAGCTTTCATGAGCACAGCGACAAAGGCAAGCGCGACTGGATTATAGGTGAGCTGCTTGATGGCAAGGATATTGCGCTTGTCAGCGATGCGGGAACGCCGCTTATATCTGACCCAGGTGCGATCCTTGTGACCGAAGCGATTGCGCATGGTATAGAAGTGACATCGCTGCCGGGTGCGTGTGCGGCCATCACGGCGATGACGCTGTCGGGGAAGGGCGGTGCGTTTGTATTCGTTGGATTTTTGCCAAAGAAAGCGAGTGAGAAAACAAAAGCGATTGAGAAAATTGCTGACAGCGAAATGGTGAGCGTTTTGTACGAAAGCCCGCACTCGCTCAAAAAAACGCTGGAAGCGCTTTGTACAGCTTGCACAAAGCAGCGGAGCATCGTTGTTGCAAAAGAGCTGACAAAGATTCACGAGAATGTGTTTAGGGGAAGCATTGGCGATGCGATTGAGTTTTTTGATGGGGATATAAAGGGCGAGTATGTGTTGATTGTCGGCGAGCTAGCGCAGGAGAAAGAAGTAACGGATGAGCAGATTGCAGCGCTGCTAGAAGAATATATCGAAAACGGGATGACAAAAAAAGATGCCGCAAACGCAGCATCTAAAAAACTTGGTACACGTCCAAACAGAGCTTATCGACTGACGATTTGATTTTTATTTAAGTTTGTCCATGCAATCTCCGCAAATCTTCGCACCCTTGAACTCTGTAACACCGCTTACGCTGTCACAAAAGATGCAAGCCGGTTGATATTTGCCAAGAACGATATGGTTCTCGTCTACAAATATCTCGATTGGGTCTTTGATATCGATTCCCATTACACGCCGCAGCTCGATTGGTAACACGATACGCCCTAGTGAATCTACTTTCCTTACAATTCCTGTTGATTTCATTTCTCTCATCTCCTAAAATTTATTATAATACGACTATCTTCCACGACACTATCATAATGATAGTATCGACCTCAAATACAATATAACAAATTATGTTATGTTTTGTCAATGTAAATTTGTCAAAAAGTGTGTTAATTAATAAATTGTTCATATTCGCATACATTTATTAAGAGAAAGTAACAATATTAGTGATAATCGGCACTTTTTTAATCAGGTTTTAACAATTTTGGATATGAGCATAGGGGCGTATCAACACATTATCAAGAAAAAGGAGCAACTAATGGATATTGAATGTGCGGATGGCGAGGCGAGGAGAATAGCAATGCAGGATCGTGAAGAAAGAATGCGAGGAATGCTGATGGTAAAAGGCGGTTTGGTCTGCATGCCGCAGAGGCGCGGGCGAATAGTTTATTATACCAATAAAGCTGAGCCGCGAATAACGATGCAACGGAACGTTGCCGGAAAAAAGCGTTTTGGGTTGCAAGTGGCAAAGGCGCGTGTGAATAGTTAAATATACCAATAAAGTTGAGCCGTGAATAACGATGCAGCGGACCGTTGCCGGAACGTTGCCTACTTGACAAATGGCGACAGGAAAACTATGCTAGTAAAAGACTAGAACTAAGGAGATATCATGAAAACGTACTATATAACAACACCGATATACTATCCGAGCGACAAGCTGCACATTGGTCACTCGTACACGACCGTTGCGGCAGACGCGCTGGCAAGGTTTAAACGCCAGACAGGGCACGACGTTATGTTTTTGACGGGCACGGACGAGCACGGTCAAAAGATTGAGCGGGTTGCTACGCAAGCGGGTCAAACACCGATTGAATACGTTGATAACATTGTGGCGACAATTCGGGAGCTTTGGGACTTGCTAAAGATCAGCAACGACGACTTTATACGCACAACAGAGCCGCGCCATATCAAAGCAGTGCAAAAGATATTCAAAAAGCTGTACGACCAAGGCGACATATACAAGAGCGAGTACGAAGGCTGGTACTGCACACCGTGCGAATCGTTTTGGCTGGAGCGTCAGCTTGAAGACGGCAAATGCCCGGACTGCGGCCGTGAAGTCGAGATGACGACTGAAGAAAGCTATTTCTTCAAAGTATCAAAATACGCAGATAGACTAATCGATTACATTAATCAGAACGATGACTTTATTCAGCCGCCGTCGCGCAAAAACGAGATGCTGAACAACTTCCTTCTGCCGGGGCTCGAGGACTTGTGCGTTTCGAGAACTTCGTTTGACTGGGGCATACCCGTTACATTTGATGACGGTCACGTTATTTACGTGTGGATAGACGCGCTAAGCAACTATATCACAGCGCTTGGATACCTCTCGGACGACGAAACCAAGTTTAAGAAATATTGGCCGGCAAACGTTCAGTTAGTCGGTAAAGAGATCGTACGTTTTCATACAATCATATGGCCGATACTGCTGATGGCGCTGGGGCTGCCGCTGCCAAAGCAAGTGTTTGGTCACGGCTGGTTGATGCTTGAAGGCGGCAAGATGAGCAAATCGGTCGGCAACGTTGTTGACCCAGTAAAGCTAATTGAGAGATACGGCGTTGACGCAATCAGATACTTTTTGCTCCGAGAAGTACCCTTTGGATCGGACGGACTGTATAGCAGCGAAACATTGCTGATTCGCACAAACGCAGACCTTGCCAACGACCTAGGAAATCTGGTGTCAAGAACATCGGCGATGATATTGAAATACTTTGACGGCGAAGTTCCGAGCGAGTTTGAAGCAACCGAGCACGACGAGCTGATAGAGCAAAAGGGCGAAAAACTGCACACGCTTGTGGAAGAGCACATGGACGCTTTGCGGCTGCCCGAAGCGCTTGCTGATATTTGGGATTATATCGGCTCGCTGAACAAATACATCGATCTCACGATGCCTTGGGTGCTGGCAAAGGACGAAGCAAACGAAAAGGAACTAGGGAGCGTTATGTATCACCTCGCAGAAGGTCTGCGAATTGTTTCTGTGCTTCTTGTGCCGTTTATCGAAGGCACTGCGAAAAAGATTCAGGACGTGCTTGGTATTGAAGACGACGCGCTTGTAAGCTGGGAGAGCATCAGCAAGTTTGGCACAAACGTGTGCGGGCTGACCGTCAAGAAAACTGCGCCTTTGTTCCCGCGCATTGATGTTAAAAAAGAGCTGGTTGAGCTTGAAAAGATTTCTGACAACAGAGACCTAAAGAAAAACAAGGCCGCGCCAAAGAAGCAGGAAATTGCGGGTGTCATCACGTACGACGATTTTATGAAAGTGGAGTTGAAGCTGGGTCTGGTGAAAGAGGCGGAGGCGATTGAAGGCAGCGACAAGCTGATTAAAATGCAGGTGGAGGTTGGCGACACGACCAAGCAAATTGTGTCGGGCATCCGCGAGTGGTACAGCGCAGACGAGATGGTTGGGAAATCCATCGTTGTTGTGGCAAACCTGAAACCGGCAAAGCTGTTTGGCACATTGTCCGAGGGAATGCTGCTTGCGGCACAAAGCGACGGAGTGCTGAAACTCGTGACAATTGACGGCGACATGAAAAGCGGCACGAGGGTGAGCTAGTTATGCAGCTATTTGATACACATGCACATTTGCTGGACGAGAGGTTTGATGAAGACAGAGACGCGCTGATAGAGCAGATGCCGGCTGACGGCGTGGTCGGCGTGATTGAGTGCGGATGCTGCGTGGACATAAGCATACGGGCAGCAAAGCTGGCGCAGGAGCATGACTACATCTATGCCGCGGTCGGCGTGCACCCGCACGACAGCGAAGATGTGCCGGATGACTACATAAGTGTGCTCGAAAAGCTGGCAGGCAATAAAAAAGTAATTGCAATCGGCGAGATTGGACTGGATTATTATTACGATAACTCGCCGCGCGACGTGCAGCGCAAAGTGTTTGAAGCGCAGATTGTGCTGGCAGAAAAGCTCGATTTGCCGATGATATTTCATATGCGCAAAAGCACAGCCGACATGCTGAGCATACTCGAAGAGCACAAAGGCATACGAGGCGTAATGCACTGCTTTTCCGGCAGCGTAGAGACGGCGCAAAGGGGCATAGAGCTAGGATTGCACATATCGTTCACCGGCTCGGTAACGTTCAAAAACGCGCGCAAGGTTGTGGACGCGGCGGCGGCGGTGCCGCTTAATCGCATCATGGCAGAGACCGACTGCCCTTATCTTTCGCCGGAGCCAAAGCGCGGCAGGCGCAACGACCCAAGGAACGTGGAGCACGTAATCCGCAGGCTCGCTGAGATTAAGGACGTATCGTTTGAGCAGATGTGCCAAATCAACATAGAAAACGCAAAGGGACTATACAACATCTAATGAACACATACACGTACAAATACAAGGATGCGATTTATATTAACCTCACAAACAGGTGCACGAACGACTGCACCTTTTGTGTGCGCAACAACCACGACGGCGTGGGCGGGTATCACCTTCAGCTGGAAACCGAGCCTAGCGCAAAGGACATCATCGAGATTTTGGAAAAGCAGGACGATGTAAGCAAAGTCGTTTTCTGCGGTCTGGGAGAGCCGACGATGAGCCTGGACGTGCTGCTTAATGTGGCGAGCTATCTCAAGAAACGCGGAGCGCATATTCGCGTCAACACCAACGGGCAGGCAAACGCCTTCGCTGAGGAGAATGTCGCAAAGCGGTTTGTCGGGCTTATAGACAGGGTTTCCATAAGCATGAACGCGCCAAACGCACATGAATATCAAAAGTATTGCAGAAGCGTGTACGGCGAGCTCGCTTATGAGCACCTGCTCGAGTTTGCCAAAGCGTGCATCGAGCAGGGTATCGACACTGTGCTAACCGTGGTGGATGTTATCGGTGAAGAAAAAGTGGAGCAAAGCCGCTTGGTTGCGCAGGGAATCGGGGCGAGGTTTAGGGTGAGAAAGTACGTGGAGTAGGAGCTTTTTATCTGAGGAGAAACATTGCGTAGAATAGCAAACGAGGATTCAATAGAAAAAAACATATTTGAAGTAACTGCGAGGATCATGTTTGGTTTTGTTATGCCATCAATAACAATAGTCATGTTCATTTTTCTTATAGTTGTTGGCATTTAAAAAATACAGCAATCAATAATCAGTGATAGTATTATAGTTTTTGTTTTGGCGGCTGCTATGGGGGCTATAACCATAGCGTTGTTTATTATGATATCGAGGTACAAGTATAATTCGAGTAAAATGATTTTAAATAAATTGGGAATAGAATATCATGAGAATAAGAAACCAAAATACTTTTTAGGCTGGGATGATATCAGAGACATTGAAATTTCAGGTTTTGGTCCAGGATCAATAATCATTTTTTTCTATGGCAAAACATCAAAAGAAAAGATGAAAGGCGACCATAGATTGAAGAGAATTACTGAGGATTTCTTATATTTGTATTTAGATTTTGAAGATATTGATTTTATTCATGCAAATTATACAGGCGTAGTTCATATGAACAGCTATTTTAAAAAATTGTATTCCAAACATCAGAGAAGAAGTAAAAATTAGTTTATTTATTATAAAAAACTAAACCATCTGACCAAAATTGGCAAAATCATGGACAATTATGCGAATTCTATGATTTATTATAAAAATCCCTTTTTATTCATTGACACTATATATAGTATGTACTATAATAAACAACACAGCGTATAGCGTGTTTGTTTTCGGTTTCAATTGATTCGAATTTAACATCTTTGTTTAATATATATATAAAAAAACAAATTGTGAGGGGCAAAAGGGGGGTACCATGTTTACAGTTATTCTAAAGAGAAGCGGACAGAAAGAGACGTTTCAGCCGGAGAAAATCACCGCTGCCATTTTTAAAGCGGCAAAAGCAGTGGGCGGCGACGACGCAGGACTATCAAAACAGCTGACAAACCAAGTAATCGACATCGCACGAATGAAGTTCGGAGACAGGATCCCGGAAGTTGAAGGGATTCAGGATATCGTAGAACGTGTGCTTATCAAGAACGGACATGCAAAGACGGCCAAGGCATACATACTTTATCGTGAAAAGAGAAAGAGCGCAAGAGAAGACAACGCTTTGATAGGCGCTACTATCGGCATGTTTGACGGATATCTTGATGACCAGGACTGGGGCATCAAAGAGAACGCCAACACGCAAAAGAGCGTTAACGGACTTAACAACTATATCAGAGAAGCGTTTACCAAGAAATATTGGCTGCACGAAATTTATCCGGAAGAGGTTCGCGAAGCGCATCTGTCGGGAGACTGCCACATTCACGATCTTGGGTTTTTTGGACCGTACTGCGCGGGCTGGGATCTTATGCAGCTGTTGACGCTTGGCTTTGGCGGAATCCCCGGCAAGGTAGAAAGCAAGCCGGCAAAGCACATGAGAAGCTTCCTTGGGCAGGTTGTCAACTCTACGTTTACAACGCAGGGAGAAACTGCCGGAGCACAGGCATGGTCTTCGTTTGATACCTATTGTGCGCCGTTTATCAGGCAGGACGGCATGAACTTTGAGCAGGTGAAACAGTGCTTGCAGGAGTTTATTTTCAACATCAACGTGCCGACGCGTGTTGGGTTCCAGTGCCCGTTTTCCAACCTGACGTTTGACATCAAAGTGCCAAAGACGCTAAAAGACCGTCCGATCGTTATCGGCGGAGAGAATCAGGACAGCGTGTACGGCGACTATCAAGAAGAGATGGATATGTTCAACCTCGCTTTTTGTGAGGTTATGCTGCAGGGCGATGCCAAAGGCAGGGTGTTCACGTTCCCGATTCCTACAATCAATGTCACAAAAGACTTCGAATGGGACAGCCCGGTCGTTGACAAGTTCATGGAGATCACGTGCAAGTACGGCATTCCGTATTTTGCAAACTATATCAACTCAGATTTGTCGCCAGAGGACGCTGTTTCTATGTGCTGCAGACTGCGGCTTGACGTAACCGAGCTGAGAAAAAGAGGCGGCGGTTTGTTTGGCAGCAATCCGCTTACTGGATCTATCGGTGTGTTTACAATCAACCTGCCGCGGATTGGCTATCTTTCGCGCACTAAGGACGAGTTCTTTGCGCGTATTAAGAAAATTGCAGAGATTGGCAAAACGTCGCTTGAGATTAAGCGCAAGGTAATCGAAGACCAGACCGATAAAGGATTATATCCGTACTCTGCTGTATATCTTAAGGGAATTAAAGAACGCAGCGGCACGTATTGGGAGAATCACTTTAATACCATCGGCATCATCGGCATGCACGAAGCGATGCTTAACTATTTGGGCGAAGGAGTCGAAACACCGCAGGGTAACGCTTTTGCGATTGAGATTATGAACTATCTGCGAGAGCTTATGCAGGAGTTCCAGAAGGAAACCGGACAGCAGTATAACCTTGAGGCGACACCGGCAGAGGGCACGAGCTATCGTATGGCAAAGCGGGATAAAGAAAAGTATCTGGATATTATTACCGCCGGCACCGATGTTCCGTATTACACAAACAGCTCGCAGCTGCCTGTCGAGTTTACCGAGGACATGATGGAGATGATAGAGCTGCAGGACGAGCTGCAATCGCTATACACCGGCGGTACGGTGCAGCACTTGTATCTTGGCGAAAGAATCGAAGATATCGAAACGGCAAAGAGCATCATCAAAAAGATATTCACGAAGTTCAAGATGCCGTACATTTCGATTACACCCACGTTCAGTGTTTGTGATACGCACGGATACCTTGCCGGAGAGCAGTTCAATTGCCCCGAGTGCGGCGCGGAAACGGAAATTTGGAGTCGCGTTGTCGGGTATCTGCGACCTGTGCAGAACTATAACAAAGGCAAGAAGGAAGAGTATAAAGACAGAGTTAAGTTCGTAGTATCAGAAGAAATGACGACATGCGTATAGCGGGATTTTTAAAGAACTCGTTTGTTGATTACCCCGGCAAGATCGCCTCTGTGGTGTTTGTGCCGGGGTGCAATATGGACTGCTGGTATTGTCATAACCGCGATTTGTGGGAGACTGACGAGCAGGTTCAAGTTGAGATGAGCGAGATTGATGCGTTTCTGGACAAGCGCGTCGGTTTTATTGATGGTGTTGTAATCACGGGCGGAGAGCCGACGCTGCAGAAGGATTTATTAGATTTTGTCCGTCACGTAAAGGAAAAAGGATATCTCGTCAAGCTGGACACAAACGGGCTTAGACCGGATGTTTTAAAAAAACTGATTAAGGAAGTCGATTATATTGCGATGGATTTGAAGACACCGCCGGGAGGCATTTCTTCTGTGGTGTCTTTTGATATCGACGAAAACCTGATATGGCAAAGCGCAGATTTGATTATGGACAGCCAAGTGGACTATGAGTTTAGAACGACGATGATGCCGCTGCTAAAAGTTTCTGATATCGAGGTAATCGCAAAGCGTATCGGCGGTGCAAAAAAATATGCGCTGCAGCAATACCGCATTGTAAAGCACGATGCCAAAACGAAAAACGTGGCAATAGAGCTTGAGCCGCTAAGCGCGCGAATACTAAAAGAGGCTGCAAAGGCAGCCGAGGGTTTTGTAGACAATGTAATTGTGAGAGGGCTGTAAGCTATTCTTCCGAAGGCGCTTCGCTTGTAATCTCTTCGACGAAACCTTCCACTTTGTCGTAGGCGGGAATTGTCCAAAGCCCGTACGCGGCGCCGGCGATAGCTGCTGCAATGACGATTAATACTATGAACTTGATGAAACCCGGAATAAGCTTCCACACGATTCCAAACGCGATGAAAAATAAAACAATCGCACCGAGTATGATAACCCATGTCGGGATTGCTCTGTCGGTGATTTGCTGCGAGATGTCTTTAATGCCGCCTTCAATTGTATCCACCTGTGCACACGCAGCCAAGATACCGATTGCGACGAGAACGATGAATAGTACTAATAGAAATTTCTTCATAAATTATCCTTCATACAATTAATATAGATATTATAATAGAATTGCGCCAGGTTGTAAAGCGCAACACAATTTTTCGCGTATAAAAACATGGACATTGCGCAAATTACCTTGTAATATATATGCGTGGCAGCAAAGTGAAGAGGCGCAATCGGAGGGGACGTAACGGCGGCAAATTGACGCATTTATGCGAGAATAATAGATTTTGATATTGGTTAGGGAGACGAGATATGTTTTTAGCAGACAAGTTTAAAGATTATACGGTGCTGGACACCGGCGAAGGGGAGAAGCTCGAGAACGTGGGCGGAGTTGTGTTGCAGCGACCGGACCCGCAGGTGATTTGGGAGAAGAGCAATCCTGGTGCGTGGAAGCCGCACGCGGTGTATGAGCGAAGCAGTACGGGGGGGGGCAAGTGGCGGTTTATCAAACAAGTGCCGCAAAGGTGGAGCCTTAATTACGGCAAGCTTCGGTTTTATGTGCGGCCGACGGGGTTTAAGCACATTGGGCTTTTTCCCGAGCAGTCGGCGAACTGGGATTATATCGCAGACAGCATTAATAAAAGCGGACGCAAAATTCGGGTGCTGAACCTGTTTGCGTACACCGGCGGGGCGACGCTGGCGGCTCTCTCTGCTGGAGCCAACGTGGTGCACGTGGACGCGGCAAAGAGCATGAACGAGTGGGCGAAGGAAAACGCGGTGCTGAGCGGATTTGGCGGCGCGGATGTGCGATATATCGCAGACGACTGCCACAAGTTTGTGCTTCGTGAGCAGCGCAGAGGGAATCAATATGACGCGATTATCATGGACCCGCCAAGCTATGGACGCGGCGGCGGCAACGTGTGGAAAATAGAGGATAACTTGTATCCGCTGATAGCGGACTGTGCGAAGCTATTGAGTGACAAACCGCTGTTTTTTATCGTGAATTCGTATACAACGGGGCTTTCTGACATCGTGTCAAAGAATATGCTGGAGATTTGTGTCGGCAGCAAGTTTGGCGGAAGCGTGGAATCGGGAACGCTTTGTCTGCCGCAGAAGAACAGCAAAGTGGTGCTGCCGTGCGGTACAACGGCAAGATGGGAAGCGTAACGCTTCACCTTCTCCCGGTGTAACTTTGGAGTATAAAGATAGGCTTCGTCCGCAATGTGCTATGTGCGCAAGCGGTACAACGGCAAGGGGGGGAGCGTAACACTTCACCTTCTCCCAGTGTAACTTTGGAGTATAAAGTCAGCACCGCAATGTGCTATGTGCGCAAAAGGATGGATATATAAATGAACGTGCTTTATGAAGACAACCACCTGCTTGTGGTAGAAAAACCGTACGGCGTACTCAGCCAAGCCGACATCAGCGGGGACGACGATATGCTGAGCTTATGCAAGGCGTATATAAAGCAGAAATACGATAAGCTGGGCGAGGTGTATCTCGGGCTGGTGCACAGGCTGGACAGACCAACACGCGGCGTGATGGTGTTTGCACGGACGAGCAAAGCGGCAGCAAGGCTGAGCAAGCAGATTCAGTCGGGCGAGTTCGACAAAACGTATATGGCGGTGTTGACGAAGCAGCCGCCGCAAAAGTCGGGAGAGCTGACCGATTATCTTTTGAAAGACACGGAAAACCGCATAGCAAAAGTGGCAAGAGAAAACACGCCGGGCGCAAAAAAGGCAGTGCTGCGCTATGAGGGGGTTGGCAAGAAGGATGGCTTGACGCTTGTGAGAGTGAAGCTCATCACAGGCAGGTTTCATCAAATACGCGCGCAGTTTGACAACATCGGCTGCAGCGTGTACGGCGACATGAAGTATGGCAAGCGGGACATCAAGGAGAAGCTTGGATTGTTTGCTAGCGAGGTGTGTCTCATACATCCGACGAAGAAGGAGCGCATGTGTTTTGGTTTGATGCCGACGCATTACCCGTTTGACTTGTTTGAGGTATAATAATCGCGAAAGAAAAAAAGACGCTTCCTGTCAGGAAGCGTCTTTTGCTATTGTGTTATTTCTAGTCTTCTTTTTTGTCGTCCGGAAGCAGACCTTTTCTTGTGAGGTTGATTCTGCCCTGACGATCGATTTCTGCAACACGTACGAGGATTTCGTCGCCGATGTTGACAACGTCTTCGACCTTCTCGACACGCTTGTTGTCAAGCTTGCTGATGTGAACCAAACCGTCTTTGCCCGGGGCAAGCTGTACAAATGCGCCAAAATTCATGATGCGCACGACTTTGCCGAGGTATACAGCGCCGACTTCGATGTCTTTGACAATCGCGTCGATTGCAGCTCTTGCTTTTTCTGCAGCCTCTTGGTCGGGCGAAGTGATAAACACGCGTCCGTCGTCTTCGAGGTCGATCTTGACACCGGTGTCTGCAATAATGCCGTTGATGACTTTGCCGCCGCTGCCGATGACGTCACGGATTTTCTCCGGGTCAATCATAAACTGCATAATTCTCGGCGCGTACTTGGACATTTCGTCTCTCGGTGCGCTGATTGTTTCGTTCATCTTAGAGAGGATGTGCATTCTGCCGTCGTTTGCCTGCGCAAGCGCTCTGGTGAGTATTTCTTCGTCGATGCCTTTTATCTTCATGTCCATCTGGATTGCTGTGATGCCTTTTGCTGTACCTGCGACTTTGAAGTCCATGTCGCCAAGGAAGTCTTCGAGACCCTGGATGTCTGTAAGTATTGCGATGTTGCCGTTGCTCTCGTCCTGGATGAGACCCATTGCAACGCCTGCAACCGGTGCGCTGATTGGAACGCCAGCGTCCATAAGCGACATTGAGCAGCCGCAGATGCTTGCCTGCGATGTTGAGCCGTTACTGCTGATACATTCTGACACTGTGCGGATTGCGTACGGGAACTCTTCCTCGTCCGGAAGAACCGGTGCGAGTGCACGTGCGCCAAGCGCGCCGTGACCGACTTCTCGTCTGCTTGTGCCGCGGAGCATCTTTGCTTCGCCGGTTGAGTACGGCGGCATGTTGTAATGATGCATGTAACGCTTGAACTCTTCTTCGGAGATTCCGTCAACACGTTGTCCGTCGCCGATTGCGCCAAGCGTCGTGATTGTCATTGCCTGTGTTTCGCCGCGTGTGAACACTGCGCTGCCGTGCGTTCTTGGCAATACGCTGGTCTCGCACCATATCGGGCGAACTTCTGTGTGCGCTCTGCCGTCCGGGCGGAAGCCCTTGTTGATGATTTTGTCGCGGACGATTTCTTTTTTGATTCCGTAAAGCACTTCGTCGATATCTTTTTCGCTGTCCGGATACTCTTCTTCAAAGTTTGCAATTGTTTCGCTCATAACTGCGCTAAGGTTCTCGTCCCTGACGCCTCTGTCTGTTGTGTCGAGCGCGTTCTCCATTTTGTCAAATGCGAACTCGCGTACCGAAACTGCAAAGTCTTCGTCAACGGTGTAGATTTCCGGTACCAATTTCTCTTTGCCGATTTCTTCTACAATATTCTCGATGAACGCAACAATCTTTTTGATCTCTTCGTGTGCAAAAAGGATTGCGTCGAGCATCTCTTTTTCTGTGATTTCGTTTGCGCCTGCTTCAACCATCATAACAGCGTCTTTTGTACCCGAAACTGTGAGGTCGAGCACGCTCTTTTCGCGCTGCTCGCTGCCCGGGTTGATGACGTATTCGCCGTCTACCATGCCAACGATGACCGATGCTGTTGGTCCTGCGAACGGTATGTCCGAGATGGACAGTGCGATGCTTGAGCCAATCATGCCGTATACTGTCGGCGGGATGTCCATGTCTACGCTAAGCACAGTGACGATAACCTGCACGTCGTTGCGATAGCCTTTTGGAAACAACGGACGAAGCGGTCTGTCTGTCAGTCTGCACGACAGCACTGCGTTTTCTGAAGGTCTTCCTTCTCTCTTGATAAATCCGCCCGGTATTTTACCGACTGCGTATTTCTTTTCTTCGAACTCTATGCTGAGCGGGAAAAAGTCGATTCCCTGTCTTTGGTGCTTTGATGCTGTTGCAGTTACGAGCACTACCGTGTCGCCGCTGCGAATTAGACAAGCGCCGCCTGCCTGCTCTGCATACTTGCCTGTGTCGACCGATAGCGTTCTGCCGCCTAGTTCCATTTCATAAATTTTGTGATTCATTTCTTTCTTTCCTCCATTCATTCTTTACCAAGGTATACGCACCCTTTGCGCACACCCTAGGCGCATGTAATTTTGCACCTATACAAAGAATAGAGCGACCTGCGGCCGCTCTATCCGAATTGCTTATTTTCTTAAGTTCAAGCTCTTTATGACTTCGCGATATCTTTCAATTTCCGTGTTCTTGAGATAGTTTAGAAGCCCTCTTCGCTTACCAACCATTTTCAAAAGCCCGCGTCTGCTGTGATGATCCTTCTTGTGAATCTTCAGATGCTCGGTCAAGTGGTTAATGCGCTCTGTCAGCAGTGCAACCTGCACCTCGGGAGAGCCTGTGTCGTGCTCATTCACAGCGTATTGCTCAATAATACCTGTCTTTTTTACCTTATCCATGTGTTCCTCCTAAATTTTAATCCATATACAACGTAGAGCGTTGGATAGTCGCTAAACATCGTATAAGGTCTTTAAAGCCAAAAATAATCATAACACAAGGCTATGTGTTTGTAAATGGTTTTGTTGTGCACCACGCGTCAAGTGCAGCGTCTGCTATTATAATGTATAAGAGGGTGGTTTGGCAAGGAGGTTGAATTGATAATATGCTTCAATCGTTTGTAAACATGCTACTGTGTGTTATAATGCAGATTGAATAAAAATTTATCACACAAAGGGGTTTCATGACGGATATCATTCTCATCTGCGTAATACTGTTTTTTGCGTCGTTTGTACAGGCGGCGTCCGGTTTTGGGTACGCCATTGCTGCGATGGCCTTTTTGCCGCTGTTTCTTCCGCTTACCGATAGCATGATGGTGACCATAATCTGTTCCTTTTTGATTATGCTGTTCTTGTATATCAAATACAGAAAGCATGTGAATTACAAAATAGCGGTGCTGCCTTTGGCTTTTT